>OGLX01001101.1_pt1 | contig 14611 bp, 7 predicted proteins | sample 1572821 | NCBI WGS metagenome assembly OGLX01 (sample SAMEA2581908, study PRJEB24529) | metagenome | biome: Human gut stool | place: China | collected 2011 | reverse complement strand
AGTACGGGTTCGATGTAGTCCCACTGACCCGAAATCGAATCGACGTGGTAGGCCTCCCAGAGTTTCTTGAGTATTTCGTCCTTGCGGGGAATCAGCGAGGTGAAGTCCACCAGTATCGCCGTCGGTTCGCCCTTGATTTTCCAGTGTCCCACGCGGATGCGGATGCCTTCGGCGTAAAGCCCCTGACGCCATGTCTTCAGCAGGTTGGGATCCTCCTCGAATTCGGGGTTTACGCCTTCGTGCTGCAGGTCGGGTCCGATGAGGATTTTGTTGCAGACCTCCCAACTTACCTCGAACAGGTAATCGGGGGTTAGTTTTGCATTGCTCATATTTGTGATGCTTGTTTGTAATTTACTTGTCGAATCGGTTGAAAACCGGTGCAAAGGTAATACTTATATTTATATTAACAATCTCGAAAGGGTAATTAGTAAAAAAATTTAAGAATAACTTAACATTTCAGTTTCACTTGGTTGCGCGCGTCGTTATGTTTCGAAAAGGGCCTCGATCACGGCGTCCGAGATCAGAAACCGCTCCGGGGGAACCGCCAGCCGTCCGCCTGCGTCGCGGAGCGCGCCGCTTTGCAGATAGGGGGCCGCCTCTTCGCGCATCCGTTCCAGCCGTTTCGTGCCGAAACGGGCCGCGACCTCCCGCGTGTCGATTCCTTCGGCGGTTCGGAGCGCCGTCATGACGTACTCGTTGAAACGGTCCCTGTTCGTGAGGAGTTCGCGTTCCGCCGGATCGCCCGCGATGTACCGCTCCACCGAACCTACGTTCCAGTGCCGCTCCTCGCCGTCGAACGAGTGCGCCGCCGGACCGATGCCGAGGTACTTCGCGCCGTGCCAGTACGCCGCGTTGTGGCGGGCGCGGAAGCCCGGAAGGGCGAAATTCGAGACTTCGTAGTGTTCGAATCTCGCTCCGGTCAGCGTGTCGTGGACCGTGAGGAACTCCGTTTCGCTGACCTGCTCGTCCACGGCCCGGAATTCGCCCCGCGCGGCGCGCCGTCCGAAAGCCGTATCGGGTTCGACGGTCAAATGGTATGCCGAAATATGCTGTACGCCGAGCGAAAGGGCCGCATCGAGCGAGCGGCGCAGCGTATCGCCGCCGAAACCCGGCACGCCGAAGATCAGATCGACGGTGAGGTTGCCGAATCCGGCGCGCTGCGCAGCGCGGACCGCTTCGGCCGCCTGCGCGGCCGTGTGGCGGCGGTTCATCAGCTTCAGGCAGTCGTCGTCGAACGACTGTACGCCGATCGAAAGGCGGTCGATGCCCGCTTCGAGCAGCCCGTCGAGGTACTCGGCCGTCAGGTCGTCGGGATTGGCCTCGAGGGTAATTTCTTCGGCATGTTCTGTTCCATACACCTCTTTGATAGTCCGGAATATCTGCTCGAAATCTTCGTGAGCGAGCTGTGAGGGAGTTCCTCCGCCAAAGTAGATGGTCTCTATCGGTTCTTCCTTCAGATAACCCTTGCGGGTTTTCAGTTCAGTGCACAAGGCACGGATGTACTGCTGCTTCAATTCGCTGCGAGTGGTGGAATAGAAATCGCAATAGATACAGCGTGTCTTGCAAAAAGGTATATGAATATAGATGCCTGCCATGGTATGCTTATGGATATTTGTTGCAAAAATAGTCTTTTGGCGGGAGAATATATCGGTTTTCGGGACATTTAATGTAATATGGAAGTAGTCAGTGTCTTGGTGGAGATTCTCAGTTTTGTCTGTAATCCGGAAAAATAGAACATTTTTTGAGTCGTATGGAAATTCATTATTCCGAATAAACTCCTTTCCTTTGTTATCAGAAAAAGGAATGGGTGTCTATTAAAATAATGAGTAATATGTTTGAAGGACTTGACTTTTGGTTTGAACAGATTATAGCTTATTGCATTGCCCTCGTACTGGTGCAGTTCATGAAGAAACAAATATAGCGGCAAATACTTTATTCACTTCCGTCGTAGCACGGCTTAATCTTAGGCTTTTTCTTGTGATTTCTGAGCTTTTGGGGTACTAATGACCGATATTTACCCCTTTTTGAAACAATAGTGCCCCCGAAATTACCGGGAATGGGGTAATTTTGCAGTATTGAAAAACAAACTTAAATAATATCATGAGAAAAAGTAACTACTTATGGCTGCTGCTGGTGGCAGTTTTATTGCTGCCCGCTCAGGAAATGGCTGCCAAGAAGAAAAAAGAGAAGGAAGTGACAGACCGCGAACTTTGGGCCGGGGTGTTGTATCAAATGGCTGCTCCGGTACTGAGCAATATGAGTGAAGGGAAGCTCCAGGAAAATATGCAGGTGGAGCTTAGCCCCACTTGGGATGGACGCGACAAACGGGTGACCTATATGGAATGTTTCGGACGTCTGATGGCGGGGTTGGCACCCTGGCTCTCTTTGCCGGACGATGACACTGCCGAAGGCAAGCAGCGCAGGCAGCTCCGCGAGTGGGCATTGAAAAGTTATGCGCAGGCGGTAGACCCGGAAAGTCAGGATTACCTACTTTGGCGGAAAGAGGGACAGCCGCTGGTCGATGCCGCTTATGTTGCTGAAAGCTTCCTGCGAGGATACGATGCTTTGTGGGTGCCTCTGGATAGTTTGACTAAACGGCGTTACATTGAAGAGTTCACCCAGTTGCGCCGTGTGGACCCTCCTTATACCAACTGGCTGCTGTTCTCGTCTACGGTAGAATGTTTCCTGCGCAAGGCTGGTGCCAAGAGTGATGCTTACCGTATTGTCTCCGCTCTGCGCAAGGTGGAAGAGTGGTATGTAGGTGACGGCTTCTATAGCGACGGACCGGGATTTGCCTTTGACTATTACAACAGCTTCGTACTCCATCCCATGTATGTGGAGTGTCTGGAAGTCTTTACGAACAGTGGAAAAAATAAGATATGGAATGCGCCGGATTGCAATTTCCAGCGTGCCCAGAAGCGCATGCAGCGTTTCGGCATGATTCTGGAACGTTTCATCTCTCCCGAGGGGGCCTTCCCCGTATTCGGGCGTTCCATTACCTACCGCACCGGTACCCTCCAACCATTGGCTTTGTTGGCATGGCGTGGATGGTTGCCCAAGGAATTGTCGAACGGACAGGTACGTGCTGCCATGACAGCTGTCATCAACCGTATGTTCGGTGACAACCGGAACTTCAACGAGAAAGGTTTTCTGACATTGGGATTCAATGGTTCCCAGCCTCATATCTCCGACTGGTATACTAACAACGGCAGCCTTTACATGGCTTCCCTGGCATTCTTGCCCCTGGGCTTGCCCGCCGACCATCCGTTCTGGACAGATGCTCCGCAGGCATGGACCTCGAAAAAGGCGTGGGGTGGTGAAGAATTCCCCAAAGACCATGCCTATTATGAGTAAGACTGATTCATTTTTTATAGTATTTATATTAATTGTTTGGGGGATTGGTGGATTTCCGGTGGCACTCTGTGCACAGGGTGCTGCCGGTGTCCTTCCCGAAACGCATCTGGTGGAAGTGGGGAAAGGACACAGCCAGACTTCCGTCAACACTGCCGTATTCCGTAATAATTCGCTGGTGACGCAAGGTGACGAGCAATACATCAGTTACTATGATGCGGAAGGGTTCCTGACTCTTGGAAAACGGAACCTCCATGCCGGACAGTGGACACTGCACCGTACACAGTATAAAGGGAATGTGAAGGATGCCCATAACGTCATCAGCATGATGCTGGACGGTGACGGGTATATTCATGTAGCCTTCGACCATCACGGACAGCCCTTGAACTACTGTCGCAGCATTGCACCCCATTCGCTGGAATTGGGTGAGAAGGAGCCCATGACGGGCGTGGATGAAGGCAATGTAACCTATCCGGAGTTTTATCTGCTGTCCGGAGGCGACCTGCTGTTTGCATACCGTTCCGGTTCTTCCGGCCGAGGCAACCTGGTGATGAACCGCTATTCCTTGAAAGAGAAGAAATGGAGCCGTGTGCAGGATGTGCTGATTGATGGCGAGAACAAGCGCAATGCTTACTGGCAGCTATATGTAGATGAGCTTGGAACCATCCATCTGTCGTGGGTCTGGCGCGAGACTTGGCATGTGGAAACCAACCACGACCTATGCTACGCCCGTTCCTTTGACAATGGCGTAACATGGTATAAGGCAAATGGCAAGAAATATGATTTGCCCATCCGTCTGGGTAATGCAGAGTATGCCTGCCGCATTCCTCAGAATTCGGAACTGATAAACCAGACCAGCATGAGTGCCGATGCAGGCGGCAATCCGTACATTGCTTCCTATTGGCGCGACCCGGACAGCGACGTCCCGCAATACCGGATTGTCTGGCATGACGGGCAGATGTGGCACAGCCGCCAGGTATCCGGGCGTACCACTCCGTTTTCCTTGAAAGGCGGAGGCACGAAGATGATTCCGATGGCCCGTCCGCGCATCGTAGTAGATGGTGGGGAGATATTTTATGTATTCAGGGATGAAGAACGGGGGAGCAAAGTCTCCTTGGCGCACGCTACGGATGTAGCAAACAGTAAGTGGAGCATCAGCGATTTGACCGACTTCGCTGTCGATGCCTGGGAACCGTCTCATGACACGGAATTGTGGAAGAGCAGGAAGCGGCTGCATCTGTTTGTGCAGCATGCCAAGCAAGGGGATGGAGAGCGGGTTGTGGAGTTTGCACCGCAACCGGTGTATGTATTGGAAGTGATAAGATAAAAGAACAGTATTAGTATATGAAAACGACATGCTTATTTTTATTGGGTTTGGCTTTTTGCTGGGGAGTGTCCTCATGCACCGCTCAGCAGCCGAAACCGGAAGAAGTGATTGAGATTATCAATCGGGTGAATAACTATTGGCAGGAGACCCATCCGCAACATGGGCGCTCTTTCTGGGACAATGCCGCCTATCATACGGGAAATATGGAGGTGTTCTTCCTGACCGGTAATCCGGAATGTTATGCCTATTCCGAGGCGTGGGCAGAACATAATGAATGGAAAGGCGCGAAGAGTGACAACAAGGAAGAGTGGAAGTACAGCTATGGGGAGAGTGATGATTATGTGCTTTTCGGTGATTATCAGATTTGTTTCCAGACTTATGCGGATTTGTATACCGTGAAGCCGGATTCCGGGAAGATAGCCCGTGCGCGCGAAGTGATGGAATACCAGATGAGTACGGACAAGAACGATTATTGGTGGTGGGCAGACGGACTTTACATGGTAATGCCCGTTATGACAAAGATGTACAAGCTGACCGGCAATCCGTTATATCTGGAGAAACTGCATGAATACTGGACCTATGCCAACAGCATCATGTACGATGCGGAGGAAGGCCTATACTATCGCGACGGCAAATATATTTATCCAAAACACAAAAGTGTGAATGGTAAGAAAGACTTCTGGGTACGTGGCGACGGTTGGGTGCTGGCTGCTTTGGCAAAGGTACTGAAAGACCTGCCCGAAACAGACCAATACCGCCAGGAGTACATAGACCGCTTCCAGACGATGGCCAAATCCGTGGCTGCCTGCCAGCAGCCGGAAGGCTACTGGACACGCAGTATGCTCGACCCTGAGCATGCTCCCGGTCCTGAAACCAGCGGTACGGCTTTCTTTACCTATGGTCTGTTATGGGGGATGAACAACGGCTTGCTGGACAAGGCTGCTTATCAACCCGTAGTGATGAAGGCGTGGAATTATCTGACTACTGTAGCCTTGCAGCCCGATGGCCGCATAGGGTATGTACAGCCGATTGGCGAGAAAGCCATTCCCGGACAAGTGGTTGATGCCAACTCTACTGCTAACTTTGGGGTAGGGGCATTTCTGCTGGCAGCTTGTGAGATGGTGCGTTTTTTGAATGCCGACTGATTGGAGAGATTAAATAAGTGTATATGTTACACAACATATACACTTTCTTTGTATTATAATGTATATAGTGTTAATTTTACACCCGTTAAAAGGTTTAATATAAAAAGATTATGATTGTACGGATGAAAAACACTTTCCGGATGCTTTTGGCGGCAATGTTATTGTCGTTGTTTGCACTTCCGGGATATTCCTGGCAAAAATCCTTTCCCGAAAAAGATTATGTAGCTTATTTGTTCACTTATTTCACTGGGAATAGTGGCGATGAAGAAGCTGTGCGCTATGCTGTAAGCATGGACGGTTATACCTACTGGGCATTGAATGATAATGAACCGGTAATCGACTCGAAAGTCATCAGCTCCACCGGGGGAGTCCGCGACCCGCATATCCTTCGTTGCGAGGATGGCAAGACTTTCTATATGGTAGTGACAGATATGGTTTCAGCCAATGGATGGAGTTCCAACCGTGCCATGGTTTTGCTGAAATCTACCGACTTGGTCAACTGGTCCCACTCCGTTATCAATATACAGAAACGTTATTCAGGTCAGGAGGATTTGAAGCGTGTATGGGCTCCGCAGACTATCTACGACCCGGAGGCGGGAAAGTACATGGTGTATTGGTCCATGCTGCATGGCGATGGAGCCGATGTCATATATTATGCTTATGCCAATGCGGAGTTTACGGATTTGGAGGGAGAGCCCAAGCCATTGTTTCTGCCGGAGAACGGGAAATCGTGCATCGATGGAGACATTGTCTATAAGGATGGTGTTTTCCACCTTTTCTATAAGACGGAAGGGCATGGAAACGGCATAAAGGTGGCCACCACCCGTTCCCTGACCTCCGGGGCATGGACGGAAGAGCCCGATTACAAGCAACAGACTAAGGAAGCCGTAGAGGGTGCGGGCACTTTCAAACTGATAGGGCAGGATAAGTATATCCTGATGTACGACGTCTATATGAAAGGAAGCTATCAGTTTACGGAAACCACTGACTTGAAGAATTTTAAGGTGATAGACAGCGAGGTGAAGATGAACTTCCATCCCCGTCATGGGACCATTATCCCCATTACCCGCCATGAGCTGTTGCGCATTACCGATGAATGGGGCAAGCCGACAGAACTGGGCGCATTGCCCAACAATCCCGTATTGCCGGGTTTCCATGCCGACCCGGAAATCCTTTATTCCCATCAGACCCAAAAGTATTACATCTATTCTACTACGGACGGACAGCCGGGTTGGGGAGGCTGGTATTTCACCGTATTCTCCTCCACGGATTTGAAGACCTGGCAGGATGAAGGCGTCATGCTGGACTTGAAGTCGGAGCAAGTGCCCTGGGCAGATGGCAATGCTTGGGCGCCTTGCATTGAAGAGAAAAAAGTGGACGGTAAGTATAAATACTTCTTCTATTACAGTGGAAACCCCAAGAATGGCGGCGGCAAGCAGATTGGAGTGGCTACGAGCGATTCTCCTGCCGGCCCTTTCACCGATTTGGGACGCCCTGTCGTTACTGCTTCACCCGTCGGTGGCGGGCAACAGATTGATGTGGATGTGTTTACAGACCCTGTTTCGGGCAAATCCTATCTTTACTGGGGCAACGGCTACATGGCAGGTGCCGAGCTGAACGACGATATGGTGTCCATCAAGGAAAATACCGTTACGGTGATGACACCGGCGGGAGGCACCTTGCAGGACTATGCTTTCCGCGAAGCAGCTTATGTCTTTTATCGCAACGGGCTCTACTATTTCATGTGGTCGGTAGACGATACCGGTTCGCCCAATTACCATGTGGCATACGGTACATCCAAGTCGCCGCTCGGTCCTATCGAAGTTGCCAAGCAACCCGTTGTGCTGATTCAGAATCCGGAAAAGGAAATTTACGGTCCGGCACACAACGCTGTATTGCAGATTCCCGGTACAGATGAGTGGAGAATCGTTTACCACCGTATTAATAAATGGTACTTGAAAGATGGCCCCGGCGTTCATCGTGAAGTCTGCATAGACCGGATGGAGTTCAATGAAGACGGAACCATCAGGCCGGTGGTGCCTACCTTTTAATTTAATGATATAACATAATAATTTAATACCATGAAGAATAGATTGAAATTACTGGTTTGGTTGTTTGCCCTCTCAGGTCCGCTGGCAGCACAGAGTGTATCTGTCAATGGTCCGGATGGAAAATTGCAGCTTACGGTATCCTGCCCGTCAGCCAACGGTGAAGTGTCTTACGCCGTCACCTACAATGGAAAGCAAATGCTGGAATCTTCTCCCTTGGGGATGGAGACAAATGTGGGTGATTTCTATAGAGGATTGCAGTTGAAGGAACATAAAGTCACAGCTTTCGATACGGTTTATGAACAATCCCGAATCAAAGCTTCGCACATCCATTACCGGGCAAACGAATTGCTTTGTTCATTCGTCAACGGTGAGGGGAAGAATGTGCAGATAACTTTCCGCGTCAGCAACAATGACGTGGCTTTCCGTTACACCCTGCCGAGGGAGCAGGGAAAAGGAAGCGTCACGGTGAACAGCGAACGGACCGGCTTCCGCTTCCCGTCGCAGACCACCACTTTCCTTTGTCCGCAGAGCGACGCCATGATAGGGTGGAAGCGTACCAAACCCAGTTACGAAGAAGAATATAAGGCAGATGCCCCGATGAACGAACGTTCGGGTTATGGACATGGATATACATTTCCCTGCTTGTTCAAGGTGGGGGATGACGGCTGGGTACTGCTCAGTGAAACCGGAGTGGACAGCCGTTATTGTGGCTCGCGTTTGAGTGATTGGGATAACGGCGTGTATCGCATTGCTTTCCCCATGCCGGATGAGAACAACGGCAATGGAACGGTGGCACCTGCCTTTTCCCTGCCGGGCTCCACGCCGTGGCGTACTGTGACGGGGGGGGAAACCTTGAAGCCGATTGTGGAAACCACCGTCCCCTGGGATGTAGTGGAACCACGCTATACCACCACCCATGATTACAAGCCGGGCCGTGGCACATGGAGCTGGATTCTCTGGCAGGACGGCAGCATCAACTACGACGACCAGGTGCGCTATGTTGACTTGGCAGCCGCCATGGGATACGAATATGTATTGATTGACAACTGGTGGGACAACAACATCGGTCGCGACCGCATGGAACAGTTTATCAAGTATGCCCGTAGCAAGGGTGTGGAGGTATTCTTGTGGTATAGCTCCAGTGGTTACTGGAACGATATAGAGCAGAGTCCCGTCAACCGGATGGATAACTCCATTGCCCGCAAGCAAGAGATGCGCTGGTTGCAAAGTCTGGGTGTGAAGGGTATCAAAGTAGACTTCTTCGGCGGTGACAAGCAGGAGACCCTGCGTTTGTACGAGGAGATTCTGAGCGATGCCGACGACCACGGTCTGATGGTTATCTTCCACGGCTGTACCTTGCCTCGCGGCTGGGAACGGATGTATCCCAATTACGTAGGCAGCGAGGCGGTGCTGGCTTCCGAGAATCTGGTATTTAGCCAGCATTTCTGTGATAACGAGGCGTTCAATGCCACGCTGCACCCTTTCATCCGCAATGCTGTGGGATGCATGGAGTTTGGCGGTGTGTTCCTGAACAAGCGTTTGAACCGCAGCAACGATGGCGGAACTATTCGCCGCACCACGGACATCTTTCAGCTGGCAACGGCAGTGCTGTTCCAAAATCCTATCCAGAACTTCGCCTTGGCACCTAATAACTTGACGGATGCTCCGCAAATCTGCCTCGACTTTATGAAACAAGTGCCCACTACTTGGGACGAGACCCGTTTCATTGACGGCTATCCGGGGAGATATATTGTTCTTGCCCGTCGTCATGGCAACACGTGGTACATAGCCGCTGTCAATGCAACGGCGGAACCATTGAAACTGAAGCTTGACCTTCCTGTGCTGGCAGGACAAGAGGTGTCTCTGTATAGTGATGACAAGAAGATGCAGCCTCAATTAAAGCTGCAGAAGATAAAGACTGACGGCTCTCTGCAACTCACGGTTCAGCCGCAGGGAGGGGCGGTAATCGTGGAATAAAGAAGGCATGGAGCAACCCTTGTTTTGTAATGATATATCATAACGGATTACTCCTTTTGCAAATCTTTGATTATCAGAGGTTTATAATTGTCCTGATTCAGTCGTATACTGAATGGCATTCACTATACGACTGAACCCTATTCACTATACGACTGAATGGCATTCAGAATACGGCTGATTGTGACTATCGAACTAAATGTGAATGATTAATACCGACTTAATACCATGAATAGATTCTTGAAATTATTGTCCTTGTGTCTGTTCTTGACACTGACCGTTCCTTTGCAGGCTATAACGAATGGAGTGGCGAATGAACCCGATTCAGTCTATCTCTTTTCCTACTCCCATGCCGACGGCAGTGGCGGTCTGAAACTAGCCTGGAGTCCCAATGGCAACCGATGGTTCAGCGTGGCAGAGGGCAGCTCCTTTGTCAACTCGGACTTCGGCCCCTGGGGGCAAATGAAGCGGATGCTGAAACCGCACTTGATGCAGACCCGTGCCGACGACCGTTGGCACTGTATCTGGGAACTGACGGAAAGCGGAAACTCCCTTGCATACGTCGAGTCTCCCGACTTGCTGCAATGGAAAGCGCAGAAATACTTTGACCGTTCTCGCCTTGCCGAATACCGGCCGGCGGAGGTCTATCCTAACGTGCGGAAGGAGGTTCTGCTGAACGGTACCGTACAGCAGGGTTGGATGCAGCGTGTACCGTATGCCACGGTGCAGCGTGTCATCTCCTTTGCAGAGCATAAGAAGTACCGCCAGGCACTCCATGCCGAACGTACCGAGCAAGACCCCGTACGTTTTGCCGGACTGAAACCGGTGGAGGCGACTATCGAAGTGGAGACGGAATGTGCAAAAACCATCAGCAAGCATCTGATAGGTATTTTCTTCGAAGACATCAATTATGCTGCGGATGGAGGACTGTATGCCGAGCTGGTACAGAACCGCGACTTCGAGTATTCGTCTAAGGACGGTTCACACCAAGGTTGGGACGGCACATATGCCTGGGCGGTGAAAGAGGGGAATACTTCGGCTGCCGTTACCATTGCCGCTGCCGACCCCATTCATCCCAATAACCCTCATTATGCCGTATTGGAGGCGCGTCCCGGAGTGACATTGCAGAACGACGGTTTCGACGGCATCAGCTTGAAGAAAGGGGAGAAGTACGATTTCTCTCTCTTCGCCCGCGTGGCACCGGGCAGCAAGGGAGGCAAGGTGGTTGTTTGCCTGCTCGACCAGACGGGCCGTGAGATTGCCCGCTCTTCCGTCAATGTGTCCTCCAAAGAGTGGAAGAAACAGCAGACGGTGCTGACGGCGAATGCCGACGTGCGTGCCGCCGTCCTCTCGCTCCAGCCGCAGACGGTGGGGACACTGCATCTCGATATGATTTCCCTTTTTCCGCAAAATACATTCAAGGGCCATAAGAACGGCTTGCGTGCCGACCTGGCGCAGACGCTTGCCGACCTGCATCCACGCTTCGTCCGCTTCCCCGGCGGCTGCGTGGCTCATGGCGACGGCATTGATAATATCTATGACTGGAAAGGCTCTATCGGACCGCTCGAAGCGCGTAAGCCGTTACGCAATCTGTGGGGGTATCATCAGACACGCGGACTGGGCTACTTCGAGTACTTCCGCTTCTGCGAAGATATAGGTGCCGAACCTCTGCCGGTATTGGCAGCGGGCGTGCCGTGCCAGAATTCGGGCACACACTCGCACTATGCCGACAACTGTCCGCAGGGGGCCAACAAGGAACTGATGCGCTACGGCCAGCAGGGTGGCATCCCGATGGAAGAGATGCCTGCCTATATCCAGAATGTGCTCGACCTGATAGAGTATGCCAACGGCGATGCACGCCGCACCGTGTGGGGCAGGAAGCGTGCTGAGGCAGGCCATCCCAAGCCTTTCAATCTGAAGTATATCGGCATCGGCAACGAGGATATGATTACCGAAGTGTTTGAGGAGCGCTTTGCCATGATATACAAGGCTGTCAGGGAGAAGCATCCCGAAATTACGGTTGTCGGCACTGTAGGTCCCTTCTACGAAGGCACGGACTATGCGGAGGGCTGGCGCCTTGCCACGGAACTGGGCGTGCCCATGGTGGACGAACACTATTACGTGGATCCGGGCTGGATGATTCACAACCAGGACTACTACGACCGTTATGACCGCACCAAGTCCAAGGTCTATCTGGGCGAATATGCCGCCCACCTGCCCGGACGTCCCAACAACATAGAGACAGCGTTGGCAGAAGCTCTCTATCTGACTTCGGTGGAACGTAATGCCGATGTGGTGGAGATGACCTCGTACGCCCCGTTGCTGGCAAAGGAAGGGCATACGCAGTGGAATCCCGACTTGATTTATTTCAATAACACGGAGGTGAAGCCTACCGTGGGCTACTACACACAGCAGATGTACGGACAGAATGCGGGTACGCAGTACATCACCTCGCACGTCACACTGAATAATGGGCAAGAGGCTGTCCGTAAGCGCGTCGGTGTTTCGGTGGTAAAGGATGAGGCCACGGGTGACCATATTGTAAAGCTGGTGAACCTGCTTCCGGTGGAGGTTTCCTCTACAGTGAAGCTGAAGGGCATCGACTTGCAGAATCCCTCGGCAGTGAAGACGCTCCTGACGGGTGACCCGAAAGACAAGCAGGCACGTTCCGTGACTTCCACCTTCGACATCGGCGGTACGGAGTTTCCTTATACCTTGCCTGCCTATTCGTTTACGGTGATACGTATCCATGAGAATAAGGGGAAATAAGGATAAATCCGTGTAATTCCGTGCGTGGGAACTTAAGAACTTAAAAACTTAAAAGATATGATACGATTATTGACTTTGGCACTTGTTGCAGCCATGACCGGCAGTGTGTCGGCACAAAAGCAACAGACTTTGCATTCCGGTTATCCCATCGACCCGGTTCCTTTCACTTCAGTGAAGGTGACGGACAGTTTCTGGGGACAACGCTTGAAGGCAAGCCGCGAGGTAACCATCCCGTTGGCTTTCAGTAAGTGTGAGGAAACGGGACGTTATGAAAACTTTGTGAAAGCTACTCATCCCAGTGATGAGTATAAGGTGGGAGGCTTCTCCTTTGACGATACGGATGTCTATAAGACGATTGAAGGTGCAAGTTACTCCTTGCAGACTTACCCGGACAAGAAACTGGAAGAATATATCGACAGCGTATTGGTCATAGTGGCCGCCGCCCAAGAACCGGACGGGTATCTTTACACCGCACGTACCATGAATCCCAAGCATCCGCACGATTGGTCGGGGCCGGACCGCTGGTCGGAGGTGGAGAATTTGAGCCACGAGTTCTATAATCTGGGTCACATGGTGGAAGGGGCTGTGGCTTATTATCAAGCTACAGGCAAGCGGAACTTCCTGGATATAGCTATCCGTTATGCCGACTGCGTATGCAAGAATATCGGTGAAGGCCCCGGACAGAAGCGTGTGATTCCCGGACATCAGATTGCCGAAATGGCATTGGTACGCCTCTATACCGTGACAGGAGATAAGAAATATCTCGACCAGGCCAAGTTCTTCCTCGACGCGCGCGGCACTACGGCACGCAAGGACATCTATTTGCAGTCGCACAAGCATGTACTGGAGCAGGAAGAGGCAGTGGGACATGCCGTACGTGCCGGTTACATGTATTCCGGTATGGCTGATGTGGCTGCCATTACGGGTGACAGCTCCTACATCAAGGCTATCGACAAGATATGGGAGAATATCGTCGGCAAGAAGATATATATTACCGGCGGTATCGGTGCGCGTCATGCGGGCGAAGCTTTCGGTGATAACTATGAATTGCCGAATCTGACTGCCTACAATGAGACCTGTGCCGCCATCGGCAATGTTTACATGAATTACCGCCTCTTTCTGCTGCATGGCGATTCCAAGTATTTCGACGTGCTGGAACGTACGCTTTACAACGGATTAATCTCCGGCGTTTCATTGGACGGAGGCAAGTTCTTCTATCCCAATCCGTTGTCTTGCGATGGTAAGTATCACTTTAATGCCGACCATACGATTACACGCCAGCCGTGGTTTGGTTGTGCCTGCTGTCCTAGCAACATCAGCCGGTTCATTCCTTCTTTGCCGGGATATGTGTATGCGGTGAAAGGTAAGGACGTGTATGTTAATCTGTTCATGTCCAATACTTCGAACTTGAAGGTAGAGGGCAAGGCTGTTTCTTTGGAGCAGGCTACTCATTATCCTTGGAACGGTGATGTCACTATCGGCATCAACAAGAACAATGCCGGACAGTTTACAATGAAAATCCGTATTCCGGGATGGGTGCGTAATCAGGTAGTTCCCAGTGACCTGTACACTTATTCGGATGGAAAGCGTTTGAGCTATACAGTGAAAGTAAATGGGGAACCGGTGCAGAGTGAGCTTAAAGATGGTTATTTCTGCATAGACCGCCGTTGGAAGAAAGGGGATAAAGTAGCTGTCCATTTCGATATGGAACCTCGTACGGTGAAAGCCAATAATAAAGTGGAGGCAGATCGTGGACGTATAGCCGTGGAGCGTGGCCCGATCGTTTATTGTGCGGAATGGCCGGATAATGATTTTGATGTGCTGAGCGTGTTTATGAACCGCACTCCTCAATTCGAGGTGGTTGAAAAACCGGATTTGCTCTATGGCATTAACCAGTTGAAGACGGATGCGCAGATTCTGGGCTATGACGACAGAGGTCGTCTGACGGCTACTGATGTGAAGCTGACGTTGATCCCTTATTATGCTTGGGCACA
>OGLX01001100.1_pt1 | contig 14621 bp, 10 predicted proteins | sample 1572821 | NCBI WGS metagenome assembly OGLX01 (sample SAMEA2581908, study PRJEB24529) | metagenome | biome: Human gut stool | place: China | collected 2011 | reverse complement strand
ACCAGCAATACCGAGCTCGAAGCCATCTCTTACGAGAAGGAAACCGCCGAAAAGGAACGCAAGGCCGCCTATGGGCTACGATTGCCCAAAGCATCCGTAACGGGCGCCTATATCTATATGGGCGATGACATGGCAATCGACATGAACGATCTGAAAGCTCCGGTCGGCGGCGTCTTGGAAGGGCTCGGCAACCTGCCGAACATTCCGCCGGCCATCCTGCAGCAGGCATCCTCTCTGCTGGCCAAGGATTGGTCGATGAAACTGCAGGACCGCAGTTTCGCCAACGTGGGCGCCAACATCACGTTGCCGCTTTATACGGGAGGAAAAATCAACGCGGCCAACAACGCGGCCAAGATCAAGATCGAGGAGGTAGCGGAGAAAGGAAACCAGACGCGCGGATCGCTCGTGTCGGAACTGACCGAACGCTATTACGGACTGGTTCTGGCCCTTCAGGTAGTCGAGGTGCGCCGTCAGGTACTCGAGGGAATGCAGCATCACCTGTCGGACGCCAAAGCGCTCGAAGCCAACGGTATCATCGCCAAGGGCGAGCGTCTCTACGCCGAAGTCCATACGGCCGAAGCCGAGCGCGAGCTGCTCAAGGCCCAGAAAACGGTCGAAACGCTTTACAGCGCATTGTCCAACACGCTGGGCGGCGACGAATCGACATACATACCCGCCACTTCGATGTTCATTCTGAGCGATATAGAGAACGTAAGCTATTTCAAAGATTTAGCCAAACAGCACAGCCCGCTGCTCAAGCAGGTCGGATATAAGAAACAGCTGGCAACGGAGAACATGCGGCTCCAGCGGGCCGATTTCGCACCGCAGGTGGCCCTGACCGGCATGGCGGCCTTTTATAATTATCAAGTTTCGCCGATCATACCCAAGTGGGCCGTCGGAGCCGGCGTGTCGCTGAAGATCTTCGACGGGCTCAACCGAGAATACAAGTTCAGCGCGGCCAAGTCCCAGATCCGTCAGGTCGAAGCCGTCGGACACCAGGCCGAGAGCGACATCCTGACCCTGATCGACAAGCTCTACAACGAGATGGTCACCTATTCGCAGCAGCTGCCTTCGGTCAACGCATCCGGCCGGTTCGCCGAGGAATACCTGCGAATCAAGGAAGAGGCGTTCAAGGAAGGAGCCGCCCCGTCGTCGGACGTCGTGGACGCGCGGCTCAATCTGGCCAAAATCCGCATCGAACGGCTTCAGGCGGCCTATTACTACGACATGATGCTCGCACGCCTGCTCGAAGCCTGCGGCCAAAGCGAGCTTTTCCCCGATTACGGCAAGCGGGCCGCAGCCATGCCGATCCGCTACGAACACGATTTTTAAACCCGATTCTTAACGAAAAACATAATATTCGATCATATGAAAAAAAGCAATGTCATCGGACTGACCGTCGGCATCGTCGTTACGATCGTCGCCGTCTCGCTGATCAGTTGGTTCGCCATTCGTCCCGTACCGACGCTCATTCAGGGCGAGGTCGAAGCTACGGACATCAAAATCTCGTCGAAGCTGGCGGGCCGTATCGAGCAAATGGACGTACAGGAAGGCGAGCGCGTCAAGAAAGGCCAGCTGCTGTTCGTACTGAGCACGCCAGAAGCGGAAGCCAAGCTCCAACAGGCCGAAGCCGCGCGCATGGCGGCCAGCGCTCAAAGCACGAAAGCCCGTAAGGGAGCGCGCGTACAGGAGATCGAAGGCGCGATGAACATATGGAAAAAGGCCGAGGCAGGACTGGAACTGGCGCGCAAAAGCTACGAACGAGTCAAAAACCTGTACGAATCGGGCGTAGTACCCGAACAGAAATACGATGAAGCCGCCGCTAATCTCAAGGCGATGGAAACGACCGCAGCGGCAGCGAAAGCTCAGTACGACATGGCTATCGAGGGAGCCCGCAGGGAAGACCGCGAAGCGGCCGAAGCACTGGTCAAGCAAGCGTCGGGAGCCGTCTCGGAAGTCGAGTCGTACATCAGCGACGCGATGCAATACTCGCCGATCGACGGCGAGATTTCTACGGTCATCGCTCAGCAGGGCGAGCTGGTCAGCGCAGGCTACCCGGTCGTCACGCTGCTCGACATGAACGACTTGTGGGTGACTTTCAACATCAAGGAAGACCTGTTGCCGAAAATCAAGATCGGCAGCGTACTGCAGGCTTACGTACCGGGCATCGGCCGGACGATCGAACTGAAGGTCTATTACATGGCCGTGCAGGCCGAATACGCGACTTGGTCCGCCACCCGAACCAAAGGCGACTTCGATATCCGCACGTTCGAGGTCAAGGCCCGCCCCGAGGGAAGAATCGAAGGGCTGCGGCCCGGCATGACCGTCACGGTAAACTGGGACGAAATCCGATAGACGGAGAATTCGGCCCGCCGACCATCCGCACCGGAACCGAAACCCGGCCTTGCGGAGAGGGCGGATCGAGCGTCTGCACCGCCGGACGCATCGAGCCGAAAACTTAAACCGCTTGGAGTCATGAGTTATTTCAGAGCATTCCGCAACGCATTTGTCCGGGAACTGAGATCGTTCGGCAGCCATAAGTTTTTCTACATGCTGTCGCTCGGACTGCCGATCCTGTCGTTCCTGTTCTTCATTCTGCTGTTCCGGACGGGCGTCCCCCGGGACATGCCGGTCGCCGTACTGGATCAGGATAACTCTCCGTTGTCGCGCCGGCTGACCCGGATGATCGACGCGACCCCTTCGGCCCGGGTCGTCTACCAGATCACCGATATGAAGGAGGGAGAGCGAATGATGAAGCAGGGAAAGATCGACGCCATTATCCAGATTCCGAGCGGGCTGGAGAAAAACGTATACAGCAACACGCAGGCTCGGGTCATGGCCTATATCAACGGCCTGAACCTGACGAAGAACGGATTGCTGAACAAGGATATTCTGACTGTCGCCACGACTTTTTCGTCCGGCATCCAGCTGCAGACGCTGATGAAAAAGGGATTGTCCGAAACGGAAGCCTACAACCAGATGATGCCGATCTATTTTGAAAAACACATACTTTTCAATCCGTACACCAATTATAGCTACTATCTGCTGCCGAGCTTCCTCCCGCTGATGCTGATGCTCTTCGCTTTGCTCACGGCCGTCTTTACGATCGGAGTCGAGCTCAAGAACGGCACGGCCTCCGAATGGCTCGCCGCCTCCGGAGGCCACACGTCGGCCGCTCTGGCAGGCAAACTGGCGCCATACACGGTCATTTTCTTCGTGCTATGCTTGCTAATGGACACACTGCTGTTCAAATACGTCGGCGTGCCGCTCAACGGCAGCGTTTCCATGCTGCTCGTGAGCGGGCTGTTTTTCGTACTGGCCTCGCAGGGCATAGGCGCGTTCATCGTTATCCTGCTTAGCAATCTGCGTCTGGGACTGTCGATCGGAGGAGGATACTCGGTGCTTTCGTTCACGTTCTCGGGCCTGACGTTTCCCTTTTTGGCCATGGATTTGCCGGTACGGATCGTCGGATACCTTTTTCCCATGACCTACTATATGGACCTGTTCATCGATCAGGGCATGCGCGGAGCGCCGACAGCCGATTCGGCAATCTATCTGGTCGGTCTGGCCGCTTTTCTGCTGCTGCCGTGGACGGTGATCCTGCGCCTGAGAAAAATCTGTACGGAAGAAAAATACTGGGGAAGACTATGATCATGAAGACAAACCGGTTCCGTTCCAAATTCAGGGAATTTTCGAGTATTCTGCGAAACGAATACCGCCATATATTCCGCGACGCGGGCGTCATACTGATCGTCATAGGAGCTATTTTCATCTACTCCACGGCCTATTCGCTGGCCTATAAGAACGAAGTGCTGCGCAACGTTCCGGTAGCCGTCGTCGACAACAGTCATACGGCCCAGAGCCGTCAACTCGTCAGAGCGCTCGATGCCACGCCGAACCTGCGCGTCGCATACAAGTCTTCGAGTCTCGAAGAGGCCAAGCGGCTGTTCCACGAGCGGAAAATCAACGGCATCATCGTCATTCCTTCCGACTACGAGAAAAAAATCATGCGCAACGAGCGGGTCAACATCTCGATTTACGCCGACGCCAGCTATTTTCTGATGTACAGACAAGTCTTTTTCGACGTGATGGGCAGCGTGCTCTACTCGAACAGCCAGATCGAGTGGGTCCGCTTCGTGGCGAAAGGCGCACAGCCCGGTCAGGCCGCAGCGCTGAGCAATCCGGTCCAGACAACGATCGAGAACATGTACAATCCTTACGGCGGATATGCCACGTTCATCATGCCAGCGATCCTGATCGTCATCATACAACAGACGCTGCTCATCGGCATCGGCATGGTCGGAGGCACATGGCGCGAGCGAGGACTCTACAAAACGCTGATTCCGCGGGGGGAAAAGAGACTCTCGGTCATTCCGATCGTCTTAGGCAAATCGACAGCCTACCTCTCGATCTACTGCGCGACGCTGCTCTACGTCATGGGGTTCCACTACAAGGTTTTCGGGTATCCGTCGAACGGAGCGGCCGGCGACGTCGTACTGTTTCTGATTCCCTACCTGCTGTCGTGCACGTTTCTGGGAATCGCGCTCTCGTCCCTGTTCAGGCGGCGCGAAAATTCCCTGTTGTTGCTGCTCTTCACATCCATACCGTTTCTGATGCTCAGCGGCGCGTCGATTCCGCAGGAGTCGATGCCGCAATGGCTTTTCCAACTCGGCAGGATCATACCGAGCAGCAGCGGCGTAGACGGATTCATCCGCATTCGGACGATGGGCGCGACGCTGAGCGAAGTAAGCGTTCAGTTCTGGACCTTGTGGATTTTGTCGGGACTCTACTTCATACTGGCCTGCCTGGGCATGCGCGGCGTACTGCTCCGGGTCGAAAAGGGGAAATAGGCACGAACGAAATCATACGAACCGAAAAAGACCAACCGAATAAGCAATGAAAATAAAGACAGGACTGGCCGCTTTCGGCCTGTCGGGGCAGATATTCCACGCCCCGTTCATCGAGGCTCATCCCGATTTCGAGCTGACGGCTGTCGCCGAACGGAGCAAGAAAAGCGCGCAGGCGACATATCCCGACGTCGAATCGGTCGATTCGTTCGAGGAATTGCTGCGTTGCGACGTCGAACTGATCGTCGTCAACACGCCCGACGCAACCCATTATCCGCTGTGCCGGGCCGCCTTGGAAGCCGGGAAACACGTAATCGTCGAAAAACCGTTCGTCACGACGATTCGCGAAGCGAAAGAACTAATCGAGATAGCCGACCGGAAAGGCCTTATGCTCATCACATACCAAAACCGACGATGGGACGGAGATTTCCTGACTCTCCAGCAGATCGTCCGGCAAGGCTCGCTGGGCAGGCTCGTCGAGATACAGTCCTCTTTCCAACGATACCGCCCCCGACTCGGACAATCCGCATGGAAAGAGACACCGGGCGCCACCCGCGTCGGAATCACATATAACCTGTGCTCCCACTTGTGCGATCAGATCGTCGCGCTGCTGGGCAAGCCCGAGGGAGTGTGGGCAACGCTCGACCGGCAACGCGGCGGCAGCCGGATCGACGACTACAGCCTCATCGTGCTCGAATATCCGGGCATACGCGCACAATTGCGGGCAGGCATGCTCGTCCGCGAACCCGGTCCGAGATTTGCCGTCTACGGCACGGACGGAGCCTACGTCAAATACGGCCTCGATCCCCAAGAAGATGCCCTGAGGCACAGAGGCGCGAAGCCCGCTCCCGGCGACTGGTGCACGGAAGACCCTTCGAAGTGGGGAGTGCTTCACGACGAGCACGGCCGACGCGCTTATCCGACCGTAACGGGCAACTACATGCGCTTCTACGACCGGGTCCGCGATACGCTGCGCGAGGGGAAGGCTCCGGCCGTTACGCATGAGCAAATGCTGTGGGACATGCAGATTCTCGAAGCAGCGTTCGAAAGCGACCGGACAGGGAGCACGATCCGCTTATAAGACAAAGGCAGAAGCAAGGACGGACCGCCCGACATCCGTCCGGGACAGAACAACCGAGCAATCATTTTAAAAGATCGAATTATGAAAAGCAAATTCCTCGAAGACTTCAAGAAATTCGCCATGCGCGGCAATGTGGTGGACATGGCCGTCGGTATCATTATCGGCGGCGCGTTCGGCAAAATCGTTTCGTCGCTGGTGGCCGACGTCATCATGCCTCCGATCGGACTGCTGATCGGGGGAGTCAATTTCACCGACCTCAAGATCACCCTTGAAAAAGCGGTTCTCTCGCCGGGAGGCGAGGTCGTAAAGCCGGCCGTCTCGATCAACTACGGCAACTTTCTGCAGACCACGCTGGACTTTCTGATCATCTCGTTCTCGATCTTCCTGCTGATCCGCCTGTTGAGCAAATTGCAGGAGAAAAAGAAAGAGGAAGCGCCCGCACCGGCGGCTCCCCCCGCCGACGTGCAGCTGCTGACCGAGATCCGCGATCTGCTTAAAAACAAACAGGACAAGTAGCAGCGCGGGGAACATCCGCGAAACCAGTATCCCTGCCTCGCGATGCGGTCGTCGCTCGGCTTCAGGATGGCAAAACGGGAGACTGAACAACCGGCCTTACCCCATCAGGGCCGGAGGGGTTGTATGCATTTTGCGCATCCATTCCAATCAACATAAGCCAGAATGACCCACAGGAGCGGCTGGCAATTCACGGAGAAAGACGCGGGCGCCCTGTTTTCCCTCCTGAGCGATAAGGAAGTGAATACGTTTCTGCCCATGTTTCCGCTAAGGGACATAAAAGAAGCGGAAGCGTACCTGCGGAACAGATACATCGCAAACAGCCCGGGACAGCGAGGCTTCGATTACGCGCTCTGTCTCAAAGAAGATAACGTCCCCATCGGCTATGTCCACGTAAGCGGAGACGACAGCCATGACTTGGACCAGCTCAATCTTAACGGATGCGAAGACAGGATTTATAGAAAATACTGGGACCGATACCCCCATTTCATAGAACCGGAGCCATAAAAAAACGTCGCAAGCGTGCAATAAGGGAAAGCATCCTTCTCTTTCACTTCCGGCAGAATGGCAAATCGCCGAAATAGAATACGCGCCGGACATTCTGTCCGGCGCGTATCTCGAACGGTGTGCACGACGTGCAGCGCTACATCAGAGGACGTCCGCCCGGCGGCGGCCCCGGAGGGCCCCCTCGTCTGTGTCCGCCCGGCAACGAATCGCCGTCGGGTATATTGAATTTCTTTTTGCCGTTACCGGTAAAAACGCGCAAGTTATATACGAAATTCAGGCTCACGTAACGCCCCAACACATTGGAAGTGACGTTCTCGATATAGTTTTCGGTCACGTTCCGGGAAAACCCCTTGTTGCGATCCAGCAAGTCGTAAACCCGGACGCTGACCTCGCCGCGCTGGTTCCGGAACAGTTTCTTGCCGATCGAAGCGTTGATCAGCAGGAACTCTTCGGTAAACTTATCCGTCACGCCCCGATACTTGGAATAGCTGCCGTCCGCCTGCAACGTGAAGCCGGCCCATGCGACCCACTTCACCCGGGCCGTTCCGACGCCGTTGAAATACTCGTTGCTGTTGGCCGAATGCGTAATATTGTAGGAAGCCCGGTACGAAACGGTGAAATCGAATTTCTCGCTGATATTGCTGCCCACGACGATTCCGCCGGAATAGGAGGTCGTATTGGTCTTGCTGCGTACCAGATTGGAGATAGTCGGCAGCGAAGTATATCCCACTCCCAAGTTGAAATTCACATTGCTGGCCAGCCACTTGACAGGAAGTCCGTAATCCACCGCTCCCCGTACGTTCCAATAGCCGTTCAGGTTGACCGGGCGGGAATACTGAGCTCCCTGATCGAGCACGACCACCGTCTCACCCGCATCGTTCTTCACCTCATAACCGGGACGGTCGGCCCGCTCGATCGAGTTGGCAATGTAGTTCGACCGGGCATTCCCCCAGAGCATGGCCACGAAAGTCCGTCCCTTGGTCACGTTCGTATTCGTATAACGCAGGTGCAGCATATGATTGTAGATCGGACGAAGCGACGGATTGCCCTGCGATACGAACAGCGGATTCGACACATCGAGCACATCCTGCAACTGACTGACCGACGGATTGCTCGTATAGCTTCTCAGCATCGTCCGCAGCGAATTGGTCCGTGAAAATTTGTAATCCAACATAGCCATATAGACGAGATTGTCGAACCCCGCCGACATATTCGACCGCGAAACCGTCGGGAAAACCTGATCTCCGGTCAGCGTAGCATGCTGATAATCGATATTGGTCACGAACATCGCCTTTTCGCTACGGTAGCGGAAACCGGGCCCGGCCCGGTGGGTCAGATAACCGCTGTTATAGGTATTCGACAGACTGTCCAAAAACAGGTAATCGGGCAATTCGTACGAACGCTTGTCGCGGTCGGAATAGTTGTACGACAGGCTATAGTTCAGCAACAGCTGAGCGCGGTCGCTCACAGGCTCGGAATAAGACAACCGGCCGCTCAGATTGTATCCGCTCGAATAGTTGGCGATATATTGGTCGAGTCGGGACGTCGAGTCGGGATCGAAATAGCGCGTCAGCGAATAGCGATCGTTGTCTTGATCGTTTTTCGACAGACCGCCCTGAAACGAGGCAACCAGCACACGGCCGGGCCGACCGCCGAAACGGTGCATCCAGATCAGACTGCCCGACAGGTTGTAGCCGGCAGACCGATTGCTGGAAAGGCTTTTCAGAAAGTTCAGGATCGTCCCTTCGACCCCCCGCCAGTGTCGCCGACGTATCGCTGCTCGACACGTCGTGGGTCTGGAAGCGAAGCGTCGGACGGAACATCAGCGTATTGTTCGAGTCGATCTTGTACTCGATGCGCGCGTTGAGCCGATGATTGAAGTTGCGGGTACGGGAAACGCCTATATCGTGATATTGTTGCCCGATGAAATAATCGCGGTCCGTCAGCGCCTCGGTCGTATTGTCCGACGAGTTGAAAAAATAGCTCGCGCTCAGTTTCAGTTTCTCCCGCCATTCGTTCGAGTAGTTCACTCCGACCGACCGGACGGTCGATATGCCGCGTTGATTGCCGATCAGGAAATTACCGGCACCCCGTCCGCCGCCTCCGCCGTTCATCACGCCGAGCAGGTCGTCGATAGCGAAATTCTGCTGGTTGACGTTATTGACCATCCCAAGAAACGTGAGCCGCCGGGAACCTTTGAAAAGGCTCAGGTTCAGTCCCACGTTGTACAAGTCGTCGAACCCGTAGCTGGCTGCGAATTTGCCGAACTTGGCCCGGTCGACCCCGTCTCTGGTAACGATATTGATCGCCTTGTAATCCTCGCCGTCGTCGACGCCGCTGAATTCGGCCTGATCGCTTTTCTTGTCGAACACCTCGATCTTATCGATCACCTCGGCAGGTAGATTCTTGATCGCGGTAGTAACGTCATCGCCGAAAAATTCCTTGCCGTCGATAAGCACTTTCTTCACCTCTTCACCGTGCGCTTCGACCGTTCCTCCGTCGACCTTGATGCCCGGCATCTTGGCCAGCAGTTCGTCGGTACTGGCATCCTGCGTCACCTTGTAAGACCCGGCGTTATAGACGACCGTATCGCCCTTCTGGGTCGTGCGCATCGCTACCGCCTCCACGACGGTCTCGCCCAACTGCTTCACGTCGGGCTGCATCGCAAGCCGACCGAGCTGCACCTGTTTTTTGTCGATCTTCACCGACGCGGCATAGGGCTTCATCCCCAGATAGGTCACTTTCAGCAGGTAATCCCCGAAAGCGAGAGCCGGAAGCGAGAATTGTCCCGAAACCGCCGTCGTGGCATACTTCTTCTGGTCGGGCTTGTCGGCAGGCGCACACTCCACGACAGCCCCGATCACAGGCTCGCCCGTCGACCCGTCGACCAGCTGCCCCGAAACGACGCCCGAGCCCTTGGACTGAGCGAGCGACGGATAGGGCAGGGCCCACGCCCAAAGCGACACGACACAACATATCAACGATACTCTGAATTTCATAACTTATTTTCCGTGACAATTTAACCGACTGCAAAGAAAGCCCATTTTCCTTTCCATTCGCCTTTCGCGCCGGTAAAACGGAAAATATAGCGGGTGAACCGCCGCAGGAAGCCGCTCGGGGAAGGACCGGAGAGCGAAAAACCGGGTCGTCGGCCCAATGAACGGAAAAGACACCGCCTCGGCACCTCCCCTGCATTCTCAAGGATAAACGATAGGATTACTCTTGCTTCCTATACGTTGCCCGTTTTCATCTACATCTCCGAAAAGATAACGTTTCAGATAATTGCTGTCCCGCTCCAACTCTTCCATAGTATACACAGATAAAGTATCCGGATCGAATACGTAAACGGCGAATGAATCTCTCGGAGTACGAGCCATCTGTCGTGCAGCAACTGTATACGACCTCATTTGTCCGGGTTTCACCAACTGGAAATAGGGATATACCTCCGGCCACCGGGCCGATACATTCAAATATTTTCCCTCCCATTTCAGACTGACACAAAATCGAATATTTTTGTCTGAATTGTTCTGGAGTTCCCAGAAATACTCTTCACCAGCCCATGGCCTCTCGCAACCAAAAGTACTGACGCCTAAAAAAAGGCATGTTCCCAATACATAACGAATAAATTTCATAAACGACACAAAATCATGCGGCAGCAACAAATCAGACCAATAAATTATCGAAGCGCATATTCTCCAGACTTCCGCAGACGTCCCAACCCGAACTATACCCCTTCCAAGAACCAACGCTTGAACTCGGGCACGCGCGCCTTGCTGATCACGATCCGCTCGGGAGTCTTGACGCACAGATTCAACGTCAGGCGGCTGCCGAACCAGACCGACAGGTCGGCGATCGCCCGGCGCGATACGATGAACTGCCGGTTGGCACGGTAGAAATCGGCCGCAGGAAGCTGTCCCATCAGCGTATCCAAAGACCTGTCCACCGGCAGCGTTCTTCCGTCGAGGGTCGCTACCGAAACCCGCTCGTCCGAAGTATGGAAATAGGCGATCTCTTCGGGCGTCAGCGGCACCAGCTTGTCGCGGAACGGGATCAAAAAACCGCGCGAACGCGAAGTCACGAAGCGGTTCGTCTGCTCGACATACTCGGCCACTTGCGGCGCCGACAGTCTGCGAAGCTTGTCGAATGCCCGGCGAAGCTCCTCTTTCTTGATCGGTTTGAGAATGTAGTCGATGCTGTTGACCTTGAAAGCATCGAGCGCATAACGGTCGTACGCGGTCGTGAAAACGATCGGGCATTCGATGTCTATCTGCTCGAAAATCTTGAAAGCCTGTCCGTCCGCCAGATGAATATCCATAAAAATCAGATCGGGCAGGGGATTGTCCTTTACCCAGCGGACCGTTTCGACGACCGTCTCGATCACGGCCTCGATACGGATCGAAGGATCGATCTGGAGCAGCAGGGCTTTCAGGTTGGTGGCAGCCGCCGTCTCGTCTTCGACAATCAGGACATTCATGCTTTCTCGGTATTAAGTGTTTAATGGGAAAGATTTCGCCGTTGCTCCTCGATTCCGTCGAGCACGAAACGGACATTGATCTGTTTCTCGAGCAGATCCTGCGGAACATAGAAATAATGATTCGACGACTCGTATCCGATAACCGGATCGGCCTTCACCAACGGCAGCAACTCTCGGGCATGAGCGGCCTCCGACTCGGCGGCCCGACGCATACGCTCCAGGCAGAGGAGCTTTTCGTCCCGATCGGACGATGCGAGAAAACGGTCTCGTTCCATCGTGAAACGAGCCTGAGCAGCCGAGGAGGCACAGTGAATACGGACCGCTTCGGCACGCCCCAACTCACGCTTCAGGGCGAGTCGCTTTTTCCCCGACGCGAGCGCAACGGCCGAACGCAGCGCCTCGCATCCGCATGCGAATCCTTCGGCCACTTTCTCCATCTGCCTGACAAACGTCTCGGCAGAATACACCGAGCGCCAATCGTCCAGCGCATCGTAGGGAATTCCCACCATGCTGGCCCGATAACCCGTCGGCTCGAGATAGAGCGGATTGGCCGGTCCCATATGCTGGGGGCCGCTGTAAAGCGTCAGACCGTGATAGGGGAACTGTTCGAACGCATCCGAGAAAGCTTTCCACGCCCTTCTCACTTCGGGGGCGGCCCGCTTCCCGTAATACTTTTCGGCCAATTGCCTCAAGGCCGCCTCGCTGTCGCCGTCCCCGTGCGACTGGAACAGTTCCAGATTGGCAGACGGATAGCCGCCCAGACTCCAACTGAGCATCACGCCTTCCGTCGAAGCGGCGGCCAGGTTGCCGGCATGGCGGGCCACCAAATCCAGCACGGGCAGAGCTGGAACCACGGCCATTTCCCACGAAGCATTGACTTGGACCTTGGCGACCGTCTTCAATCCGGCCTCTTTCGCATAGCGCCAATGGGCCATTGCCCTCGGCCCCGGCCCGACAGCCGACAGCGAATACTCGCCCACGGCCGAGGCGACTCCGCCACGCTCGATCGGCAACGCCCACTCGCTGACCGACATCAGCCAGCACGATTTCGGAAGGCGGCGGATGATCTCGCGGGCCTGCGAGTCGTCCCATCCCCAATCCCAAACCAGCACCCGCGCTTCCGGATTGCCGGCGAGAACCTCGGAAATCGCCGTATTGACTTCGGCGATCAGCTCGGCATAGGAACGCCCCGCACAGCGACTGCATCCCGCACGGTTTCCGTGCGAAACGCAGTTGGTCAGATTCTCGGAAGCCGTGATCGAAAAAACGCCCGCAAGTCCGGGGACCTGCCGGAACACGCTCTCCAACGAACGGCTCAGCCAGCTTCTGACCTCCGGCAACGACGTGCATAAAGTCCTCAGATCGCCTTCGGCCGTGCCGGAAAGAGACCTTCGCCGGGCATCGGCCTCGAAAAACGAACCGGGCATCGCACGAGGCTCGTTCACATACAAATATACTCCTATGCCGTATCTGGCAGCCCGCTCGACGAGCCGGCGCAACCCCTCGATGCGCCGCGAGGCATCGTCGGCCCCCGGAAAAATACCGTCAGGCTCCACCAGCGTCCGCAGCACCGAATGAATCCATATGCCGTTGATCCCTTTTTCCGACAAACGCTGCAAAAGCCCCTCCGGATAGGACGACAGATCGGGATCGGTCAGCGGATCGCCGTATGCGGCAAAATAGGAAAAGATCAGACGCAGGTCGAACCGCTCCTCCGGACTTTCCGTCTCCGTCCGTCCGGCCCGCTTCACGGGCCGGGGCCGCCGGAACTCCTCGATGAACGAGAAACGCGGTTCTTCCCGGGCAAAAGCTTCTCGGCCGAACGTCCCCAAAAGCGAATCGATGCGGGCCGCTCCTCGCATCGCCCGCTCGTCAGGAGCCCGATAACGCAACGGCTCGCAAGCGGGCTTGACATTGCCCAGCTTGACAAACAGAAAGTCGTCCTCGATCAGCCGCCATGCCAATTCCTCGCGCGTCAGTCCCAGCAGGGTAAGCAACTGATCGTACGGCAACAGATGCCAGTTCCTGCGCAGCACGGTGATATAGCCCCTCGCATCGCTCCAGTACGGTTCGATTCCGCGCTGCGGACGCAGTCCCATCGAAGCGGCCAGCCTGTTCACGTTTTCCTCGCTCGTTGCAAGCACCTCGGCCAAACGTGCAGCTGGAACCAACGTCCAGTTCCGCCAGACAAAAGCATGCTGCCGATCCGGGAAATAGGGATACTCGACGGCAGGAAGCGTTCCTCCCTCTCCGGGCAAAGAAACGGAATCGGACTCGGATGCAGCTCCGGCGCACGGACAGGACAAAAGAATACCGCACAACAGGAAAGTCAATCGTTTTATCGACATATCGTTCAATATCGTTTAAGGTTTCACCAATGGAAGCTCGACCCGAAACAGCTCATTCTCCCTGACGACCCGTATATCGCGGGAAATCAGCAGCCGGTAGCGCGAGGAGAGGTTCTTCAACCCGATTCCGGTCCCCGGAGGCGTATCGATTTTCGGAATAACGGGATTGGAAACCGTGAGCATACCGCCTTCGGTACGGATTGCGATGCGCAACGGCCGGGCAAGCGTAATACTGTTATGCTTGACGGCGTTCTCCACAAGCGGCTGCAACGACAACACGGGCAGGCGCCAGTTGCGGTACCGCTCGTCTATACTCATATCGCAGAACAGCTTGTTCTGGTAACGGATCGTCAGCAGATAAAGGTAGGCCTCGATAAAGTCGAGCTCCTCCGAAAGGGTGGCCAGCTCGCTGCGACCCGAACGCAGCATGTAGCGGAACGTGTCGGCCAGACAGGGATTCTTCCTTCCACATCAATGTGGAAGCCTTGCAGATTCTCGTTTTTGAGGCGTTCGTTCTCGATCGTAATATGCTGTTTCTGGTAGAGCAACTCGAATATCTTTCCGTACAGGACCGATACGACCAGCATGAACGAGGCTTTCATGACCAGAAACGGATTGTAAAGACGCCCTGCGGAAAGCTGAACATACCATTCGCCGGACCGGTTCAGACCCGGAACGAGCAGATAAAAAACGACGGTCGCCGCCACGCTCAGCAAAATCTTGCGCACCAAAGAAAAACGACGGACCGTGTTGAGCGACACGACGGCCCATGACGCGACGAAAAAATAGACGACCTGCACGACGACGTAGTCGGTCCGGATCGGCGGGCGGCGCCCCCGGGGATCCGCTCC
>OGLX01001097.1_pt1 | contig 14665 bp, 6 predicted proteins | sample 1572821 | NCBI WGS metagenome assembly OGLX01 (sample SAMEA2581908, study PRJEB24529) | metagenome | biome: Human gut stool | place: China | collected 2011 | reverse complement strand
GAAACCACTCAGCAAAAAGTGAGGACGAATGTTAATGGTTATTTTCCGACGGTCGAATACAACTCCGTTTTTTCCTATGACCCGTACGTGAAATTGGTAGGTGCCCGGATCAAGGTTGGTATATGTGACTGATTGTGGGATTTGTTGTGTTGCATTCCATTCGGTCTCCATACCTTCCAGATAGTATTCACAGGAAAGTTGTGATTGGCAATTTTCATTATAGTTGATCACCAGAAAATCAAAAGTCAGGGTATTCATGCCGTGAGGTAAGCGAATGGCAGATGTGCTGTCGATATTATTCTGTAGAATGCCGTCCGGTGATGGTTGTACGTGTTTATTGAAAATCCTGAAATCCGAGAAAGTCAGATGAATATCGTTTGTAGGACTGTTATGGTTCAGTCCTTCCGGTCGGAAGAAGCATACCCCATTGATACTGCCAAAGAAAAGGGTACCGTCAGGATCTTTATAGCCCGGACAGGCATTGAACTGGTTGGAAACCAGATTATCGGATACTTTATAATGGGCAAAACTACGACTTTCCGGATTGAAAGAGAAGATACCGTTATCCGTACTCATCCATAAATAGCCAAAGCTATCTTCCTGTATGGAATAAATATCTCTTTGCCGGAGTTCATTCTCCTTTCCGAATGCCTGTATACTGTCTGCACGTGCATTGTATTTCATCAATCCTCCGTTGCTGGTACCGAACCAGACCTCTCCTTTGGAGTCAACAAAACTACAATAAATATTATCGCTGGTCATTGTTTTACAGCCTGTCACTCCTTTTTGATATCGATGGATACTATGGGTCGGAATATGATACCGAAAAATACCGTTGAAATGTGTGGAAAACCAGATATTTCCTTTGAGATCACGTGTGATGTCGTCAATACGTATAAGCCGGAATACATCCGGAAGGAAGGGAGTGAATGAATCGGTCCGGAAATGATAGATATTGACACCTTGGCTGGTTCCTATAAACATAGTATCAGGATTATGAACATAAAGTTTATAGATTGAATTATTGGATAGTCCCGCGTGTCCCCCTGCTATGTTTTTATATGAACGAATATAGCCTTTTGCTAAATCGACTTTTTGCAACCCATCGATAAAGTTGCCAATCCAGATATTACCGGAGTGATCTTCGGCTAATGCATGGACATTATCTCCGTTTAATGACGGGTGTGTCGATTTGTTTAAATACCTGATGTGACCATCCGGGTAAAGAATAGAAATTCCATGATCTTCGGATGCAAACCACAAAGCTCCGTTTTTATCTTTAATGATGTTGCTGATTGCTTTTCCTTTCAGGTATTGTTTCCCATTATCTGCTATCAGGTAGTGGAAATTATTTTCGGTCAGGCTGGTGTAACTGACCCCTCCGAAGAAAGTGCCGATCCACATAATGTCACCCCGGCTTTTATAAATAGTATAGATCGCATTATCGGTCAGTCCGGATTGGACATCTTTTGCATGCTGCCGATATTGTATGTAGCTGTTATCTGTATAGTCATAGATGAAAAGTCCGTTTTCGGTTCCGATCCATAAATTTCCACGCATATCTTCTTGGATGCAGCGAATATAACGCATATCCTTTCTGTCTTGTGAAGCGAACTCCACGGATACGAATTGATTATAGTTTTTGTTGTATCGGTACAGTCCGTTTTCGGTCGTCCCCAGCCATAGAGTCCCCTGCGAATCTTTATAAATAGAAGTAAACTCGACAGGATAATCCGGAGAAACCTCAGTAGCTGTGATTTTTCTGGTCATTTGTCCGTTTGGGCGGAAACAATAAATCGTATTTGGACTCACTGCCCATACATTTCCATTCATATCCAGCGTTACTTTTACAATCAATCCCTTATGGAGTAGTGGCATACTTTGCTCTGTCTTACTATATGCATATAGCCCGGAATCGGACGCAATGAAAACTGAACGTCCGTCGTAGGCCATGTCCAATACATATAGTGGGGCCTTGGTTTGCGGAACAATAGTGGTGAACTTCTCTCTCATCATATCATACAAGCACAGTCCTTCATTGGTACCCATCAATAGAGTATCCTGACCGAGGAGTAGCAGTTTCTCGATGCAGTTTGAAGAGAGTCCGTCATCTGACTTATAATATTGTTTGATGTTGTATCCATCATACCTGTTCAGTCCTTTGAGGGTTGCAATCCAAATATATCCTTTTGAATCCTGTAGAATATCCCGTACGGCACTATAGGTAAGTCCGTGTTGACTACCCAGGGAGTGGAACATAAGTTCATTCTGTTGTGCATATAGGATAACAGAAGAAAAAAATAAAATCAGGGTAAAAGTGCTCTTCTTCATTCGTCTCTTAATTACGTACAACACAAAAGTCTGAAATAAAAACGAATCAAAAAGATACTTATGGTCACAAACTGATATTTATATTCACTATAGAAATATTTAATGTAAATATGAATATGCGTATCAGTGAATAATCTATTGTTTTACGGTTCGGTTCTCTTTTCGCTTACTTTTGCTGAAACAACAAACAGTAAAATATGCATGAAACAACAACTCAGTATGGAACCACACAAAATGGACTCGTCCTGATCCGACTTCGGGACTTAACAAACAAACTAAAAATGTATGAATCCTTTTTAATGACTAAATTACTAATATTATGAATCTAAAAGATCTGAACAACCTTAGAGCAGATACGGAAGGCAGGATAAAAACCGTCTTCTTAATATGCATGTTTGTGCTGGTGTCTGCAGGTGGATTTGCTCAAAACACAAAGAGCATTTCGGGTACGGTGAGAGAGAAAGGCAGTAATGAAACTGTTATTGGTGCCACTGTACAAGTGAAAGGAACACACAATGGGGTGATTACTAATGAGAATGGGGAGTATACGATTAAAAATGTATCTCCGGGACAAGTACTTGTTTTCTCAATGATTGGTATGAATACGGTTGAAAAAACTGTAGGTAGCCAAAATCGGATAGATGTACTGATGGATGCGGGAGTATTGATTGACGAGGTGGTAGTGACCGGTTATCAGACTCAGCGTAAAGTGGACTTGACCGGATCTGTATCCAGTTTGAGTTCCGATCAGTTCATGCAAACCAACCCGTTAAGTCTGGAGCAGGCTTTGAAAGGAAAAATATCCGGTGTGCAGGTAATGAACAATGATGGTGCGCCGGGTGGTGGAATTACGATTAAGATTCGTGGAGCCAGTTCTATTACGGCAGGTAGTTCACCTCTGTATGTCATCGATGGTTTTCCTCTCCCTATTTCGGACGATCCTCTGGAAAGTCCTTTGGCTACTATCTCTCCTGATGCAATCGAGAGTATCTCTATCCTGAAAGACGTATCATCAACTGCCATTTATGGGGCACAGGGGGCTAATGGCGTTGTGTTGATTACTACGAAGAAAGGATCGGCCGGTATGAGTGAAATCTCTGTGAAGGCTACTTATGGTATCAGTAAACTGGCAAATTCTATTCCAATGCTGGGTGCGGAAGACTATATGCGTGCGTATATGCGTGATATGATTATGAGCGGACGCTGGCAAAATGCTGATTTCTATCAGGAATATAAAGATCAGATATGGAATACCAATCCTTCCCGTTTCCAATTCTATCCCGATCTTTGTTTGCAGAATGGTACTAAACAGAATTATGAAGTTTCTTACAGAGGGGGAACAGACCGCATACAGAACTCTACAATCTTTTCGTTGATGAATGAAGACGGTATTGCCATCAATACCGGATTTAAACGATTCTATTTCCAAACGAATAATAGCATTAAATTGCTTCCGCAATTGACTTTGAACACAAATCTTTCATATGAACACAATATTCGTAGCGGTGCTTTCTGGACAGAAGGGAATATTTTTAACGAAATACAGACATTCTCTCCGCTTGTTCCTAAAGAATGGACTTTTCAGGAGATAGATGATAACCTTTACTATACAGGTAAGATGGATAATCCTTATAGAAAATTAAAAGATATTGATTACTCTAACAAGAATAATACTTTCTTCGGTCAGGCAGAGTTGGTTTACAATATCAATGATAACTGGTTTGTAAAAGGAGGTATTGGTGTGCGTATACCCAAAGGTGAAGTGAAAGAATTTATTCCGAAAACCATTCAGAGAGGCTACGATAACAACGGATTGGCCACATACGCTACGCAAAGTGGATTAAATATGCGTGGAGTAGTCCAGGCCGGATTTAATAAAGTATTCAACGAAGTACATAGTCTCTCGGTAAATGCCGTATACGAGGCTAATACCAACAAGTATGAAACCTTTAATCAGGAATATTCTCAGTTTAATACCGATTTGGGATGGGAAGGTATTTATGATGCAAAAAGTGGTAATCATGTGAAATCTCCCGGTGTATCTTACGAGAAGATAGCAATGCTTTCGGGGGTATTGATGGCTAACTACTCTTATAAAGGGCGTTATTTATTGAAAGCATCTATGCGTGCTGACGGTTCTTCTAAATTCAGCCCTGATAATCGTTGGGGATTTTTCCCGTCCGGAGCATTGGGTTGGAGAGTTTCAGAAGAAGAATTTTTTAAGAATGTATCTTGGTTGGAGAAGAACGTTAATAACTTGAAACTACGTTTTAGCTATGGTCAGGTAGGTAACGATCAGATTGCTCCGTATGCTTATGCACAGACCTTATCTTCCAGCCAGAGACAAGCCATTTTTGGTGACGGAGCTATTCCGGCCTTGTACACCAGCCGTATGGCAAACCCCGAAATCAGTTGGGAAGTAACGGAAGAGTTTAACGGCGGTCTCGATTTAGATATGTTTAATAACCGGCTGAATATTTCATTGGATCTCTATACCAAGACAACTCGTGATATGCTGCTTGAACAGAATCTGCCACGTACTTCCGGTTTTGGAAAAGTAACCAGGAATATCGGTTCGGTACGTAACCGTGGATTTGAAATCAGTGTAGGCGGTGTGCTGATTGATAAGAAAGACTTTACGTGGAATGCAACAGTGAACTTTAGTTCCAATCAGTCCAAAGTAATGAGTCTAGGTGCTGAGACACAGATGTTGGAAGGGCGTCCGGTGGGTTCTGCTTCGGGTTCGGAAAATGTCCTGATAAAAAAGGGATATCCTCTCGGACTGTTCTATGGTCTGCAAATGGAAGGCATTCGCAGTAATTGGCATTCTGACTATAATGGTATAGGCAGTGCTGATTCTCCTTGGTGGTATGCCACTGAAAGAGAGATGCCATACGGATTCCCATCTTTTGCAGATACCAATGGAGACGGGAAAGTGGATATGAGTGACCGTGTCGTGATAGGAGATGTGAATCCGGTATTTATCGGTGGCTTGAACACCCGTTTGCGCTGGAAATTCATTGAACTGGCTATGGACTTCAGCTGGTCATACGGAAATGATATAATCAATGGTAATGTATACAATCTGATGAACAATGGCGATATTCGTAATAAGTCGGCCGTATACTATAAAGATGCTTGGTTTGCTAATAATCCTACCGGTACTTTTACAGGTCCTGGTGCAATTGATTGGTCCGGGTATATGTGGGCTGCTTCCAACTCTGAAATGGTGGAAGATGGTTCGTTCCTGAAGATGAATAACTTGGCTGTAACTTTCCGTATGCCGAAAAATATATTAAAGGCTTGGAAAATTAAGGACCTGGCTCTGACATATACGATTAACAATGTTTTCTGTTTAACGAACTATTCGGGATATGATCCTGAGGTACGTAGTGGCAGCTCTGTAAATAATCGTATTCTTCCGGGAGTCGATATCTCGGCTTATCCATATGCCCGGTCTCATATATTCTCACTTAATTTTAAATACTAATAAGGTACTGCCATGAAAAAAATATTATTAGCCCTTTTAACCTCTTGCGCCTTAGTGTCGTGTGAGGGGTATTTCGACCAGTTACCGAAAACAGAACTTCCGTCTGAAACTTTCTATACTTCCTATGATGCTGCTTTACGTAATGTAGCTATATTGTATGCTAATGCAGGGCATGTCAATGATGGAATTATGACCAGTGACCGGTTTATGATGCCTTCATTGATGAATGAAGGTCCGTTCGACCTGACTTCGACATCGGGTAGTGTACTGAATTTGTGGTCAAAGCATTATGCGTATATTGCACAGGCAAATCTGATACTTGAGAGGCTGGAAACCAATAAAGAGGTGATTGATGAGAATGCAGGACATTCTGCATTGGATAAAGCTACGATCACCGGATCAGCTACTGAAATGCTGATGGGAGAAGTTCGTTTCCTCCGGGCTTATGCTTACTTTACATTGTATCGTTATTATGGCGGTGTACCTCTGATTATAGAGCCTACCGGACCGAAGCCGGATTATGTGCCGCGAGCAACCCGCCAGGAGATGTTCAAGTTCCTCTATGACGAGATGGCCTATGCATTGGACAAGTGTTTGGATAACCGTTCGGGCATTGCTTATGGTCGTGTTACCAAAGGTGCCGTAGCCGGTATGTTGGCAAAAATGAAAATATTCCACGCTTCTTATATCCGCCGTGCAGAAATGTATGGAAACAAGATTAATGAAACAACAGCTGATGATGTAGATAAGACAACGTTATATGCTGATGCAGTGAAGTTGTGTGACGATATCATTGCCGGCGTGTACGGAACTTATAAGTTGGAAGAATATTTCCCTGCTGTATTTACCAAACGAAATAACGAGATTATGTTCAGTGTATTGGCAGAAGAAGGAGTCGGTACAGGAAACAAGATACCTATGGGGTTTGCCGGTGAAGGTAAATACGGAGCAACCGGTGGAAGCAATCTTACTTCGTGGCTGACGTTGCTGTATGATATACCGATGTGGGAACATAATTACAGCTTCAAGGACGTATGTATGGACTATGGCCAGGTAGATCGTTTCAATGCCGAAAGTCCGAAGCCCGGAACGACTCCTTATGACTTGCAGAATCTCTATGATCGTACCGGAAAGTACACCATAACCGGAGACATTACCCGTCGTATGTGGAGTTCGGTGAAAGGCTGGGTAACCGGTCCTAACAGTGGTGGAGCTCCTATCGGGTTGTGGGTGTTTGAACCTGCCGGACGTGAATTAGGCCCCGAGTTTTATATTGAGCCGGGTAAGGTGAACGATTACACCGAAGAACAGCTCAAAGTAATGGATGTAGCTCTTGAAAGTCATGAACGGGCGTGGTGGAAGAATGAAACGAATGGGCAGAACAAGCCTAACTTGTGGAACTGTAATTGGTGGCAATTAGGTAAATTCCGTAACCTGAACCCGAGTGAGTTGAGTTCAACCTTTGATATTAATTATGGTGGAGTGGACTATCCTGTTTTACGTTTGGCAGAGATTTACTTGCTGAAAGCGGAGGCACAAATCATGCAGGGCCATGTTTCGGAAGGAGTGAAAACGATGAATATTATCCGTGATCGTGCTTGCCATCAAGGATCTATTAAAGATATGTTTGTTTCTCAGGGAGATGCTCCTTATACTTATCAACCGGGTTCGGTTATGATGATTCCGACTAATATCAGTCCGGCTAATGCACTGAAAGAGTTGATGTATGAACGTTTACGCGAATTGGCAGCCGAGGATGATTGCGGATGGCTCGATGTAGCACGTTTTCCTGATGTTTCAATGGTTGATCTGGCTGATATCTGCCGTTATCGCGATCCTCTACAATTCTTTGATCCGTTTGGTGATCCGGCGCGTGGGGAATACCTTTGGCATCTTTTTAATGAAGAGAAAGTGTACCGTGTGCTGATGCCGATACCGTTTACCGAGTTATCGTTCTTCCCAGAAATGAAACAAAATCCGGGATATTTTTAATGTTAAAAACGAATGGATATGAAAACAAATAAACTGATTATAGGGCTGCTTGCTGTGGCAGCTACTTCACTGGTTTCTTGTGAGAAATTTGGTGCAGATGTAGAAACACCGTCTGTCAGTATCTCTGTGTCTCCCGAAAATCCGAAAGTCGGTGAAGAGGTGACGGTAACGATCAATACCGATGCTCAGTACCTGACACTTTTTACGGGTGATGAAGGAAAAAACTTTGAGCGTTCGCGTATTAAAGCTATTATGGAACATGATTGGGATAGCTTTTATGAAGAATGTTATCGGGTCTCTTATGCAAAGAATGGGGAGAAGACCTTGTTTTATAAATATTTTAAGGACTATCAGAGTATAGAAGACGTAAAAAAGGATTTTGAGTTTTTCGGAGCGATTGATAATATCCAGTTAGTGCCCTACAAAAAAGGAGACTTTCCGGAGGCACTGATGGAAATGAGCTATATAGGGACGAATCAATTGAAGTTTACGGTGACAGATCGGCGGATTCCTTCGGGTATCCGGATGAAGCCGAATATTCATATCTTTGGAGGACTTGCCAATCAACCGGGTAATACAATTATCGAGAGTCGCTTTGTAGCGTGTGATGCTGATCGTGCAATACGTAAATACTCTAATGATGCATGGGTAGCTGCTTATTTTGGTTTACATACCGAACAGTTGGAAGACTTTCAGGGATATAGTGCAGGATACAAATATTATACGTTCCAAGATGAGCGTTCGTATGGAGCGTTCCAGACTAACGATCCATTATCCCGCCGTCCTACGGAAGGATTTTATAAACTGGGTGATATGTACAACCGGGATACTTACTTGCAGCCTTTTTTGGATCATGGAGAAAAAATCATTCTTCGCCAAGTGGATATGTACGTGAATGGTCGTTCGACTTTTGTGGCAGCTGATGATTCGCCTTATAAATATGATTTGGACGGAGACGGAGTATTGGAATCGTATGAATGTGAACTCGATCCTGCTACCGGTCTTCCGGTACATGAAGCCGACTATACAAAGTACAAAGGTTTTCAGGGAGATGTTTATCTCTCTTTTATAGAGATGGGAACTGATGAATATGAACCGTGGAATACCGGTGTTTCATTAGGTTCTGTATATACTACCGGAGGAATTCAGAAAACTTATAAGTATATTTACACCGGAGCCGGTGACTTTACAATTACCGCTGTTGCTACCAATGTAGGTGATAAAGATTATAAAGGAATAGATTATAGCGAGGAAAGAAGTAACTCTTTGGATGACTATAGTCATAAGAGAGCACTTAGCAGTGTGAAGGTTTCGGTAAAACCGTAGTATCCTTCGGTAGAATGTAAATCAGTAGTTGAGTGTCTGCCCGGTCGCGGTATCCATTAATAAGGGGTTTTGCACAATCCTTTTATGACCTGTGGAAGGCAGCAATACTCAACTACTGTAGATTACTTTATTAATATAAAGAATAGTGCCTATGAAACTTAAGTATTGTATTTTATCTCTACTCTTTTTTTATCTGAATATTTCTTCTATCCAGGCCGTAATACCACAGATGGAAGTCAGTCCGGATGAGAGAGGGGTGAGTTCGCTCGTTTTTCAAGGTGCGGGCAATGTTCGGAATTATGTAGACCACGGGAAATATCTGGGCGATTTGAGTCTGACTTATGAAGTTAGAGGGAAGAGTTATGCCGTTTCTTTGGCTGATATTACTCCTCTGGTCTTGTCGAATACTCCGGATAAGATACAGATATTCTGGCAGCTTCCTTCGGATGTGCGTCTTTACCAAACTTTTACTATTAAAGGAGAAGAAGTAGACTGGGAGATTGATTTTTTTAATCGCAGTCATCATCCGGTGAAGGTGACGGATATGTGGTTCGCTCTGCCTGTGGGCGCTTTGGATGAGTCTATTCAGGCACATCAGAACCTGAACCGTCATTTCTCTCTGAATGGAAATGCCTCCTTCTTTTATTGGACTCCGCTGACAGGGCAAGGTGATATTCTGCTGATGACTATGCATAAGGGAACTGCGATAGAATATGCTACACAAGATGGCAAGTACTATCTGCATTCAATGAATGCTGTAGATCGTACCAATGATAGCTGGAGATTACCGTCTACCTCAAAAAACGTACAGCCTTACGAGCATTACATGACAGGTTTCAACTTCACACTCACTGGAAATCATGAAGAGGTAAAAACGAAGATTTATGATAAACACGGAGTGGTTGTGAAAGTTGCTCCCGGTATGGTAGTAACTCCTGAGTTTGAGGTCTATTGTGCCTTGCAATCGAAACTGCCTGTTGCTGAATTAGTGGCAGAATATCCTGAGGAGATACAGATAACCAGTCTTGGACAAAAGGAAGGAGATAAATATATCTATAAGTTCCGTTTCTCCCGTTTGGGAGAAAACCTGATTACGGTTCATTATGGAGATGATTTGATATGCTTTCTCGATTTCTTTGTGACCGAGCCTTTGGAAACCCTGATAAAAAAACGGGCGCGTTTCATTGTGGACAAACAACAACATCGTGATTCCTCCAAATGGTATAATGGACTTTATAGTCTTTGGGATATGGAGAAATCCGAGTTACTTTCACCTGATCACTTGGGCGATTTGCGGGAGGAGTTTATGGTAGGCGGATCTGATGATCCGTCCAATAGTAAACCAGTCTATGTGAGTGAGAAGAATGTCATTTATCCTAATAAAGAAGAAATTGCTTCTTTGGAGTATTATGAAGAAAATTTTGTGTGGGGCAAGCTGCAACGTACGGATGAGGAATATCCCTATCCATATGGTATTTACGGCAGTGAAAACTGGTATCAGAACCGCAGCGGGAAATATGGCGGATATGAAGACGGGGGTTCCGGTAAGGGGCGTATGTGGCGAACTTTTGATTATACCACTCATTTTGCCATCTATTATAATCTCTACCGGATAGCAGAGGATAATCCTGAAATGGTATCTTATCTGGATGCTGATGGCTATCTGGAACGTGCTTATCGGACAGCGATGGCTTATTTTGAAGTACCCTATAATATTTTGATGGGTAAACAATGGGCTTTTCATGGTTGGACGGACTGGGCCTATAAACAAGGTAATTTTCATGAGCGATATCTGCTGGATATTATCAATGCCCTGCAACAGAAAGGTAGATTAAAAGATGCAGCCAAGTTGCGTCGTGAATGGGAGAAAAAGGTAACTTATATGGTTTACGAAGATCCCTGGCCTTTTGGATCCGAGATGTTTGTTGACCGTACAGCTTTTGAGTCCTCCTATTATGTGGCAGAGTATGCAAAGCTAAATCCCATTAAACCCGAAGAACAATTCTGGTATGATAAAAATCGGAAAAAATGGTACTCGTATACTTCGTTTGACACTTCGATGATTGATCGTTTCATGCAGAATCAGTTGGATGGAAACCTGGCGTTGAGAGGGTTGTTTGAACCAGGTTATGCTAATCTGGGTACAGCATGGAGTGGACAATATGTAAATCTGGATTATATGACCCAAATGGGTGGAGTGGCATTACTCGATTATGCTTACCGGTTTTCGGACCGGCCGGATAGGTATATTAATTATGGATATAATTCTTTGTTGGCTTCGTGGGCACTGATGAATACCGGGACTAAAAAGACAGATTTTGGCTATTGGTATCGGGGAGAACAGAATGACGGTGCTGTAGGCTGGGCTTTTTCACCCTATCAGAACTCACGTACCTATATGAATTATATCAAAGTGGGGCGTGCTCCCTGGCGGTTTGATGGTGAGATAGACCATGGGCTTACCGGAGGTATTCACGGTTCAGGAGTTTATCTGCTCGATGATCCTGATTTCGGATTAATCGGTTATGGAGGAAATGTCCGAATGGATAAAGATGGAACAGTGAGTATCATTCCTTTTGACGGAGTACGTCGTCAGGTCCGTATCATGACTCCTGTCCGTTTTTCGGTCGAGTTGATGCAAGACGGATTCCGGAAAGATTACCCGATCACTCTGAGAGGGACGGAAGAACTGAGTTTCTGCATAGAAAACCGTTCTGATAAACCTCATAACACAACTATCCGGGCTGAGGGAATGCCTGAAGGTAAATATACTGTCATGACCGATCACAAAATGATAACGACATTCAATATTGAGGCGGGTAATGCACATCATCCTTATTATATAGAGGTACCCGTTACGGACAAACATACCCAAGTGAAACTTTTAAAAACAAATTAGAATGAAAAATGTACTAACAGGGCTATTTCTGCTTATCCTTGCGACAGCTTGCTCGGAGGAGGAGCCGCAGACAATAACACCCGTTCCTTTTAATCAGGTAACTTTGACCGATGGGTTTTGGAAGAATAGGATGCAGACGGAAATCAATGTAACAGTACCGTTCTCTGTCGAACAAAGTGCCCCGGCAGTAGAGCGTTTCCGGCGTTGTGCCGCTTTCTTGGCAGGGGACTCTGCCGCTCTTCCTGAAACTCATCGTTTTATAAGCTCTGATCTTTATAAGGTGATGGAAGGGGTGTCTTATTCATTGATGATTCAACCAAATAAGGAATTGGAAGAGTTTATGGATCGAGTGGCAGACCTGATCACTGCTTCGCAGAAAGACGACTGATATTTATATATTTCACATATTTGTGGTAATCCCGATCCTCGTGAGATGGGTGAGAAGCCTTACTCATGGGTGGTTCATAGTCACGAGCTTTATAATGTGGGGCATCTGTACGAAGCCGCAGTAGCTTACTATCAAGCTACAGGTAAAGATAAACTACTGAACGTTGCTATCAAAAGTGCCAAGCATGTGAATAAAGTGTTCTTTGAAGGAGGTGATCCGAATTATAATGGGGGTAAACCTATTAACCAGGCTCCGGGACATGAAGAGATTGAACTGGCACTTTGTAAACTATACCGGGTGACTAATGATCCGCTATACCTCGATATGGCGAAGAAGTTTCTGGAGATCAGGGGAGTGACCTATCGTCCTGAGGGTGAAGGAGTGATGGCACCCACTTATGCACAGCAACACGCACCGGTGAAGGAGCAGACGGAAGCTGTGGGACATGCGGTCCGTGCGGCTTATTTGTACACGGCTATGGCGCAGGTGGATGCCTTGACCGGATTGAACGATTATACCAAGGCTCTCAATTCCATTTGGACAAATCTGGTGACGACCCGCATGCATATTACAGGTGGACTCGGGGCTGTAGAAGGAATGGAAGGTTTTGGAGCTCCCTACGAACTTCCTAACTTAACAGCCTATAATGAAACTTGTGCGGCAGTAGCAAATGTCTTCTTTAATTATGGCATGTATCTGGATAGTGGCGATGCTAAGTTTCTCGATATAGCGGAACTTTCACTTTTCAACAATTCGTTGGCAGGGATCAATCTGCATGGTGATCGTTTCTTCTATGTCAATCCTCTTGAAGCAGATGGAGTGAGACGTTTTAATCATGGGAATGGCGGACGTGCCAAATGGTTCGGGTGCGCCTGCTGTCCTCCTAATATTTCTCGTTTGATTCTGCAAGTGCCGGGTTATATGTATGCTTACAGTAAAGACAGAGTTTACCTGACCCTTTATGGTGGCAGTCAGACAACTATTCCTCTGGAAGGAACCCGTGTGAAACTGGAGCAAACTTCTGCTTATCCGTTTGATGGGAAAGTACGCTTGACGGTACAACCTGAAAAGGGAAGCAAATTCTCGGTTTGTATGCGTATTCCTACGTGGGCACGATCCGACGAATTTGTGCCGGGAGGACTTTATCCCTACAAGCAGCCCAAGCAGGCGGAAGTAGAATTGAGTGTCAACGGGCAGAAAACCGACTTCAAGATGGAGAAAGGATTTGCCGTTATCAAACGTGACTGGAAGCCCGGTGACGTAGTTGAACTTAACATACCGATGCCCGTACGTTTTGTTGATTGTATTCCCGAAGTCAGTGAAAATATAGGTAAAACTGCTGTAACTCGCGGACCACTGGTCTATTGTGCGGAAGAGGTAGATAATGCGGGACCTGTTCAGCGGCTCTATCTGGGGGATACGAACGAAGCACAGGCTAAGGTAGCAAACATCTCTTCCGGCGTGCTGCAAGGATTGGAGAGGATCACTTTGCCCGGAATGGAAAAGAAGCGCGGAGGAATCACTTCACGAGAGATTACGATGATTCCTTATTATGCTTGGTGTAATCGGGGAGATAACCGTACAATGCTGGTTTGGCTAAACGAAGAGGCTTCTACAGCCAGTATCGGTCAGCAGACCATGGCTTATCTGCGTAATGTAAAAGGAGTGAATGCTTCTTCTGTTGCCGGAGGGAAGAATATCTCCGTGCGTGCACTTTGTGATGGAAAAGTGTCTGAATCTTCTGCAGACAAGCTTACAGAACAGTGGCTGTCTGAGGGATCGGGTAAACAATGGGTGCAGGTAGACTTTAGAGAGCCATTCCTACTAAATTCACTTTCCGTGTATTGGCTGGATGATCAAGACAAAATAACTGTTCCGTCCGGTTGGTCGGTGGAATATAAGTCGGATGCCGGTTGGACTCCCCTTGAACTCTATGTGACGGACTCTTATCAGATGGGTACCGATCGGTTCAACGTAGTACATCCATCCGGTAGTCTTGAAGTGGAATCCGTTCGTATTCTTATAGAACCTCAGAAAGGAAAATCAATAGGTGTTTCAGAGATAAGGTTTGAGTAGGTTCTTTTTTATCAGCAGGAAAGAGAGTGTTGTGCAGCAGAGGCAACATTCTCTTTCTCTATTTTTCTAGGGTGTATAAACAAAAAAAGGTTCGTCAAAATGACGAACCTTTTTTGCTCTTCCTCTTGGACTTGAACCAAGGACCCTCTGATTAACAGTCAGA
>OGLX01001084.1_pt1 | contig 14828 bp, 10 predicted proteins | sample 1572821 | NCBI WGS metagenome assembly OGLX01 (sample SAMEA2581908, study PRJEB24529) | metagenome | biome: Human gut stool | place: China | collected 2011 | reverse complement strand
CAGCTTTTGTAAACCCGGATTGCCGGCGGCCGCTTGTGCGAAGCCGTAGCCGACGAGCAGCGACAGTGTGCCGCCCATGGCGATGTAGGCTCCGGCCAGCGCGGCCAGTACGAGCGTTTTGCGCGTTCCGAGCTTCGTTTTGGTCAGGGCGGCCTGTTCGGCGGCGGCCAGTGTTTCGGCAGAAGACAAGGTTTCCTTCATGATTGGGTGGCGATTGGTATATATGTGCCGGGCCCGATGCCCGTTATGCAAAAGTAGTCGTTCGGGACTTTCGAAGGGTCGTTCCGGTCCGCCAGTTATCAACAACTTGCCGTCAAAGACGGGCGTCGGCCGCTCGACGGGACGAAGCCGGGGCGGCCTCCCTTCTGAGGCAGGGAATGTTCCGTCGATTCAGGCAGGGCCGACGGCCCGTTCGAACGCGAAACGTCTGTCCGAGAAGAAAAAAGACGATCCGCGCTTTGTTAAATCGCCAAAAAGAACTATTTTTGCACCCTGCTTACGCTATTGTAGGTTGTGTATAACTTTAAATTTTTTCAAAATGCCTGTAAAAATCAGATTAGCACGTCGCGGTAAGAAGGGCTATCCTTTCTACCATATCGTCGTTGCAGACAGCAGGGCGCCACGAGATGGTAAGTTCATCGAGAACATCGGGTCGTATAACCCGAACACCAATCCTGCCACAATCAACCTGGACTTCGAGAAAGCCCTGGACTGGTTGCAGAAAGGCGCTCAACCTACCGACACCTGTCGGGCCATCCTTTCCTATAAAGGGGTGCTGATGAAGAAACACCTGCTCGGCGGGGTAAGCAAGGGCGCTTTCACGCAGGAAGCCGCCGAAGCGAAGTTCGCCCAGTGGCTCGAGCAGAAGGCCGGCAAGATTTCCGCCAAGGAGTCGAAGCTTTCGAGCGACAAGGCCGCTGCCGTTAAGGCCCGTTTGGAGGAAGAGAAGAAAGTGAAGGAGGCTAAGGAGAAGGCTCTCGAGGCCAAGCGGGCCGAAGCCGCTGCCGCGCAGGCCGCCGCCGAGGCCGAGGCTGCTGCCGAGGAAGCCGCTTCGCAGGAGGAGGCCCCTGCTGCGGAGGAGCCCGCCGCCGAGGCTTAGTCCGACCCGAGGCCATGTCGGGAAATGCCAGCATAGCCGTCGCCCGCGTGTCGAAGTCTTTCGGCTCGGAAGGGGAGTTGCTGGTAAGCCTGTTCGATACGTTTCCCGACGATTTTGATTTGAGGGAGCCGCTGTTCGTCGAGATCGACCGACTGGCGGTCCCTCTTTTTTGTGACCGTTTCGAGCGTCGCGGGCGCAACGGAGCGCTGGTCGTCTTCGCCGATTTTTACAGCGAGCGCCGCACGGCCGAGCTGATCGGCCGGGAGCTTTTCCTATGCGGCGGACGACTGGCGGACGGCGAGGAACCGCCCGGCGACGGGCTCGTCTATCTGGAGGACCTCGTAGGACTCGAGGCTTCGGTCGGCGATGCGTACGGCGGAGTCATCGAAGAGTTCATCGACGGCGAGAATCCGCTGTTTCTGCTCCGGATCGACGGCCGGGAAATCTATGTGCCGGCCGTCGACGAGTTTATCGTGGAGACCGATCTGGAAAACGGAGTGATCCGTTTCGACCTGCCCGACGGACTGATCGATCTGAACGATTGACCGCTTGGGACTGTTCGATGTTTCCGGGTTCGGCGATATGCCGTAGCAGGGATGTGCGGCGCTTGTCTGTCGGTCTGCGTCGAAATTTTTAGATACCCCCTTGACTTTTCAGGGCTTATGTTTTTGAAAAATGGATAATTCGGGGGATACCCCCTTCCTTGGAATACCTTGTGTCGTTTTTTTGCGGATAAAAAGAGCTAAGAATCGGACGAATAACCGTATCCTGGAATATTTTTTCGGATAAAAAATTAACAATTCCGTAAATTATTGTTACCTTGCGCAGGATCGCAGAATATGTTGATTGATAATTTGTTAGGAAAACGTCTCGGAATGTGATAAATGTTCTGCGATGTGGGCGTTGTTGCTGTCGAATCGTAATGATCGGCGGAGTTTTTCGGACGGAATTATAATCCTGGCAGGACTTGCTGCCGGGATATCCGTGCCGGAAAAAGGCGGTAACAGAAGAGGGGAGGTTATTCTGGGAGGGAGATTGAGGTAAAAAATGGAAGGAAAATACTATTGGTTCTAAACAATTAATTTATGAAAAAATCTTTACTGTTATTAATCGTTTTTAGTTTTAGCTTCTGTGCCCTTTGGGCCCAGACTAAGATTAGCGGTATCGTGACCGACGCGGGGAACGGGGCGCCCATAGGCTATGCTACCGTTGCCGTGAAGGGAACGGCGGTCGGCGTCACGACCGATGCGAAAGGCGCATATACGATTCCCATTCCGAAAGGGACGCAGAACGCTACGCTGACGTTCAGCTTCGTCGGCTACGACCCGCAGGAGGTCGTCGTGGGCAATCGCACGAAAATCGACATAGCGTTAAAGAGCTCATCCGTAGATATCGACGAGGTCGTCGTCACCGGTTATCAGAACCTCAAGAAGCAGACCTTTACCGGTTCGTCGGTCAAGCTGAACGCGTCCGACCTGAACGTGGCCGGTACGTCGGACATCAGCCGTATGCTGGAAGGCAAGGCGGCCGGCGTATCGGTGCAGAACGTGTCGGGTACGTTCGGTGCCGCGCCCAAGGTGCGTATTCGCGGCGTCGCGTCGATCACCGGCGACAACAAGCCGCTGTGGGTCGTCGACGGTGTGGTGCTGGAGGATATGGTGAACGTGTCGAACGACCAGCTCTCGAGCGGCGACCCGACGACGTTGCTGGGCTCTTCGGTGGCCGGTATCAATGCCGAGGACATCGAGACGTTCGACATTCTGAAGGATGCCGCCGCTACGGCCATGTACGGCGCCCGCGCGATGAACGGCGTGATCGTCATCACGACCAAGCGGGGCAAAAGCACGCAGCTCGGCGAGCCGATCGTCCGCTACCACGGCGACTTCACGATCCGCACGAAGCCCTCGTACGATCAGTACAATATCATGAACTCGTTCGACCAGATGTCCGTCAATGCCGAAATGGAACGCAAGGGGTTGCTCAATTCGCAGATCGTCAATCAGTCTTCGTCCGGTATGTACGGCATCATGTGGAATCTGATCCATTCTTATGATGGTCAATTCGGTTTGGAAAAGTCTAATGAGGCCCGTGCCGCATTTCTCTATAAGTACGCTTTCGCCAATACGGACTGGTTCGACCTGTTGTTCCGCAACTCGCTGATCCAGAACCACAGCGTCAGCATCTCGGCCGGTACGGAGAAGTCGAAGACCTATGCTTCGGTAGGCTTCATGAACGATGCGGGCTGGACGGTGGCCAACGATAAGGTGGACCGCTACACGATGTCGTTCCGCAACGACTATACGATCAGCAAGAAGGTTTCGACCGCCTTCGCCGTCAACGGAATGTACCGCAGTCAGGATACTCCCGGTACGTTCGGCCGTCAGACCGACGTCGTGACCGGCGAGTACAACCGCGATTTCGATATCAACCCGTTCAGCTATGCGCTCAACACGAGCCGCGCGCTGCGTCCTTACGACGAGAACGGCAACCTGGAGTACACGACACTGAACTACGCTCCGTTCAATATCTTCGACGAGCTGAAGTACAACCGCATTCACATCGACGTAGCCGACCTGAGGTTGCAAGGCGAGCTGAACTATCAGATCATCAAGGGGCTGAAGTATAGCTTCATCGGAGCTTTGCGTTACGTGAAGACCGATACCGAACACCGGGTGCACGAGAAGTCCAATGCGGCCAATGCCTATCGGGCCGCCGGCAACTCGACGATCCGCGAAATGAATCCCTATCTGTACCGCGACCCGAACGATCCGTCGGCCGAGCCGGTGGTCGTGTTGCCCTACGGCGGTTTCTACAACCGCGACGAAATGTCGATGAGGGTCTCTGACGAGCGTAACTCGGTTTCGGACAACAAGGTGTTCGACAACGGCGTCCGGACGCAGGAGCTCAATGTGCTGGGCGGCGTGCAGGCCAAGTTCGCCGACCGCCACTTCAACTCGAACAGCGGTTACGGCTATCAGTACGATTACGGCGGAGTGGTAGCGATCGATCCGAAGCTGTTCGAGATGCTGATCGCTCGTCAGTTCCCTTATTATAGTATGACGCAGACATACGACCGTCAGGCCGCCTTTTATGCGAATGCCGACTATACCTACGACCGTCGCTATTCGGTTTCGGCTACGTTCCGTTACGACGGAAACAACGGCCTGGGAAGTTCGAGCTCGGCCCGCTGGTTGCCTACGTGGAACCTGGGAGCCCGCTGGAACATCGCTAACGAGAAGTTCATGGAGAACGCCGAGAAGGTGGACGTGATGGGCCTGCGCCTGAGCTACGGTCTGTCAGCCAATACGGGTCTGGCGACCAACTCGAGCGTCGTGTATCGCTACAACGAGGTGTACCGCCCGGGAAATACCGAGAACGGCATGGTGATCGAGGAGCTCGAGAACAAGGACCTGACGTGGGAGAAGAACTATCAGTTCAACGTCGGCTACGACCTGACGATGTTCGACGGTCGGCTGAATTTCAGCTTGGACTACTATAACCGTCAGAGTTTCGACCTGATCAACCTGATCAAGGTGTCGGGTATCGGCGGCAACATGTGGAAATACGCCAACTATTGCGACCTGAGCGCTTACGGCTTCGACGTGACGTTGGGCGGTACGATCATCCGGACCAAGGACTGGAGCTGGACGGCCAACCTGACTTTCGGTTATTCGCACAACGAGATCAAGAACGCGAAGAACGAACCTCAGGTTTGGGATATGGTACGTCAGGAGGGCGGCAACAAGAACGGCTATCCGGTGCACAGCCTCTTCTCGATTCCGTTCGCCGGGCTCGATCCCGACAGCGGTATCCCGATGTTCTACGACCAGGACGGCAATCTGACGACCGACGTTTACATGCAAGGTACTGAAACCGACTTCCTGAAGTACGAGGGTACGGTCGATCCGAAGTACACCGGCGGTCTGAATACCACGGTCCGGTGGAAGAACCTGTCGATGAACCTGTTCTTCAGCTTCGCCGCAGGCAACGTGGTTCGTCTCGACCCGGTTTTCCGCGATACGTACAGCGACATCAACGCCCTTCCGAACGACTTCAAGAACCGGTGGGTGAAATCTGGAGACGAGTTGAAGACAAATGTTCCGTCGATTGCCGACCTGCTGACCGCGTCGATGGAACTGGGCAACGCCTATCCGTATAACAACTACAACTACTCGGACGTCCGGGTGGCCAAGGGCGATTTCATCCGCCTGAAGTCCATCTCGTTCGCCTATGACGTGCCGTCGAGCTGGATCCGCAAAAGCCATTTCTTCAAGAGCGCCTCGATCCGCGTGACGGGCAAAGACCTTTGGCTGCTTTACTCCGACAAGAAGCTGCACGGTCAGGACCCCGAGTTCTACAACTCCGGCGGCGGGGCCATGCCTATTCAGCCTCAGGTCGTATTCTCGCTCGATCTCGGGTTCTGATCTCGAATGGAATTATTAATATAGAATAAAAAAAGAACCATATATGAAAAGGATTTTCAAACTCGCTTCGATTTTGGGTCTGGGAGGGCTCGTCGCCGGATGTAACAGTTTCCTTGACAAGGAGCCGGACAACCGCGCGTCGATCGACAACCTGGACAAGGTGAGCGCCCTGCTCGTCTCGGCCTATCCCAATCGGACGAACATGTCGCTGCTCGATCCGCGTTGCGACTATATCGTCGACATGGGCGCAACGCTCGACGGCTCGCAGCCTTCTTCTTCTTTCGATTTCGTTGTCAGCGGTTTCATGTGGGACGAGTACACCCGTTCGGAATCGAGCAACGATACCTACGAGCAATACTGGACGTCCGTTTACGAGGCCATTTCGGCGGCCAACCATGCGCTGGCGGCTATCGAGACGCTTCCTACCTCCGAACAGGCGAACGCAGGCAAGCAGCGCGCCGAAGCCCTGATGACCCGGGCATACAATCATTTCACGCTGCTGACGATGTATGCCAACATGTTCGACTCGAAGTTCGCGGACGTGAACACCAATATGAATCCGGGCGTTCCGTACGTGACCGAGCCCGAGGACGTCGTGATCAAGTATTACGACCGTGGCACGGTGGCCGGCACGCTGGAGAAAATCAAGACCGATTTCAATCAGGCCATCCGGGATATCGGCGGGAGCGCCGACTACGCTCAGCCCAAATATCACTTTACTCTGGATGCGGCCAACGCGTTCGGGGCCCGTATGGCGCTCTATACGGGCGACTACGGGGCGGTGATCGCCTATGCCCATGCGCTCGGACTGCCTACGGCCTCGAAGCTGAACGAAATGACCGAGGACGGAGAGCCGGTCAAGAATGACGACGGGACTCCCGTGCTTTACGTAGCCGAGGACGATGCGGCCAACATGTATTGCCTGAACAATATGAACGACTGGAATACGATTGCCGCTACGGGCTCTGCCGACGGCATGCGGATGGGCTTCTCTGGGACCAGCGCGCCGGGCAATCTGCTGATTTCCGAATGCGTGACCGTTATCGTGCGCGGAACCGCGGGTACGGCTTACGCGCGTCACGGCGTCAACCGGGCGACGATGATCGAGATGCTGTACGGCTCGCCGACGGGAGTCTATCTGAATCAGCCCGCTTTCAGCTATTCGGGCGACGATACGTTCATTATCCCCAAGTTTTACGAGGACTTCAAGATGGATAACGTGCAGGCTCAGACAGGGCTTCCGTATGCGAAGATTCCGTTGCTTCGCCGCGAGGAGGTGCTTCTGGCCCGTGCCGAGGCGTTCGCTCTGACGGGCCGCTATCAGGATGCGCTGAACGACCTGAATATCTGGACGGCCCTTCGTGCCGATGCGACGGAGTACGTATACGGAAAGCATGTCCTCTACAAGGATCTGCTGCTTTCGCATTACAGTGCGGACCTGGCCAATGAGGACCATTTCATCAACAGCCGTTACAATGCGTCCAAGTTCACAGCTACCGGCGACGAGCTGCGTTTCCAGAAGGCGTTGATACTCGCCATCCTGGATGCCCGGAAGCTGGAATTCCTGCGCGAAGGCATCCGTCATTTCGATATTCTGCGCTGGTTCATTCCTGTTTATCATGCGACAGCCGACGGGCAGCGCAGCGAGCTGACTCCGGAGGACGACCGTCGGGTGATTCAGTTGCCTCAGGTCGTGTCGCTTTCGGGAGTCGAGCAGAATCCGTGGAGCAACGTAGGTGCATGGTATTAAACAATCAATGAAAACAGATCGTTTTATGAAAAATATGAGAATAGCATTGTTGCTGATGGCCGTCGGTCTGATGTCCGTCTCCTGCGAGGAGGAGAAGCTGGATACTTCCATGAGGATTCCGGGCTTGGGTGGCGAAGAATACATTCCCAACGAAATCGACGAGTGGCTGTACGACAATTTTACGGCTCCGTACAATATCGAAGTGATCTATCGTTGGGACGCGTCGCAGGTGCAGTCGTCGTGGCTTCGCCCGATCGTTCCGGTCGAGGAGGATTCCGTCGTGACTTTCATGACGGCGATCCGGGACGTGTGGTTCGAGCCCTACGAGCGGGCCGTGGGCGATGTGTTTCTGAAGAAGATGACGCCCAAGCAGGTCGTGCTGGGCGGTAGCGGCGAGTACCAGTTCGGCGCGATCAAGCTCGGTCAGGCCGAAGGCGGTCTGAAGATTCTGCTGCTGAACGTCAATAATTTCGATCGTAGCACGGATATTTCCGATCCGGAGCAGGAAACGTCGCCCGAGGGCGCCAACTGCATCCGTCAGTTCCTGCATACGATCGAGCACGAGTTCGCCCATATCCTGCATCAGACGACGATGTTCGACAAGACGTACGAGTCGATCAGCGCCGGCAAGTACAATCCGACGGGGTGGACCGACGTCGAATACGCCGAGGCTCAGTCTTTGGGCTTCATTACGCCTTATGCCATGTCGGGCAAGGACGAGGACTTCGTCGAAATGATCTCGGTCATCATGGTGTACGGCCGGGAGTGGTATGACGATATGGTGCAGAAGACCTGCTTCCAGAACGGCAAATTGGTCAACGAAACGGCCTACGACGCTTTCACCCGGAAAGAAGCGATCGTCGTCGACTATATGAAAAACGTCTGGGGTATCAAGTTCTATGACGACGCCGAGGGCAAGGGTATCGTTACTTACGTGCAGGAGGCGATCGAGCAGCAACTCGACTAATCGGAACCTTATGGACAATTTAAATGAGATCAAATATGAAAAGAATTATATATCTGCTGATTCCGGTATTGATTGCCCTGACCGTACTCTCCTGTAAAAGGGATTACGACGACGATTACATGGGCAATGTCGATGAACGGCTGAACGCGACGCTGACCGCCTATCAGAACGAACTGACGTCGGCCGAGCACGGTTGGATGGCCAACATTTCCACCAGCGAGGGTATCTATCGCTTCTGGATGAAGTTTTACGTCAACAATGGCGAGGTGATGAACGACCTGAAAGGAAATCGGGTCACGATGATCACCGACAATATGAATTACGATTACAGCGGAGTGAACGGGGGGACGGCGGTTCCGGGAACCTCTTCCTTCCGTCTGAAAGCGTTGCAGCGTCCTACGCTGATATTCGACACGTACAGCTATCTGGCCGTGCTCTGCGATCCGGACGACAGTGTCAGCCACGGGTCGGGCAATCAGGGGCTCCAGACCGACTTCGAGTACGAGATCGCCTCGTATGAGGACAGCGTTTTCACGCTGCGCGGCCGCACGCACCGCGCTAATGCGACGCTGGTCAAAGCGACCGCAGAGGAAGAACGGGCCGCCAGTCAGGCGGGTATGGTGAGGTCGATCGAAGCGCTGTCGAGATTCATCGCTGCCCAGAATTATTCCTACATCGAAACCCAGAAGTACGGGCCTGTGCTGTTCAATTTCAATCTGCGCTCGATGAGTACTTCCTACGAGGCCGCCGACGGGAAATCGCTGGTCCATTCCGACGTGACGGACTCTTATGTCGATTTCGATCAGAACATCATTCTGCCCGAACCGATCAGGTGGTCGTTACCCGTTTGAACTGGAATTCCAGAACCTCGAAATACGAAGTCGTACTGGCCGACGGTTCGACGACTCCGCTTCTCAGTGCCACTTATTCTCCGATTCCTCTGTCGGTGTGGATCGGTCCCGAGTACAATCGGGAGTATAACATGACCGGTATTCCGATCAGTTGGGTGGACGTGATTTATCAGAACTATCCGTTGATGGGGCAATATCTCGCCCTCTATGCCGATCAACTGATGGATTTCGGGCTGGAGCTGGCTCAGGTGAACCTGTATTTCCGTCAGAAATCGGACGGAAGCATGTACATGGAGCTGATGCCGTTGTTCTTTCTTCCTAACGATGACTTGTACGGCGCCAGCTACAACTTCGACATGGCCATGCCCGAGCCGGGCGTACTGAGGTTGGGTAACTATACCTGCCCGTTCGACGCCAACGGCTTTAACACGACTTTCTTGGAAGCCGGCGCCGGCAAGGAATTGCTCGATGCACTGGCAGGCCAGACTTTCGAAATGGACTGGTTCGGTACGTTGAGCTCTACGTCCGGCGAGAAGATTCCGTTGATCTATTGGGAATGCAAATCGAATCCTTCGTTGGTCATCGTGGGCTATCCGGAGGTTGACAGATAGACAATCTGAATATCGTTGAGATACGGAGGGACGGCCGCAGGCCATCCCTCCGTTTTTATGAATAACTTACGGCCGGAACAGAAAAGCTGTTTTTAATATGCGTAGGCCGCCGGTATAGGCATGCGATATCCGCGCCGGGTCCGATTCTGTAAAAGAAGGAGCTTTTCCTCTTATCGCTTGCGGCGGAGTTTCTGTCCTGTACGGGAGTAGGTTTTTCGTTCGGACGATAAACGGCGCAGAGATACGTTTATCTCAGAGAAGGATCGGATAGCGTCTTATGAGAGCGTTCGGCGGCGAGGCGGAACGCGAGGTACGGACCTTCCTGAAAACGGAAATAATTTTGCTATTTTTGTTAAAACGGCTTGACAGATGAAAAGCATTCTATGGTTGTTTGTCGCTTTGATCGGATATGTACGGCTTCAGGGAAAGGAAATGACCGTTACGACGACCGACAGCGTCCGGCTTTATGTGAAAGTGAAGGGGCAGGGACCGTACTTGCTTTATGTTCACGGAGGGCCCGGATCGGGTTCCTATTGGCTCGAAAAGTTCTCCGGCGATTTTCTTGAACGACATTTTACGATGGTCTATCTGGACCAGAGGGGAACCGGACGTTCGACCGGTCCGGCCGACGGGGACTACTCGATGGAAAGAATGGTCGAAGACTTTGAGCAGGTGCGCAGCGTCCTGCATATCGACCGGTGGCTTACGCTGGGGCACTCGTTCGGAGGAATCCTGCAAATGGGGTATGTGGAGCGAGTTCCCGATGCGATCGAAGGAATGATCATGATGAACTGCACGTTATGTATCGAGGATAGCTTTGAAAACGGCTGGTTTCACAGAACGAGGGAACTGTTGGGGAAAAGCCGGTGCGCGTTCCTGAAAAACGATTCCCTTTCCGATATGGAAAAATTAGCGATAGCCGCCGGCAAGCTCGAGGAGAAGAAACTGCGATGGAAGATATTTTATGCTTCGCCGGAAAGCGATGCGGAGATGAACCGGTCGTTTCAGGAAATTCCCGATTTCAATAACGATTTCAGCGGCGAGTTCCGGTCGTTTCCGGAATATTTCCGGGACTACCGTCCGGCCACGGCCGGGGTTGAGATACCCGTCCTGTTTTTTTACGGTAAGACCGACTGGAGCGTCGGCCCGCGACATTACCGGAAAGTGCGTTTCCCAAATATGATTCTGTGGGGAAGCGACGTCGGACATATGCCGTTTCTCGAAAACGGGGAGGACATGCAAAAAGCCATACTCGCTTTTCTGGAAAAGAACGGTTTGTCCGATATGAGGTAACCGTTAGGGCATTTCCCGTTCGACCGGCCGACGAATATGCATTGTCCGAAGCCGCTTTCCGCATAAAGGCGGCATCGGATTTCGCGTCCGGAACGAGCGTAGCGAACGGTGCGTTTCAATATCGCCTGAACTGTCCTGTTTGAACGGATTGTGAACCGAAACGTGTACATAAGGTGCAGATGCGTCTTTCCCGAAAGATGGCGACCGTTGTTTATCGGCATTATAAGGCTATGGGTTTGATGGAAGGCCGGCCCTTGAATTCTTCCTTTGAATCTTCTTTTAGAATGCTTGACTTGGAAGTTGTGTGGGCGGAAATTTGAAGCCGCCGATCAATACCGATAGTTCGATACGTTATCCCGATCGGGGGCATTCTGCTCATTGGGAACGAGCGGACATCATACGGATAAGATGGCTTAGCTTCCTGAAAGCGAGTCGGCCGCTGAATCTTCGCAATGCGCACGGAATGGCACTAATAGAATAGGCGGGTTTGCGAGCGGGGCGTCCGAACGATCGATGACGCGCCCGGAGCATGTCTGCCGGTTGTGTTGTCCGTCATCTTTTTCGGGTTTCTGTTTCTCAGAATATGCCGAAATCCGCGAAAGATCCGGTAAACGTCGATTTTTAGTTGTATATGAGAACTCTTGCGATGGTCTTGCTTCTGGCGAGTCTGTTTGCCGCGGGCTGCGGAACTTCCGTGCCTCCGTCGGACGGGGAAATGATACGGTTGTTCCGCACGCACGAGGCAGCGTTCAACCATGTGTATGAAATCATTTCGGAGAAAACGGAAGGCAGCCATTACTATCCGCCGTCCGAGTTCGATTCCATATTTATACGGGAACTTGCAGCCGCCGAGGGCCTGTCCTGCGGACTTCAGGGGCTTTACGGGGAGGATTCCTCGTATTTGCACGGGTTGTTCCCTCCGGACCGGGCGCTGCTCGATTCTTTGCTGGCGGTGACAGGCTGCGAGCTCGTCCGCTTTTATAGGCGGGAGTGCGGGGAGGACTCGGTCGAACTTAGCCTGACTATGGTGCATTACTCTCATGGACTTTCCGTTTCGGGAACGGCCAAATGTTTTGTTTGCGACCCCGGCTTGAGAAATTGTCCGTAGGTACGTATCGCAGAGCAGGGCGACTTGAACGAAATCTACCGCAGGACGTTCTGCGATACCACGCTATGCGAACCGATCGAGGGAAATTGGTACATTGAGCCGGATCATGAGAACTGGCGATGGCAATAAGCGGAGAATGGAACGGTTGTCGGCCCGTATGTTTAGGCTCTGCCTATGCGATTCCGGTCTGAACCTATCTCCCTTTGCGATGCAAATACGGACGGTACGATGTCGGGCGCTCGCTTATTTCGCTTTTCATGAATTGAATAAGGGCGGCCCGACCGGGCCGCCCTTTCTTCTGTCTGGCATGAAGTCGTTTCTTACTTCTCCCCGCCTTGTTTCAGCGCGGCATGCGCCGCTGCAAGACGCGCGATAGGCACGCGGAACGGAGAGCAGGAGACGTAGTTCAGTCCGGCATAGTGGCAGAACTCGACCGAGCTCGGTTCGCCGCCGTTCTCGCCGCAGATGCCGCACTTGAGTTCGGGCTTTACACCGCGGCCCTTGAATACGGCCTCGCGCACGAGCTGACCCACGCCGTCCTGATCGAGTACCTGGAACGGGTCGTGTTTCAGGATGCCCTTTTCGAGATAGACGGGCAGGAACTTGGCTACGTCGTCGCGCGAGAAGCCGAGCGTCATCTGCGTCAGGTCATTCGTACCGAACGAGAAGAATTCGGCCTCTTCGGCGATCTCGTTGGCCGTGACGGCTGCGCGCGGGATTTCGATCATCGTGCCGATCATGTAGTCGATCCGGTCGTTGCGTTCGGCGAATACGGCCTCGGCGGTGTTCTTGATGACTTCTTTCTGGTTGCGGAGTTCCTTCACGTTGCCCACGAGCGGCACCATGATTTCGACATGCACGTCGATGCCTTTGTTCTTGCGCGTATTCAGCGCAGCCTCGAGAATGGCGCGAGCCTGCATCTCGGTGATCTCGGGATAGGTGATTCCCAGACGGCAGCCGCGATGACCGAGCATCGGGTTCGCCTCGGCCAGCGATTCGACCTTGTTCTTGATCGTTTCATAGGGAACGTTCAGGTCGGCGGCCAGCTCTTTCTGTTCCTTCTCGAAGTGGGGCACGAACTCGTGCAAGGGCGGATCGAGCAGGCGAACCGTCACGGGCAGGCCGTTCATCGCTTCGAACAGGCCCTCGAAGTCGCCCCGCTGGATCGGGAGCAGCTTGGCGAGCGCCTTGCGGCGTCCGGCCTCGTCGTCGGCGAGAATCATCTCGCGGACGGCCTTGATGCGGTCGCCTTCGAAGAACATGTGTTCGGTACGGCACAGCCCGATACCCTGCGCTCCGAAACGGAAGGCCGTTTTCGCGTCGCGCGGCGTGTCGGCGTTAGCGCGGACCTTCAGGTGTGCGTACTCGTCGGTCAGTTCCATCAGCTTGGCGAAGTCGCCGCTCACTTCGGCGTCCTTCGTAGCCACCTTGCCCTCGTAGATGATGCCCGTCGAGCCGTCGAGCGAAATCAGGTTCCCCCAGTAGTCCGACCTGCCGCGCAGCCCCTTCACGACCTGACACTCGAGCCCGACCTCTTCGCAAAGAAGCGCCCAGCTCTGCGCCATGCTCCAGCTCGAAGCCACACCCTCGCAAAGAAGCGAGTAAATGGGGGTCTGCGTCTGCTCCTCGGTGTATGTAAAGCGCTCAGTGAGATAGGAATACAGAAGCTGCGTCTTTTCCCACGGGCTCTCGCGGAAGCGGACATAAACCGAGGCCGCGCGGATGGTGTCCGCCACCTGCTGCGCCATGCTCTCGAGCGTCCGCGCCGGCTGTGGGTAGGAAAGCGTCAGCTCCGCAATGCGCGTCTTTCCGCCCTGCGGGTAGTTTTCCACCGTGATCTGCGGCAGCGCCATGAGCCTGCCCAGATTTTCTTCGTAGTATTCCTGCGCCAGCGCCGCGTAGTCCGGCTCCTGCTCGAATCCGGCGTAGATCGTCAGCACGGAATCGTAGCTGTCCATCGCCTCATGGAGCCGCCGCTCGAGCTCTGCCTGCCCGCTCACATAGGGAATATCGGCCAGCGCCGTCTGTGTCTTGCGGAAGGTGATGTCGACGTGAATTTCATAGTAGGAGACAATGAGCGTGCACTCGTGCGTCATGTAATCCACCGCGTAAGCGCCCGCCGGGTCCTCGCGCGCAACGGAGTAAGCCGCCGCCGCCAGGTCCTCCTCCAGCGAGTCCCCCGCGTACTGCTGCACCCGAATCACGCCGTGCTCCACGCCGCCGCGCACAAAATCGCGGATCGCGCGCCGAAGCCCCGCGTAATCGCCGACGCTGACGACGTTCGTATCCACCTGCTCGCTCTTGGTCTGGCTGTGCGCCGAAACGCGGGTATAGCTCGACGGAACAAAGCGGCTGCACGCCGAAAGCGCGCTGCATAGCGCAAGCCCAAGCGCAATGATCCGAATTCTCTTCATTCCGTCTCACCTCCGAAAGCTATCTGTTTAAATGTCGTCGTTATACCGTTTGAAGCCCTCGCCCAGCACCTGATGCGCGGGCTGGACGATCATGAACGCGTTCGGGTCGATACACTGCACGAGACGCTTGAGCTCGGAGATCTGCCGGCTTTTGACCGCCGTCATTAAAACCGTCTTCGGCGCGCCCGTATAGCCGCCGCGTCCTTCTAAAAACGTCACGCCGCGGTCCAGCTGCTTGTCGATCGCGCGGTACACGTCCTCGTACCGGTCCGAGATAATGAGCGCCACGCTCGAATAGTCGAGACCGTAGA
>OGLX01001074.1_pt1 | contig 14985 bp, 9 predicted proteins | sample 1572821 | NCBI WGS metagenome assembly OGLX01 (sample SAMEA2581908, study PRJEB24529) | metagenome | biome: Human gut stool | place: China | collected 2011 | reverse complement strand
TTCCCTCCTCAATATGACTTAGTATGCGTGCAATGCGCGGAGCATACAGCGCACCGTGCTTCTCTACTTCGGGAAGATAAAATTCCTGCATCCAGGTGAGGAAGTATTTCTCCTGTCCTTCCTCTACATGATAGGTCGTATTATAGATCAACATAATTTCTTTTTGCATTTTATTGCGCAAACATAGCAATTATTTCAGAATAATGCATTATATTTGCGCCATCAAATAAAGCAGGTAGTTCTGCAAACGTTAGCAACGGGGCGTTAGCTCATCTGGCTAGAGCGCGACACTGGCAGTGTCGAGGTGATGAGTTCGAGTCTCATACGCTCCACGAAAATTAAAACGGTTAGATTAGTCTAATCGTTTTTTTTGTACGCATTAACGAGCTATAAATTTACATATAGTCCATTTTCATTCGACAACTCATGAAAGAAGCTTTTACACGCAAGTCATTACTTATTTTAGGACGTGGCATAGGGCAAGTCATGTTCCAAAACAATGCATTGTCCGGATTATTGATGTTGATTGGAATCTTTTTGAATTCATGGCAAATGGGCCTATTGGCTGTAAGTGGCAACATAATAAGTACGTTGACAGCCCGTATCTCAGGATATGACTGTGATGATATAAAAAATGGATTATATGGTTTTAACGGTACACTGGTAGGAATAGCCGTAGGGGTCTTTATGCTTCTGACTGTAAGTTCCTTGATGCTGATGGCTATTGCCTCGTGTGCATCTACCTACATTGCACGGTTTTTCAACATGCAACGCGTGTTGCCCGGATTCACTACCCCTTTTATCCTTTCTGTATGGATGCTGCTGGGATTGTGCAGTTGGCTGATGCCTGACATGCTACTCGTCTCTGATACAGAAACACCCGCTTCTTCCTCCATAAATTACTTACAATGTTTCAGTATGGGCATAGGCCAGGTGATGTTTCAAGGAAACATGATGACCGGACTATTTTTCCTTGCAGGCATTCTCGTGAATTCCCGGAATGCAGCAGTATATACCATATTGGGAGCACTTCTCCCCCTCCTCCTAGCCACATTATTGGGAGTGGATTCCGAAGCTTTGAATATGGGTCTGATGGGATATAATGGCGTATTGTGTGCCCTTGCTTTAGGAGGTAAAAGCTGGATGAGCTGTATATGGGCTGCATGTTCCGTTTTACTCTCTGTTGTATTGCAAATTGTGGGAATGAATTGGGGAATTATTACATTGACCGCACCTTTCGTTCTCTCCGTATGGCTGACAATGGGAATAAAAAATCTCTATCTCTTTTTCAAATTAGGCAGAAAGCAAGCCACCAACCCCAGTAAAGGCATAAAGGCACATACATTATAAACAGCCTCTATACCATATTTATCAGCCATGCCTCCCAATACAGCCGAAGCAATACCGGCAATTCCAAAAGCGAAACCAAAAAACAACCCGGAAATCAAACCCAGCTTATTGGGTAGCAATTCCTGGGCGTACAGCAATATGGCAGGAAAAGCGGAAGAAAGCATCAGACCGACACAGAAGCTCAGCACTACTGTCCATGCAAGCCCTACGTGAGGCATCATCATACTGAATGGAGCCGTTCCAAGAATGGAAGCCCAGATAACATACTTACGTCCTATCCTATCACCTACGGGACCTCCCACCAATGTTCCGATGGCAGTGGCTACCAGGAAGACAAACAAGAAAAGCTGTGAAGCCTGAACAGTAACACCAAATTTATGGATCAGATAGAATGTATAGTAGCTCGTCAAACTTGCCATATAGATATATTTGGAGTAGATAAGTATCAGCAGAATACTTATGGCAAACACCGTCATCTTTGAGGAAAGAGGGCGTTCTATCTTTCCTGCCACAAGCATCGGGCGTTTCTTGATATGATTCAAGTAGGAACGGAACCAACGACATATAGGAATCATCACCACGATGGCAATCAAGGCAAAAACCGTGAACAAGGCAATGTGATGCCTCCCGTAAGGAGCTACCAGCAAAGCCACCAGTAACGGTCCAAGCGAGCCTCCCAAATTCCCACCCACTTGAAACAGAGACTGCGCCAGTCCGCGTTTTCCGCCGGAAGCCAGAAAAGTAATACGTGACGCCTCCGGATGGAGTACAGACGAACCGATACCCACAATGAATACCGAAGCCAGCAACCAATACAGATTAGTAGCAAAAGCCAGATTCATGATACCGACCAAAGTAAAGCCCATACCTATCGGCAATGACCAGGCAATGGGGCGCTTATCAAAGAACAATCCCATTAGAGGCTGAAACACGGACGCCGACATCTGATACACTAACGTAATCAGACCAATCTGGGCAAAACTCAAGGATAAATCCTCCTTGAACAAAGGGTATACTGCCGAAATAACCGATTGCAGCATATCGTTCAAACAATGCGAAATACTCAATGCTATAAGAATAGGAAAAGCAATTCTACGGATAGGAGGTCTCTGATTCTGTATCATCTTATACTGTCTATTACAAAAAACGGTGCAAAGGTACGTAAAAAATACATATCCAATCCACATAAAGACAAAACTCCCCGATTCTCGTCAATACAGAATCGGGGAGTTTTATCTTTATCAGTTCAGCAATCCCGGATTGGCTTCTATGGCTTCTTTCGGAATGGCCAATGTTTAACGGGCATCATTCTCTTCGAGTACATAACGCGTACCATCAAGCACTTTCTCCAAACGCGGACGGGTGGAACGACGAAGGTCAAACCAGCGATGTCCTTCAAAAGCAAGTTCACGGGCACGTTCATCTAATATTTCCTGTACCAACGCTTCCTTATCCATGGCATTGACAACAACGGATTTCGCTTCGTAGGCCTCCGGTGCATAACGTTTCCGCATCAGTTCCAGCAGGCGGGTACGTGCCTGAGACAGTTCTCCAAGTCGGGCAGCAGCCTCAGCAGCCGTCAGATATATTTCACCCACACGGAAAGTACACAAGTAGTTATTGCTTCCCGCCTTCTTATTCTTCCGGAAACCTTTTTCATCCGTTTCAGCAAAATATTTGTCCAGCCGAAGGTCGTTCTCAACATAAAGGGAGAGAAAAACCGGAGTAGCCAGAGCAGCCCCATTGATTGTACTGCTCAGAGGCGTCTCCAGTGGAGTAATATTTTCCACGGAATTATAACTGTTAGGAAGAGTTGCAGAGGCATCATTCAAATCTACCAATACAGACTTCACGGCAAGCACTGCCTCAGCAGCATCCCAAGCCGCCTGCCACTCGCCCTTATAAAGGGATACGCGTGATTGAAACGCCTCTACCGAAGCCGCATTGAAACGATATGAATATCTCTGTTCCCATTCTGCCTTCGTGACCAGTTTGCGTGCCTCGTCAATATCTGCTTGGATGGAAGTATAAACTTCTTCCACCGTATTGCGTTTCAGGACTTTCTCTAAATCCGTATCCAATTTCAGCGGTACCGATTTGGTATCCAAAGCTCCCTCCTTAGTATAGGGCTGTCCATAAAGATTTACCAATAAGAAATGTACATAAGCACGGAGCATATACGCTTCTCCTACAAGCTGATTTATCTCTTCCTCAGTGCCTTCCTTAATATCACTTCTGCTCTCAATAACGTGATTGGCAATAAAAAGCACATTGTAATACTTGGCCCATTCAAACGATGAGGTATAGGCATTGGGAGCAAGGTCGTTCCAGCGCTCTATATCCATATAATAATTTTGGTCATATTCATTATCCCGAACCTGCATCTCGTCGGAACGGAAACAAGCCATTCCCCGGTCACTGAATTTACTCACGTCCTTATAAGAACGGGCAAGCAACGCTCTATACTCAGCCAAAGAATTGGGAATGACACTACCGGTAGGCTGTATATCCAGATAGTTGTCGCATGCCGCAAGCAGAAGCATGCAGGCCATTATCATCAGACTTATTGTTTTCTTCATTTTCTTTCTGCTTTTGAAGTTAGAAATTCAAGTTCAAACTGAATGTAACCGACTTGGGTACGGGAGTTGCATAAGGATTGTACATCGACTCCGGATCCATGTAGTTATTATATCCCGAACCAAACACGAAGAGATTGCGTCCTTCAATAGATACCGTTGCCGAGTTCATTCCCAAACGCTTTGTCAGGAGCTCAGGGATACGGTAACCCAGACGCAGATTCTGCAAACGTACGTAGTTCAGCTTCTTCACCCAGATATCCAAATCTCTCCAGATGGTTTTAGAATCATACCAGGAGTACTCTTCCGGGTTGGAAGCACTCAGCATAAATGCCGGAAGCTCCGCATTCGGGTTTTCCGGAGTCCAGCGGTTCAGCACATCCGCATTATAGTTCTTGCCATAATCCGGATTGATGATGTCATAAGAGGGTTGCGTACGTACGTACCCGCCAAACGTCAAAGAGAAATTGACATTCAGCTCCCAGTTTTTATAGCTGAAGGTATTAATCAAACCTCCCGTATAAGGAGCATCGCTACTCCCGATATACGAATAAAAGGTTCTCTCTTCGGCTGCAGTTACATCGGAAGAGGCAATACCTATCCCCCACTCGTCCTTCAGGCGGTAAAGCTCCTTCAAGGTCACTTTCTCTCCCTCCGGATTATAGAACATCATATTACCGGTTTCCTTATTCACTCCCGCAGTCTTCAGTGCGAAAATTGCCCCTACGGGATAGCCTTCACGTCCCGGAGTGGTCTGCTGCTCCGGTATGTTTTCCTGCAATACCTTATTACCGTTATAGGCAAAATTGAAATTTGTGTACCAGGAGAAGTTCTTTGTCGTTATGTTACGGGTAGACAAGCTGATTTCCACACCTTTGTTCTCCATACTTGCCCAGTTGACGTTCATCGAAGTAAAGCCCGTCTCCAGAGGAAGCATGCGCAAAGCTATCAAATCGGTACCCTTACGGTAATAATAGTCCACGCTCAGATTGATAGCCTGGTTCAATACAGAAAAATCACAGCCGGCATTGACAGACTGCGTCTTTTCCCAACGCAACTTCTTGTTGGGAGCGGAATTAATGATAATTACATCTTCCGATACTCCGGGCAAAATACTCTCCGACCGATATGTACCCAGCAGGAACGGAGAAGTATTCTTGTCAATATTTCCCTGCAGACCGTAAGATGCACGGAACACCAGGTTATCCACCCACTTGGCCTGCTGCATAAACGGTTCTTGCGACAGACGCCACAAGGCACTGACAGAATAAAGAGGAAGATAGCGGTACTTCTTATCCACACCGAAAAGATCGGAACCGTCAAAACGGATACTTCCTCCCACCGTGTAGCGATTCAATAAACAGTAAGAGGCCGTAGAGTAGAAAGATACATAAGCATTCTCCTTATACGTCGTCTGATGGAGCGGGAAAGACGTGGCGTAACTTTCGTTGGGGAAAATCACCGGTTTGGTCGTCAACGTCTTGCGGTCGAAGCCATACCCTGCCGAAAACAAGGTTTCATACCAGGTCTTGCGCAGCTCGGTACCCGCCATCACTTCCAGTTCATGAATATCATTGAAACTGTCGCGATATTCTCCCATCGCCTTCCAAGTAATCTGTGAATTGGAGTTTTCATAAGACTTCTGCATACCTCCTTCGGGCAGGAAGTGTTTGGTTTCTCCGCCCTGGGAGTATTCGCTCAACTTATAGTAATAGCGCATGGCATAGCTTTCCCAGTCCGCTATTTCTTCTCTGGAAGTCTTTTCCAACTGATAGCCAAACTGGGAAGTCAGCTTCCACTTGTCATTGAACCGTAGCTCCGCATCAAATATAGATGAAAAAGAATTCACCACGCTTTCATTAGACGTGTTCTGCCGTTCTTCAAAGATGTTGAATCCTAAATCCTTATCAGTGTTGTTCTGAATATCGTAGTCGTAATTATAGTTGCCATTCTTGTCATAAAGTTCAAAATACGGATTAGCCTTGCGTGAATAGAACACGGGATTCGACATACCGTATGCATCTGTCAAGTAATTGGTATTTTTGCGACGGTTGGCAAACATGGAGGCACCCACTTTCAGTATACTGTTCACCTTATAGGAAGTCTTTCCTACCAAGTTGAAACGGTCCATACCCACACCGTCCACATTTCCATCCTCTTTATAATAGCCGAAAGAGGTATAATACGTAACCCTTTCCGTACCGCCGGAAAGGCTCAAGTTATATTCCTGGCTGAAAGCATCGCGGAAAAGGATATCTCCCCAGTTTGTATTAACACTCTTCAAACGGTTGATGGCAGCTTGTGTATCACTGCTCAAGGCATCCCATCCTCCATTCTGAAAAGCAGACAACTCATTGTAATTGGAAAGAATATTATATACGCCTCCTTTATGATTGTCCGGAGAATAGTTATTACGGATCATATCCATTTCCAATCCGACTTTCTCCGCTGAGTTCAGCAAGTTCAACCGGTCAAGGCTCAATGTAGGAGTATAGGTAAACCGGGACGAGAAATTGATAACCGGTTTACCGACCTTACCCTTCTTTGTTGTAATCACAATGACGCCATTGGCTGCCCTCGCACCATAGATGGCAGTGGCTGCCGCATCCTTCAGAATGGTGATATTCTCAATATCAGCCGGATTCAAGCCTGCAATGGAAGATTGCTTCATGTTGGTTATGTCATTCAGCTCATCCGGTTCGGGAACATCCGTTCCCTCCAAAGGAATGCCGTCCAGCACCCACAAAGGGTCTTGTGTACCATTCAATGAAGCAGTACCGCGAATGCGTATCTTTGCCGGAGCACCCGGAGCACCGGAAGTCGGGCTGACAGAAAGTCCGGCAATTTGTCCGGCAAGTGCCTGGTCGATACTTTTTACTGCACCGATGGTCTCGTCCGATATATCCAGTTTGGATACCGCTGCCGTCAGCTTGCGGCGCTCCACTGTCTGGTAACCCGTCACAACAACGGCATCGAGCATTTGGGAAGATGCATGAAGTGTTATTTCATAATGTTCCTTTCCCGGAACAAGCTTCACTTCCAATACGTCATATCCCACGTAGCTACAAAAGAAACGGGTTATCCCCGTAGGTATAGCGATAGAGAACTGACCATCCACATCAGTGATGACCCCCATTGTAGTCTGAGCACTCCCCGCCTTTTTCAAGTCTTCCGCAGTCACATAAACGGAAGCACCGATAAGCGGTAGGTTATCCTCTGAAGATATTACTACGCCCTGGACTTTTTTCTCTGCAGCAAAAGCAGATGACAAAGCTCCTACAAAGCATAGCAAAACGATTAATACACGTTTTTTCATGCGTTACATATAAAATTAATTAATACTCTATTGAAAAGAAAAATCACTTTACTCCTAATGCAGTATTGATACGCAAAATCAAATCCTTATAATGATATTTAGTGGCTATATCCGATGCACCCAGACGATTTTGGAGCAATTCTTTGATGCGAAGCAACTCACCACGCTTCACGGAGATGACATCAGATACGCGGTTTATCTGCGAACCGTAGAAGTTCAGTTCGCGGTGTGCACCCATACGGTCGGCATCCAAAGTCTTACCGGCATGCTCGTCACAGCTGCAAAGGGCAGTCTGATGGTCCAGCAAGAAGTGGTTGTCCATCAGTTTTTTGTTTATTTTCACTCCTTCGCTTTCGGCAGCTGCTGTAATCAGTGCATCTACGAAGTTCTTCTGCAAGGCGCGTGTCATGACGTCCGGCAAGGCACCGCGTTCCGTAGTGGCAAAGATGTTGCGATGCAGGCCATCCATCAGCTCTACCACCGTGAAAGCCTTTTTGCCGTTCACCGATTCGTTCTCCAACATACGCATCAGGCGGTTGTTGCCCAGCAAATCCCAAAGGATATAGGATTGGGCATTCTTCAACACTTGTGTCGGTGCATTCTCCACTACGCCCAGTGGAGTGTTGCGCAGCAAGTAAGTGTACTCTCCCACTTCCGTGTCGAACAGCCATTTGGGATAGGTCAGCACTTCGTCCAGCAGAAACTTCAGGGCGGCTTGCTGCTTTTCTTTTTCTACGAAAGTATAGGTTTTCTGTCCGTCGCCCACAACGGTGTTTTCTATATAGATACCACCGATGTTTGCCAATACATGATAGAGGTAATTGTTCCATTGGTTGATAACCGCATAGTATAGGCGGGAAGCTTCTTCATAAGTCTGTCCTTTCTCGCCAGTAGTAGTCCATTGGATGATTTGAGGAACAATACGCTTCAAGTTCTCAATACCCAGCAGAGATGAGCGGACAGCATCATCGCCCAAATCTTCATTCTGCGCACGCGGGTCTACGGCATCACGTACATCCTGCGCCTCACTATATTTATATAAACGGTCTGTATGACGGCTCAGAAAGTCGGCAAGCAAGTCCTTCTCTGCCTCTGGGGTTTCTTTACCATACCAACGATAGCCGTATTCTATGGCAAACATATCATACGGACCGATATGGGGAGAAAGCGCCGTAACACCGTCACCCGGCTGTGCCACATAGTTGAAACGTGCATAGTCCATGATAGAGGAGGAAGTGGTATTCATACGATCCGTAAATGTTTTGGAACGCAGGGAATCTGTCGGAAAAGTCCAGGAAGCAATCATATTGTGGCGCAAGCCCAACGAGTGCCCCACCTCGTGGCATGCCACAAAACGCATGGCATCACCCATCAGCTCATCCGGCAGCCTTACTCCTCTTGCTTCGGGACGTACGACACCGGTTTGCACTGTAATCCATTCCTGGAGCATGCCCAGCACATTATGCCACCACATGATGTCCGCTTCCAATATCTCGCCCGAACGGGGGTCGAGGATAGAGGGGCCCATGGCATTGGCTTTGGTGGAGGCGGCGTAGGTCAGCACGGAGTAGTTCACGTCATCCTTATCCACATTCATGCTGTCCGTCAGTTCCTTGGCTATGATAGCATTCTTGAATCCGGCACGTTCAAAAGCAGCCTGCCAATCCTCGATTCCCTGCTTGATATATTTCCGCCAACGACGGGGAGTGGAGTTCTCGATGTAGAACACAATCGGCTTGGCCGGTTCCACCAATTCACCGCGAAGGTAACGCTCCCGGTCTTCCGGTTTCGGTTCCAGACGCCAGCGGGTGATGAAGGGTTTCTTGTCTACACGCTGCTGACCGTCACTGTAATTCAACAACGGATTGGTAAAGTAACCTACGCGCGGACTATCCAGACGTCCCATCATAGGTTTCTCCGGCAACAGCAACAGAGAGGAACTGACTTCGACCGTAACAAACACAGTCGTTGTTCCCTCGGTCACCTTAGTTGTCAACTCGGAAGTGGCTACCACATTGTTCTCAAAAGCTTTGATAGATAAAATGCGGGAGAGATTCTTGATGGCCGAAGTTCCCAGGTTGATATTCGTAAAGACATTATTGATACTCGTCTCTGTACCATCATAAATATCGTTGACCTTGACCACTATCATGGTAGAGTCATTATTGAATGCCTCAATCTTGAAACCGGCTATCAGCGGAGAAATATAATTATCCAGTACGGACTGCCGTATGGCATCCTCATCCGGCGCCAACGGAAGAGGACGGCTCTGACGTACCAACAGCTTGTTGGCAGCCTTGTCCAATTCAAAACGCACCATCTGATTTTCGTAATTCGTACCACGGTTCACACCTGCCTCATTCAGTTCGGAAGGAACACGCTGTAATTTATTTACTACCAGCATATCACGTCCCAGCAGCCTTGCCGGCACTTCAAAGTAATAATCGCTCTTCTTCTGGTAAACATTGAACATTCCCTTGCGGGCAATAGCATCGGAACCAGTCAATTTTTCGTAGTCGCTCTTGGATTGAACGCTGTCCTTGGTTTCACTCTTCTTTTTCTTACGGAACCATCCCATAGCTTCGGGAGAAGCAAAATCAGATGTACCGGCATGCAACAATACGGCAGGCTCACACATGAGTACTTATGCAACTGCCACGACTGGCAGGATTGTCTTCAATTTCATCAATTCAAACTCTAACTTTAATGCAACAATTACTCCGTTAACTCTCTCTCTTTGACGTATGTTAATAAATACCAACCGCCAGTTTGTTCTACCTCCATAGAACGGTAAACGGGGCGCAAAGATACGAAAAGTATATTTTAAAAGTCACTAAACAACGCTCATTTATGTTTTTTCCATAAACAATATGAAGACTTTTACATATATATCATTTTTTCTCCCATCCTCTATCATTTCTTCTTCACATGAAATTTTGTACCACTGACACCAAATAATCTTCCCCAATTGGCGGCAAAACAATGATAATATTGTATCTTTGCACCGTTTTTAACTTAGAAAATAAATAAGATAACAACGATATGATAGCTAAAATCAATCAGCTTCTGCAGGAAGTAGAGGCGCTGAAAGCCGCTAACGCCGAGGAATTAGAGGCACTCCGCATCAAATACCTCAGTAAAAAAGGAGCCATCAATGACTTAATGGCAGATTTCCGCAATGTAGCCGCCGAACAGAAAAAAGAGGTGGGAATGCGCTTGAACGAACTGAAAAACAAAGCACAAGAAAAGATTGCCGCCTTGAAGGAACAATTCGAAAGCCAGGATACCGGCTGTGACGATATTGACTTGACCCGTTCAGCCTACCCGGTAGAATTAGGAACCCGCCATCCGCTTTCCATCGTGAGAAACGAAATCATCGATATATTTGCCCGTATGGGATTCAACATCGCCGACGGACCGGAAATGGAAGACGACTGGCACGTATTCTCCTCCATGAATTTTGCCGAAGACCATCCGGCACGCGACATGCAGGATACATTCTTCATCGAAAATGATACAGAAAACGTATCGCACAGCATCATTCTTCGCACACACACATCCAGCGTGCAAAGCCGTGTTATGGAGACCACGCAGCCTCCTATCCGCGTACTTTGTCCGGGACGTGTATACCGTAATGAGGCCATCAGCTACCGCGCACACGCATTCTTCCATCAGGTAGAAGCCTTGTACGTAGACCGCAATGTATCTTTCACCGACCTGAAGCAGGCTTTATTGCTCTTTGCGCAAGAGATGTTCGGCAGTGACACCAAGATTCGTCTGCGTCCTTCCTACTTCCCCTTCACCGAGCCAAGTGCCGAAATGGACATCAGCTGCAACATCTGCGGCGGCAAGGGCTGCCCCTTCTGCAAGCACACGGGTTGGGTAGAAATTTTGGGATGCGGTATGGTAGATCCGAATGTATTGAAGCTGAACGGAATAGACAGCAAAGTGTATAGCGGATATGCCCTGGGTATGGGTATCGAACGCATCACCAACTTAAAATACCAGGTGAAAGACCTTCGTATGTTCTCTGAAAATGACACACGCTTCTTGAAAGAATTCGAGAGCGCTTACTAAATATAGTGAATAACGGTTAGTGATTAGTGATTAATAAGTTGCGCATTTTCAGCATATCATTAATCACCCATCACTAACCACTCATCGCTAACCACTATTTTTCGCTATGGCAAAAGACAAACTTGTAACCTCCGGCTATTGCCTTATCCTGGCTGCCAATTTCCTTTTGTATTTTGCCTTTTATCTGATACTACCGGTTCTTCCATTCTACCTGACTGAGGTATTCCATACCGGAAATGCAGCAGTAGGTGTCATCTTGTCATGCTACACCATTGCCTCGCTCTGCATACGCCCATTTTCGGGATACCTGCTCGACACACTGGCCCGCAAGCCTCTTTATCTGGTGGCATATTTCATCTTTATCACCATTTTCGCAGGTTACATGTTAGCGGGAGTCCTATCTTTATTCATCATGTTGCGGGTTGTCCACGGCCTTGCATTTGGAATGGTGACCGTAGCGGGAAATACAATTGTGATTGACATTACCCCTTCGTCCCGTCGCGGTGAAGCCGTAGGATATTATGGACTGATGAACAATACAGCCATGAGCTTCGGCCCGATGATTGGTCTTTTCATGCATGACATATATTCCTTTGAAACGATTTTTGCCTGCTCGCTCATATCAGGAACTATCGGTTTTGTTGCCGCATGCCTCGTCAAGACCCCACCCAAACAACCAGTCAAACGAGAACCTATCTCATTGGACCGCTTTGTGCTGCTGAAAGGTATCCCGGCAGGAATCGCACTGCTATTGCTCTCCATACCATATGGCATGACAAGCACTTATGTAGCCATGTATGCCAAAGAAATAGGAATTACCTTGAATTCCGGATTGTTTTTTACTTTTATGGCCGTCGGCATGGCAGTGTCCCGTATGTTCTCCGGCAAACAAGTGGATAAAGGACGTATCACCCAAGTCATAACTTTAGGACTATATCTGGTATGTAGCTGTTTCTTCATATTGTCCGCTTGCGGACTACTGATGAAGACCGTCCCGGAACTGACAAACATATTGTTTTTTATGGTTGCCCTCCTATTGGGAGTAGGCTTCGGGACGATGTTCCCCGCCTTCAATACGCTGTTCGTAAACCTGGCCCCCAACAACCAGCGCGGAACAGCCACCTCTACCTACCTGACTTCATGGGATGTAGGCATTGGTATAGGTCTGACAGCAGGAGGTTATATCGCACAGATTACCTCTTTCGATATGGCATATTTTTTCGGAGCCTGCCTCACGGTTATCTCCATCTTCTATTTCAATCTGAAAGTATCTCCTCACTATCATAAAAACAAATTAAGATGAGAAAGAAAGAGCGTTATGAAAAAATCCTTGCTTGGTTTAGGGAGAACGTTCCCGTAGCCGAAACAGAGTTGCATTATGACAATCCGTTCGAGCTGTTGATAGCAGTTATTCTCTCTGCACAATGTACGGACAAACGCGTCAATATGATTACCCCTGCCCTTTACCGGGACTTCCCTACTCCCGAAGCACTTGCCGCTACTACTCCCGACGTGGTATACGAGTATATCCGCAGCGTGTCCTATCCCAACAACAAGGCCAAGCACCTTGTAGGCATGGCCCAAATGCTGGTGAAAGACTTTAAAAGTGAGGTCCCCGATAGCCTTGAAGAACTGGTAAAACTGCCCGGCGTAGGCCGCAAAACAGCCAATGTCATCCAATCCGTTGTTTTCAATAAAGCGGCTATGGCAGTAGACACACACGTGTTCCGCGTCAGCCATCGCCTGGGTCTCGTATCAGATAAATGTACAACCCCGTTCAGTGTCGAAAAAGAATTGGTAAAACATATACCGGAAACAGACATCCCCATAGCTCACCACTGGCTTATCCTGCACGGTCGCTATGTATGCCAGGCACGTACTCCACAATGTGATACCTGCGGTTTGCAATTAATGTGCAAATATTACTGCCAGAAATATAAAGTTAGCAAAGAGAGCGGCAAAGACAAAGAATAAACAACGGTTTCATAGCAAAAAAAAGAAATAAATGCTAACTTTGCGCTCACTAAAAAGAAATTAGTAACACTTTTAAATAAAATAGAGTATTATGACAATTGATCAATTTAACTTTGCCGGAAAAAAGGCATTCGTTCGTGTGGACTTCAATGTACCTTTGGACGAAAATGGTAAAATTACTGATGATACTCGTATCCGTGGTGCTCTTCCTACACTGAAAAAAGTGTTGGCTGATGGTGGCAGCTTGATTATCATGTCACACATGGGTAAACCCAAAGGTAAGGTAAATGCTAAATATTCATTGAGCCAGATTGTCGATGCTGTTTCTGAAAAATTAGGTGTACCTGTTCAATTTGCTCCTGATTGTGCGAAAGCCGGTGATGCTGCAGCTGCTTTGAAACCGGGTGAAGTCCTGTTGTTGGAAAATTTGCGTTTCTATCCTGAAGAAGAAGGAAAGCCTGTTGGCATTGACAAAGAAGATCCTGCATACGAAGATGCCAAGAAAGCGATGAAGGCTTCTCAGAAAGAATTTGCCAAGACTTTGGCTTCATACGCTGACTGCTATATCAATGACGCATTCGGTACTGCTCACCGTAAACATGCTTCTACACCCGATATCGCTGACTATTTCGAGGCGGACAACAAGATGTTGGGGTATTTGATGGAAAAAGAAGTTCAAGCTGTTGATAATATCCTGAAAGATATCAAGCGCCCGTTCACTGCTATTATGGGTGGTTCCAAGGTGTCTACTAAGATTGGTATCATTGAAAACCTGATGGATAAAGTGGATAACTTGATCCTTTGCGGTGGTATGACTTATACTTTTGCTAAAGCTCAGGGTGGTAAAATTGGTAATTCTATCGTAGAAGATGACAAATTGGATTTGGCTCTTGATATCATTGCTAAGGCTAAAGCTAAAGGTGTGAATTTGGTATTGGGCTCTGATTGTGTGGCTGCTGATGCATTCTCTAACGATGCTCATACTCAGGTTGTTCCTGCAAATAATATTCCTGACGGATGGGAAGGTTTGGATGCAGGTCCTGAAACTCAGAAAGCATTTGCTGCTGCTATTGAAGATGCCAAGACTATTCTGTGGAACGGTCCTGCCGGTGTTTTTGAATTCGATAACTTTACTGCCGGTTCACGTGCTATCGCTGAAGCTATCGCAAAAGCAACTAAGAACGGTGCATTCTCATTGATCGGTGGTGGTGACTCTGTAGCTTGTATCAACAAGTTCGGCATGGCTGACCAGGTTTCTTATATCTCTACCGGTGGCGGTGCTTTGTTGGAAGCAATTGAAGGAAAAATTCTTCCGGGTGTTGCAGCTATCAAAGGTGAATAATTAATTTTCTGCTATATATAAAAAAGGCAGCCTTTTCGAAAGCTGCCTTTTTTATATTCTTTATTTTGTACTTTTCAGAACATGAACAAAACTGTTGCTACCAGTCTGTTGTTTGAAACAGAATGAGTATCAATAATTTTTCCGTTAGAACTTTTCATGGAACCATACCATGCGGAAGTAAGATTGTATTCAACTCCCAATTTCCAGTGAGGCACATTATAGGTTAGTTCTGCGCTGGTGCTTACCAATTGGTCTACATTGGTTCCTGTACCATACATTTTACTTATTTCGTCACTCGTTCCTAAATTTTTCATATAACCTAAAAAAACAGCCGGTTTCCATTTCTTACA
>OGLX01001070.1_pt1 | contig 15028 bp, 5 predicted proteins | sample 1572821 | NCBI WGS metagenome assembly OGLX01 (sample SAMEA2581908, study PRJEB24529) | metagenome | biome: Human gut stool | place: China | collected 2011 | reverse complement strand
GCCGGCGTATTCGACGTCAGCCACATGGGCGAAATCTGGGTCAAAGGGCCCCGGGCGATCGACTTCCTGCAGCATGTCACCTCGAACAATGTAGCCACGCTGTACGACGGGAAGATCCAGTATTCGTGCCTGCCCAATGGACAGGGGGGCATCGTGGACGACATCCTCGTCTACCGCATCGACACCGAGACTTTCCTGCTGGTGGTCAACGCTTCCAACACCGAAAAGGACTGGAAACACCTCTGCAAAGAGGGTGAGGCCTTTGGCCTGACGCCGGGCAAAGAGCTCTACAACGCATCGGACGAAATCGCCCAGCTGGCCGTACAGGGCCCTCTGGCGATGCAGATCGTCCAGCGGCTCTGCCCGAATGCCGATGTCGAGCACCTCGAATACTACACCTTCATCAAAACCGAGGTGGCGGGCATCCAAGACGCCATCGTGTCGGCCACCGGCTACACCGGATCGGGCGGATGCGAAATTTATGTAGCCAACGAAGACGCCGACAGGTTGTGGACGGCCCTCTGGAAGGCGGGTGCGGAACTGGGGCTGAAGAATATCGGGCTCGGCGCACGGGACACGCTGCGCCTCGAGATGGGCTTCTGCCTCTACGGCAACGACATCGACGACACCACCTCGCCGCTCGAAGGCGGACTGGGCTGGATCACCAAATTCGCCGAGGGCAAGGAGTTCATCGACCGCCCCCTGCTGGAGAAGCAGAAGGCCGAGGGCGTGACCCGCAGGCTGGTGGGATTCAAGATGATCGACCGCGGCATTCCGCGCCACGGCTACGAGATCGCCGCACCCGACGGCACGCGGATCGGCCATGTCACTTCGGGTACGATGTCGCCCTGCATGAAGGTCGGTTTCGGATTGGGCTACGTGACGCCCGAATACGCCAAGGCGGGAACGGAAATCGCCGTCGTCGTGCGCGAGAAACCCCTCCGCGCCGAAGTGGTGAAGATTCCGTTCGTTTAATCCGCTGCGGCGGGGCTGTGCCGAACAGCCGCCTGAGCCGGGCCAGTCCCGGCCGTGAAAGCGATTAGTAACTATAAAAAGCTCTTTTTATGAAAGCAAAATACCTCGGACTCGACCTTTCGAGTCCCGTCGTGGTCAGCAGTTCGCCCTATACGGCCACGGTGTCCAACATCGAACAGTGCGTGCGCAACGGTGCGGGCGCCGTGGTCCTCAAGTCGATCTTCGAGGAGCAGATCATCCGCCATGCCGCGGCCCTCGACTATGCGTCGCAGCAGGGCATGGGCGATTCGGGCGAGTACCTCGAACGTTATATCGGCGATGCCTACAAGGGTGAATTCCTCAAACTCGTCGCCGATGCGCGCACGACGGGCGTGCCCGTCATCGCCAGCATCAACTGCATCGCTTCGGCCGAAGCGTGGACCGACTATGCCGTCTCTATGGAGCAGGCCGGCGCCGCGGCGCTGGAGCTGAACATCTTCCTGCAGCCGACCGACCGTCACCGTTCGGCGCAGGAGCTGGAACAGGAGTACGCCGACGTCGTACGCCGCGTGGCCGAGGCCGTGAAGATTCCCGTGTCGGTGAAGCTTCCCATGCGCCTGACCAACGTGCTGGCCGTGGCCGATTCGCTGCTGGCGCGCGGCGCCCGCGGCGTGGTGATGTTCAACCGCTTCTTCGAACCCGATATCGACGTGGAGCGCATGACCTTCGTGAACGGCGATCCGTTCAGCGAGCCGGCCGAACTGCGCAACGTCCTGCGCAGCGTGGCGCTCTGCACGACGGCCGTGCCGCAGCTCGACGTCTCCGTATCGACGGGCGTGCACGACGGCGAAGCGGCCGTGAAGGCGCTGTTGTGCGGCGCGAACGCCGTGCAGATCTGCTCGGCGATCCACGAGAAGGGCTGCGGCGTGATCGTGGACATCAACCGCTTCATCGACCTGTGGGCCGAACGCCACGGCTTCGAGTCGCTGGCCGAGTTCCGCGGGAAGATGAATTACGGCAATGCCGAAAGCGACGTCTACCAGCGCGTTCAATACATGAAATATTTCCCGCACGACGCCGAATAGCGGCGCGCGGAACCGATCTGAGGAGGTGCGTCCCGGAGACCGTTGCGGTCTCCGGGACGTCTCTTTTCGGGCCGTTCCCGCCGCCGGGGCATGCGGAGCGGATTTTTTCATTCGTCAGGCAAAAACATCTTTTGCGGGTTACGTATTCGGAGCCGGATATGTGTTCCTAATATAGGCGTCGTTACGGCGGCGCCCCTGAACCGACCGAAACTCAACAAACCTTAAAATTAAAACGAATGAAAAGAATCTTGACTCTGATGTTCGCCGCTGCGACCGTTTTCGCTTACGGATGCAGCGACAACTTCGACGATTCGGCCCTGTGGAAGGACATCGACGGGATGTACAAGAGCCTCAACGAACTCAAGGCTCAGGTCACGACGATGCAGCAGCAGCTCGACGCGCTGGCCGCAGTCGTCAGCGGCGGTGCCGTCACCTCGATCACGCAGGATGCCGACGGACACTATGTCCTCAGCTACAAGGATGCCGACAACGTGGAGCACACGATCGACATTGCGACCATGGATGACGCCAATACCCAGCCGATCATCGGCATGAAGGCCGACGGCGAAATCTACTATTGGACCGTCACCACGGGCGGCAAGACCTCGTGGCTGCTCGATACCGACGGCGCCAAAATTCCCGTTACGGGCCGTACGCCCGAAATCGGCGTAGACGATCAGGGCTACTGGACGCTCTTCGGCAAGCGGATCACCGATGCGTCGGGCAATCCGGTGAAGGCCGAGGGCAAGAGCGCTTCGGTGATCACCAAGGTCGAAATGAAGGACGACGGCACGGTGGTCTTCACGCTGGGCGACGGCGTGCAGGTCTCGGCGCAGGTTCAGAACGGCTTCAACGTGCTGCTGAGCGTCGAACCTCGGACCGTAGTGACCGACGTCGCGCAGCCGCTCGTGATCACCTATACGCTCGTGGGCGAGACCGAAACTTCGGTGCTGACCGTCGAGAAGGCCGAAGGACTCGCGGCCAAACTCGATGAGCAGGCCAAAACCATTACCGTGACCTTCCCCGACGGCTTCGAGGAGGGCCGTTTGGTCGTGATGTTCTACGACGGCGCGGACAACGTGATTATCAAGCCGCTGATCTTTACGACGATGGAAGGCGCGCCGACGGGTATCCGCAACGCCGACGATCTCAAGGCTTTCGCCTCGGCGGTCAATGCCGGCAAGAGTCTGGCCAAATATACGATCGACGGCGAAGTCTGCCTGATGAACGACATCGACATGGCGGGTACGGACTGGAGCGATTATGTGATCGGCGGAGTCGTAACTCCCAGCACCGCCGATGCGAACAAGGCTGTCACCTATGCAATGGGTGAAAATGTCTTCGATAAAGTGTTCAACGGCAAGAATTTCGCGCTGAAGAACGTCGATTGGACCTTTGACCTTGCGGACGGCAACGTCGCCCACGGTCTCTTCTCGGCCCTCGGCGCCGAAGGCGAAATCAAGAACCTCACCATCGAAGGCGTCATCCGTCTGACGGGCGCGGCTCCGCAGGGTGCGGCGATCGGCGCTTTCGCCGGCTATGCCGAAGGCAAAATCACCTCCTGCACCAATAAGGCCGCGATCGCATTCGCGGGCAGCGACGCCGCCAACATCTCGGTATGTCTGGGCGGCATCGCCGGATATGTCCAGAACGCGACGCTGACGCAGTGCGTCAACGACGGCGCGCTGACCTGCGGCACGATCGCCAACACGGGCAACGGCTCCAATTCGGGATTCCATCAGGGCGGCATCGTTGGTTACATGAAGACTTCGTCGCTGACCGAATGCACCAATAACGGCGCTCTGAGCGCTCCGTCGGGACGCAGCGGCGGCATCGTGGCCGTGGCTACCAGCGGTCAAGTGACCGCATGCGTCAACAACGGAAAGGTGCAGGACGACGTGAACGGTATTTTCGGCGCCAATCCGGGCTATAAGCGCATGGGCGGACTCGCCGGCGGCGCTTCGGCCGACGCCGCGTTCACTTCGTGCGTCAACAACGGCGACGTCTTCTCGCAGCTGGGCTGCCGCACGGGCGGCTTCGTCGGCCATAACGAGGCCAAGATCACCAAGTGCGAGAACAAGGGCGTCATCCTTTCGGACCACACGCTGTCGGGGACCAATTACCACGGTTCGGGTTGGGCGGCAGGCTACAACAAGAGCGCCGACCTGATTACCGAATGTGTGGTCGGCGGCCGCGTGGGCGACTATACCGCATACAAGGACAATCCGCAGTCGGCTCCCGAAGCGACCTATGCCATGGCAATCGTACACGGAAAATTCGATCCGACGCTCAACGGCCTAAGCGACCAGTACGAGGAGTTCTACGACTGGGAGGTGAAGGCGGAGACGCAGCTGGCCGAGGGTGTGAAGTTCTACCACTACGCGATGAAGAATTTCGCCCAGAACGTCTACGTCGTCGAGGCCGACCTGACCAATCCCAACGTGGTGCTCGAAACGGTCATGGCCGACGAACTCTGTCTCAACCCCAATGCCAACAACAACTCGAACAACGGCAAGAAACTGCGCGAAACGCTCTCCGAGACCTGTACGCGCCGCCGCGCCGAGGGCCGCAACATCGTTGCCGGCATCAACACGGGCTTCTTCAATTCGCACGACGGTTTCCCGCGCGGATTCCACATCGAATACGGCGAACCGGTCTTCATCAACAACCCGACCGTGCGCCAGTCGCTTTCGAACCACCGTCCCGGCTTCACCTTCTTCGAGGACCGTACCGTCAGCTTCGACAACCGCAGCTTCACGGGCTATCTCAAGGTGAACGATACGGACTATGAATACTACTCGGTGAACGATACGATCGTCCGGCTCAACAACACCGACGGTTACGACGCCAATCTCTATACTTCGCGCTTCCGAAAGGAGCCGCATCCGGGCATCTACAATCCGGTGGGCAGCGATGCGCTCTTCGTCGTGGGCCGCTGCTCGCAGCAGATGACCGTCAACGACGGCTGGTTCGACGCGACGGTCACGGCGATCGTGGACGGCCGCAACGGAGCCTCGGTCGAGGTGCCGTTCGTGAGCGAAAAGACCGACTGGGTGCTTCAGGTGACGGGCGAAAAGGCTGCGGCGCTGGCTGCGGCGCTCAAGGTGGGCGACGCTGTCCGGATCAACGCCAACGTGTCTATCGGCAGCGTCTCCAAACAGATTATCATGCACAACTCCAGCATGTACCGCTTCCTGAACGGCGGCAACTGGAATGCGGTGAACGACGCGACGCTCATGCCGGCCACCTGCATCGGAGCCGATCAGGCCGGCACGACCGTCAAGCTGGTCTGCGTGGACGGCCGCACGAGCATCGACACCGGCATGAACTACTGGCAGCTTTACATGACCATGAAGAAACTGGGGCTTCACAATGCGATCCGTTTCGACGGCGGCGGCTCCACGACGTTGTGGAAATGGGAGAACGGCGCCGGCGCGATCGCCAACAGACCCTGCGACTCGAAGGGCGAGCGCAGCTGCATGAACTACATGCATGTCAGGATCAAGTAGCAAGGAACCCATAAACGACTAAATGAACAGAACGATGAAAAAGATATTGAATACGATCTTCCTCGCTACATTCCTGTTTGCAGCGGCATGCAGCGACGGATACGACGATACCCGTATCAAGAAGGACCTCGACGACGTGGGACAGATTCTCGATGAACTGGAACAGGCCGTGGACGGACTCCGTACGCAGATGGACGCGCTCACGCAGCTGATAAACAGCTTGTTCGTGTCGCTCATCTCGACCGATGCCGAAGGCAACTACGTCATCACCTACATCGACCGCGGCGGGGAGAGCCGCACGCTCACCCTCGCCACCCAGAAAGAGGTCGTGACCCTGCCGATCATCGGCATCGCCAAGGACGAGGACGGCGTGTGGTACTGGCGCCAGACCTCCGACAACGGCGAGACCTACGAATGGATACTCGTGGACGGCGAGAAGGTTCCCGCAGGCGGTGAGAAGCCCGAAGTGGGCATCGACGCCGAGGGCTTCTGGACGGTGAACGGCAAGCCGATCACCGACGCCAAGGGCGACAAGGTGCTGGCCGACGACGTCAGCAACATCCTCTTCAAAGAGGCTTACGTGGACGAAAAGACTGGCGAAGCCGTGTTCATTCTCGCCGACGGCACCGAACTGCGCCTGCAGATGTTTGAGGCGTTGTCCGTTTCGTTCGACTCGCCGACCTACACGGCCGTTCCGGACTATGCCTCGAAAGTGAAGATCAGATACACCGTCGGCGGTTCGCAGGCGGAAGGCGCGCTGGTGGATATCTTCACCGCCTACAATGTCGACGCCGAGATCGACGAATCCATATCGACGATCACCGTCTCGCTCAAGGAGGGCGCCCAAGAGGGCAATATCCTCGTCATGGCGCACGCCGGGGGCAATACGATTCTCAAACCGCTTTTCTTCACCTACGGCACGGCCGAGATTCAGGATCCGGTTTACAACGGTTCGACGGCCGACATCGTGCTCGAAGGCGACATGACGCAGTTCGAAGTCAAGGTTTCGGCCAGCATCGACTATGAAGTGACGGTCGAGGAGTCGGCGTCCAAGTGGCTCATATACAACTCGACCCGCGCGATGACGACCCTTACGCACGTCTTCACGGCCGATTACTACGAGGATGCGAGCGGCGCGCTCCGCACGGGCGAAATCCGCTTCTCGAATGCGCTTTACGACATCTCGGCGGCAATCGTCGTCAAGCAGTCGCCCAAGATTCCCGAAGGCGGCGGAGGCGGCATCTCGACCGCGGCCGACCTCATGGGCTTCGCCGCGGCGGTCAATGCCGGAGCCAGCACCGCACGCTGGGAGAACGAGGCGGGCGAAGTCGTGCTGCTGAACGATATCGACATGGCGGCCGTCGAGTCGTGGACGCCGATCGGCGGCGTGGATGCCAGCGAGTACAATACGACGACTCCCTACAAGACGGTCAATCCCTTCAAGGGCACCTTCGACGGTCAGGGCTTCGCCGTCAAGAACCTGAACTATACGGCCGACATGTCCACCGGCAAGTGGGGCTACGCGTTCTTCGGCTCGCTCGACGGGGCTACGGTCCGCAACCTGATGCTGGGCGATCCCGACACCGACATCACGTGGACCTTCACGGGCGACGCCCCGAAGGCGACGAGCGTCGCATCGCTGGCCGTCTATGCGGTCAACTCGACGATCGAATCGTGCACCAACTACTACAACATCGACTTCGCCGGAGACAGCGGTTCCGAGGTGCTCTGCGTGGCTTCGGGTCTGGTCGGCGTGATGAAGAACTCGACCATCGGCGGCCGTGCCAAGTCGCTGGGATGCGCGAATTACGGGTTCGTACGCACGGGCAAGATCACCAACAACGGCAACGGCGGCAACGGCATGCAGACGGCCGGTATCTGCGGCTTCATGGCCAAGGACGAAGGCAACCTGATTCAGTTCTGCGTCAATTACGGACACATCAGCTGCCCGACGGGCCGCACGGGCGGTCTGGTCGCTACGCTGATGAACGGCAACGTGAAGAATTCGGACAACCGCGGTACGGTCGAGGACGACATCGTCGGCAAGTTCGAGGGAGCGGCTGCGCAGAATTCCTACAACAGCAAGCGTATGGGCGGCCTGATCGGCGGTACGGACGACCTGAAGAAGGTGCTGACGGCGACCGTGGAGAGCTGTACCAACTACGGCAACGTGTTCACCCATATCGGCTGCCGCACGGGCGGATTCATCGGCCACTCCAACATCCGGATCATCGGCTGCGCGAATCAGGGCGCCATTCTGGGCGACGTCTACAATTCCGACCACGGTCCGGCATGGGCCTGCGGATATTCGGGCCAGTCGAGCGGCGAGTGGGTCAACGTCAGCAGCTGTACGATGGGCGGATACGTGGGCAGCTACACCACCTACAAGGACAATCCGACTTCGGCGCCTGCCGCGACCGTTCACAATGCGTTCTCGTACAAGAACGACGAGTACTACGATCCGACGATAAACAACTAAAAGGCTGTAATCCAGAAAAACGGAACGACAATGAAAAAGATACTGAATATCATCATACTATTTGCGGCCGTGGTCTTCTGCGGTTGCAGCGACTTCGACGATTCGGAGCTGCGCGGCCGGATCGACGGCTACAAAAACCGGATCGAAGCCCTGAAAGCCAAGGCCGAGACGCTCGGCAAGCAGCTCGCGGACCTGAGCTATCTGACCAACGGCAACGTCATCACCACCGTGTCGCAGGACGCCGACGGGAAATACGTCGTCACCTACAAGGACAACAAGGACGTCGAACATACGGTCGTGCTGGCGACGATGGACGACATCGTCGACGTGCCGATCATCGGCGTGAAGCTCGACGAGAACGGCGTCTATTACTGGACCAAGTGCATCGACGGCGAAATCACGTGGCTGACCGACGACGACGGGGAGAAGTTCCCCGTGAGCGGTTACACGCCGACGATTTCGGTCGATGCCGACGGCTGCTGGACCGTGGACGGCGTGCAGATACTCGACGCTTCGGGCAACCCGATCAAGGCCACGACCGACGCCACGTCGGTATTCCGCTCGGCGGAGCTGGACGGCGACGGCAATTTCAGCCTAACGCTCGGCGACGGAAGCACGATCACCCTGCGGGTTTTCAACTCGCTCAACCTCAAGCTGGACGCGATGCCGGTTACCACCGTCGCAGACCCTTCGAAGAGCATTACGGTATCCTACGAGCTTTCGGGCGAGGCTAAGGAGACGGCCATTGTGGCCGTCGCCAAGGCCGAGGGGCTCGACGCCGTGATCGACCGCGACGCGAAGACGGTGACGGTTTCGTTCGACGCTTCGTTCTCGCGCGGTACGGTTATCGTCATGGCCTACGATCTGGCCGACAACGTGATCGTGAAGCCGCTCTTTTACAAGGCCGCGACGCTCGGTACGGTCGCCATTTCGACGCCCGACCAGCTGGTCGCTTTCGCCGCGGCGGTCAATGCCGGCGGCGAGGAGGCGGCCGCCAAAGCCGTGCTGACGCAGGATATCGACATGAAGGACGTGGCGTGGACCCCGATCGGAAACGGCGCCTATACGACGGCCAACGCGATGACGGGACCGGCGTTTCAGGGCACCTTCGACGGACAGGGCCATACGGTTAGGAATCTGAAGATCGTCGTTCCGGCCGACGCTGCGGCGGGTTCGGCTTGGGGACTCTTCGGCGTGCTGAAGGGCGCCACGGTCAGGAACCTTGCCATCGGCGAAGGCTCGTCGGTCGTTTCGACCGCGGCCGCGATGACGGCCGTGGGAGCCGTGGCCGGATATGCCTATGAAGCCACGATCGAGAATTGCGAGAACCGTGCGGCGATCGACATTCAGGGCGGCGGGGACAACGTACGCGAATCGGCGGGCGGCATCGTCGGCGCGATCTGCGCTAACGAAAATGACAGTCATATCCTCTCCTGCACCAATTACGGCAAGATCACGTCGAAGAACAGCGTGAACACCAAGAACGGAGCCACGGGCTTCTCGATCGGCGGCATCGTCGGTTTCGCCGACGCTTCGACGACCACCGAACGCTACAACAATGTCGTGGGGTGTGTCAACGAAGGAGCGATAGATGCGCAGGCGACCCGTACGGCGGGTGTCGTCGCCACGATGAACAAATATACGAAGCTCGAAAGCTGCGTGAACAATGCGGCGGTGACCTGCAGCGACGTGACGGCTTCGAACAGCCGCGTGGCAGGCATCGTGTCGGCCATGGGCGGCCATACCTACCTCACATCGTGCGTCAATAACGGCACGGTCGCTTTCGCCGTTGCGGGCGATACGACGCACGGCTATGCCGCGGGCATCGCCGGCCAGACCAACGACAACAATACGGCCATCGACGGCTGCGAGAACTACGGCGCCGTACTCTCCGACATCATCAATGCCGCGGCGAACAAGTACATCGGCATCGTCTGCGCCAACACTAACAAGAAGACCATCGCGATCCGCAACTGCAAGATCGGGGGCCGGATAGGTCCCTTCTCGGACGGCCAGCAGGGCGCGACGGAGATTACGGAGCAGAATTTCGAACAGTATATCTACTTCACGCTCACGGGCGGCGGCGTGCCGACGCTGGAGAACAACAGCTTTTCGGGCGGACCCGCCAAGCCGGGCATTGCGACGGTCGAGGACCTGACGGCTTTCCGCGACGCGGTCAATGCGGGCGAAAGTACGGCGCAGTGGGAGGATGCCGGCGGCGTGGTGTCGCTGCTCGGCGATATCGACATGAAGGACGTCGCCGGCTGGACGCCGATCGGCAACGCTTCCTATAAATGGGAAAAGAACCTGCTGACTATTGAGGGCAACGCCTTCAAGGGCACCTTCGACGGGCAGGGATATGCGCTGAAAAACCTGAAACTCGCCTACGGGGGCAGTGCGGCCAATACGGCTTACGGACTGTTCGGCGTGCTGGACGGCGCGACGGTGCGCAACCTGACGGTCGGCGCCGCCTTGGGCGATGCGAGCGCATTGAAAGTCACCGCTTCGGGCGGCACGGCCGAGGTGGGCGTGATCGCCGGCGTATGCCGCGATGCGAATGTCTCCGACTGCGTCAATTATGCGAAGATCGAATACGACGGCACCAGCGCCGCGCGTGTTTCGGCGGCGATGGTGGGCTTCATCTTCAGCGAAACGGAGGGCACGAAGCTCGAACGCCTGCAGAATTACGGCGCGGTGGAGGCCGATACCCACGGCAATTCGACCAACGGAGGCAATACGGCGATCCACATGGCGGGCATCTGCGGCTTTGCGACGGGCAACGCGACCAACAAGATCTGCAACGACATCGCCTACTGCGACAATTACGGCAATATCACCTCTAACTCGGCGCGCTCTTCGGGCATTGTCGCCGCGGCGAATACCTACACGCGGATCAACTCCTGCGTGAATCACGGCAACCAGCTCAATACGTGCGGTGCGACGGGCCGTCTGGGCAACATCACCTGCATCACGGGTACGGGATGCTCGATGACCGACTGCATCAACAACGGCAATCTCGTCTCGACGGGCGGCGCCCGCTGCGGCGGTCTGCTCAGTCTGGCCAACCATGCGACCAACTCGTTCAGCGGCTGCGCCAATTACGGCGAGATCGTCACCGACGACGCCAACCGTGGCGTATTCTTCGGCTACAGCGCCTATGCGACCAACTGGATCAACTGCATCGCGGGCGGCAAGGTCGGGGTTTACAACGGCGGAACCACGGTTTACGATTCGTACGGCGAGAACGAGCAGGTGCGTTATCTGGGCGTGCAGAAGGCCACCGATCCGATCAATGCGGACAACATTACCTACCTGATCGGTTCGAGTTCGGGCGGTTCGGGCGGCGACGACGATGTGGAGCCGACGCTGCGCATCCTCTTCATCGGCAACAGCTTTACCAAGGACGCCGTCGAGCACCTGCCGAAAATGGTCTCGGCCGCCGACATTCCGACGCTGAAGATGGTGCATCTCTATTACGGCGGACGCACGATTCCCGAATATGCCGACGGCTATGCGACCAAGTCCGACTATACCTGCTACAAGTACAATCCCGGCACTTCGCTCTGGCTCTCCTACACCGGATACAACATTCAGCAGATCGTTAAGTCGGATACGTGGGATATCGTCTGCCTGCAGGAACATACGGGCAACAGCTGCGGCTGGATATGGAACGATACCGAGAAAAACGCCATTCAGGGGTTGATCGCCGACATCAGGGCCGACCAGAACGGACATACGCCCAAGTTCGTCTATATCATGTCGCAGGCCTATTTCAACATGGACAAGATCGGTACAGCGCAGCGGCCCTACAAGAATTTCACGACGCAGGACGAGATGTTCGACGTGATCGTGGCGCAGGCCCGCAAGGTGCTCGACCAGACCGACGTGGAGCAGATCATTCCCACCGGGACGGTGCTGCAGAACCTGCGCACCTCGCCGCTCAACAACGAGATGGACCTCACGCGCGACGGCTATCACATGGATTACGGCCTGAGCCGCTATGCCGCGGCCTGCGCCGTCTTCGAGTCGATCATCTCGCCTTCGTTCGACGGCAAGAAACTCGATGGCAACAGCTTCCGCTACAACGTGTCGAGTACGGCGGACGGCACTTATACGACGCCCGTGACCGACGACAATCAGCCGGTTGCGCTGCAGGCGGCGCGTTACGCCCTTGCCACGCCCTTTGCCGTGACCGACATGTCGCCCGGCACCCAGACGCCCGGCAACGGGATCGAGGACACCGATTTTGAAAACGATTCGAACAAAGAGTAAAGCAGAAATCCTATGAAACAGATATTTGCATGGTTATTCGCCGCGATTTTCTTCGCGGCAGGGTGCGCGCAGTCTCCCGATCTGGCGGAGCCGGTGCGGGGAGGCGGATATGAGAATGCCGACGGGCTGGTGATCGTGGCCGCCTGTCCGCCCGCGACCCGCACGGACATCGAGGAGGGCAAATCGACTTGGGAGGCGGGCGACCGCATCACGGTCGTTTACGACGGCGCGGCCTATGAATACACGGCCGCGGAAGCGGGACCGACGACCGCTTTCACGAGCGAAGCCGGCATCGCCGACTACGACGCTTCGAAGGCTTTGACGGCCTACTATCCCGCAACGACTGCCGAAGGGGTGGTCGCCGTGGAGGCCGAGCGGACGATTGCGCTCGACGCGGAGTCGCAGAGCAATCCGGCGCGGGCGCCGCTCGTGGGGCTGCCCACTTCGGGGAATCTTGCCGAAGGCGCGCTGGAGGTGACTTTCCGCAATATCTTCTCGGTCATCGAACTGCGTATCGACGCAGGGGAGTTGGCGAGCGCGGCGCAGTCGCTGACCGTCGAGCCGGCCGACGAGGGGGCTTTCGAAGGGTTTCTGTCGTTCGAAGGGACGGTAGACCCCGAAACGCTGGCGCTGACGCCCGCCGAGAACGGTACGGGCAACAGCTTGATTTTCAACTTCGCCGAGGGCGTGGATCTGACCAAGCCCCAGACGATCAAATTCCCCGTCGGGCGTTTCAAGTCCGAAGCGGGGCTGCGGCTTACGCTCGGCACGGCCGACGGCAAGAGTTATTCGAAGAATATCTACAAGACCGGCATCACCTCCTATGCCGAGCAGGGCGGCGTATTCCGCGCCAAGCATATGGCCAAGGCGCTTTACGCCTTCGCGCCGCAGGGCGGCATCAGCACGGCCGACGACCTGATCGAGTTCGCGGCGGCCGTGAATGCGGGCGAGACGCTCGCTCCGTGGCAGGACGACAAGGGCGTCGTGGTGCTGCTGGACGACATCGATCTGGCCGAGGTGACGGAGTGGACGCCGATCGGCGCAGCTACGTCCAAGCTGGCGAGCAATGCGCTTTCGATCACTTCGGGAAGACCTTTTACGGGATATTTCGACGGACAGGGCCATACGATCCGTAACCTGAAGATGGTCTGCAAGGCCGCACAGGCGACCTCGGCGTGGGGATTCTTCGGAGCCGTGGCCGACGGGGCCGTGGTGGAGAACCTGATTTTCGATGCGAGCTGCTCGCTCGAAGACAAGGCGACGGCGGGCACCGACTGCGGTGTGGTGGCCGGACTGGTTTACGAAGCAACCGTGCGCAACGTAGTCAATAAAGCCCCGATCTCTTTCGATGGGGCGGCTCCCGACAATATCCGCATGACCATCGGCATGGTGGGACTCGCCTTCGCCGACAAAAACGGGGCGCGGCTCGAAAAACTGGTCAACCACGGCGCTCTGACGGCCACGTCGGGCGGCAACACCAAGAACGGTGCGACGGGCATTCACGTGGGCGGTATCGTCGGCTTCAGCTCGAACAAGAGCAACACGATGGCCGTGGTGACGATCGCCGAGTGCGCCAATTACGGAGACCTCGACACGCAGGTAGCCCGCGCTTCGGGTATCGTGGCCCAAACGCAGGGCGCTTACCGGATCAGCGGATGCACGTTTTCCGGAGCGATCGAGAGTACGGACGCCACCAAACGCGACGTCGTGATAGGCGGTATCATGGCCATGGCCGACAAGGAGTGTGTCGGGCTGGTCGAAGGATGCACTTTCAGCGGACGGATTTCGGCTGCGCAGGCCGGTGCCAACAACTTCTTCGGCGGCATATACGGTAACAACGGAGGTGCCGCGAGCGTTGTGAACGATTGCCGGACCACGGCTTCTGCCTATGTCGGCTGTCCCATCGGCAAATCGGTGGGGATGCTTGCCGGGCGTCCCAACAAGAAGGGCTTTACGGTCAGCAATTGCCGGATCGCCGGAACCGTAACGAACAAACAGGGCGCGGCAGTGGTGATCACGGCCGATAACCTTGAAGATTGGATGTTTGCCGGATATGGTACCTCCGTGGCGGTGACTCTGAAAAACAACGGTTACAACGACGGAAAATAGCACGGAAAGATACTAACTCTAAATTATTCGAAAAATGAAAAAACTATTGTTGACGGGCATCGCGCTCGTCGGAGCGGCGCTCGTGTTTGCACAACCCCGGCTGGTCGCGCACCGCGGCTTTTACACGACGCCGGGATCAGACGAAAATACGATATCGAGTCTGATCAATGCGCAGCAGCTGGGCGTATACGGCGTGGAATTCGATGTCAACCGGACCCAAAGTCGGCGATCGGCTCGACGCGCAAAGGGACACGTATGCGGAGATCAGCCGGGTCGTATTGCCGGGCGGCAATCGGATACCTACGCTCCGCGAATTTCTGGAGCAGGGTCGGAAGGACCCCGGAACGAAGTTGATTCTGGAATTGAAGAAACACAAGACGCCTGAGATCGAAACCCGGATCGTCGAAGAGATCGTGTCGCTCTGTAAGAAACTGAACATGCTGGACCAAATGGAGTTCACGTCCTTCAGCGAGCACGCCTGCAGGGAGTTTCGGCGCTTGGCTCCGCAGAACAAAACACTGTATATTTCCAATTCGCTTTGGACGCCCATCAATGCCGATGTCGCTAAGAAGGAGGGTTTTCAACTCTCTTACAGCATGTATGTGTTTATGAACCGGCCC
>OGLX01001069.1_pt1 | contig 15034 bp, 26 predicted proteins | sample 1572821 | NCBI WGS metagenome assembly OGLX01 (sample SAMEA2581908, study PRJEB24529) | metagenome | biome: Human gut stool | place: China | collected 2011 | reverse complement strand
ATGTGTAGCCGGAAGCACTATTATATATAGTGATATGCAGCTTCTTGGTTTCACGAAGCCACCTTTGGGCAATAGATTGAGTTGGAGCAGAGATAGAGTAAACGTCTGTATTATAATTCTGGGCATCGTAGCTTTCATCTATCTCATACTCAGGACCACTACCTCCTTTATACACCAATTCATAAAAGCTACTAACATCTTCTTTAAATCCTGCCGCCTTTAGTAGCTTCGCTGTCTCTAATGTTACAAGTTCTTCGGTCATAGCTGTATAAATAATCTAATTGTTAGAACAATAGTCGTAATGATAAAGATTAATGCAAAATGTTTCCATATTTTTACAGTAGCCTCTAAACCGTACTTCCGTTTGTCAAACTCACTTAAGGCATAATTCAAAGCCTCGTCTTTCAATCCCTTAAGCTTATCATTCAAAGCCTCGGTTATATCGTCTGCGATAGTATACTTTACCTTTTCTGATACGGATTCCGGATATCCTCTTTCCTCATAGTTCAATTCACTCAACAAGTCATGATGAAATATATAAGGTATTCCGTTCACTTCGTAGGAAAGTTTGATACCGCTTTCTTTGACATATTCCAAAAACTTTTCCTCGGCAATCTCGTTTATCCTTTCTTGGTTGGATTCTGCCTTCTTCTTTATCTCATTAAAATATTCCTCGTCAACAATCACACAGTTGTTTTCAAGTTTCATTACATGTGCTTTCATTGTTTATTCCTCCTATTTCTTGTTTTGATTTCATAATTCGTAAGATAAAATTACAACCGTTAATGCAATGAAAATGATTGCTACTATCAAGGCGATAGATAGACATCCCCTTTCGTATTCTTCATCTTCCGATGGTGTGTTTTCGTTATACCAATCTAATGGATGTTTTAATTTCATTTCTCACTCCTTTCTTTCTCCTTTTTAGCTTTATCACAAGCCAACTTCTTCATTACATACGGACAATCGCAATTCCCGTATCTTTCGTTATACCAACAACAATAGTCACACTGGTGCATCATTTATTCCTCCTTATCTATCTTAATATCCGTTACTTTGCCACGATTGATGAATTTATAAATAATCCCTTTCGCATAATTTATATCGCATAATTTATCATAAGTAAACCGATATGTATGACAAGTATAGTATAAAGAGCATCCTTTGCAGTCATTACTTTCTTGTCTTACAAGCTCATGCAGCACCCCATCAATTATTATTCCGTTCTTTACTTCCATAATCAATATTCTAATACTTCACAATCACTTACTTTCACTTTCATAAACTTTTTAGTTTCCTTATCCACTATCAAAAACTTATCTTTCCTAAAAAAGCCTCCATCTATATACCCACCACCTTTCCAGTGCCTTTATAGGTAAACTCTTCTACAGTAGGAAGAGGCATACTTGGATAAAACATATCACGCTCTTCGCAACGAATATCGTAATCTGTCGAATTGAATATTTTATAACTAACTTCCATAATCAAATACAATTAGGGCATTCTGCCGATTTATTACCTTTAGTATCTGTGTATGTATAGATACTTTCTCCTTGGAAACCATACAACGAACCCACCTCTCTATATCAACGTCGTTTCCATATGTGTTTTGAAAGATACGTTTAACCTCCTCTTTCACAATTGGAATCATAATTTCCTTTATATCCTCTTTAGTCAACTTTAGTTCGTTGTGGATATAATTCTTCACTTCTCTATATCTATATTTACTCATAATGCTTAAACCTCCACTTTTGTATAATTACTAAACTTACAATAAAGATATTCGCTTGAAAACCATCCTAATTGATGTTTATCATTAACATATTTACAATAGGTTTCCCATTTGTCCTTGTGTACAATCTCATACATTACGCCTTTGTACATAAACAAATCCCCTTCTTGTAAATTTGAAATCTTAATTGTTTTCATATTAACCCAATCCTCTTTAATCTTTTTCTAAAATTCTTTTCATTCAAAGCTTGTTCGTAATAGCAATCCGGCTCAATAACTGTTTTAGTTTTCATTATAGGTTTCCCGTTTAATCCAATTGAAACTTCGTTGGTAATAGAAGCTCTCTTTATCTCTTTCGTTTTCAGATTGAATGAAAATAGAATATGACCCGGAATCTTTTTCTTCTTATCCGTCAATTTATATTCATGCTGTTTCTTTTGAACATATTCTACCTGGTTTTTAGATAGACCACCCTTTGTTAAATCCGGAACTATTTCCATATCAATCACCGTTTAAAATATACAACAACTCTCTTGCTTTCCTATAGGTATCAAAACCTTTTACATTCACCCATTCGGATGAAAGACGTTTGTCTTTTCTTACTTGTACGCAATACACGACTATCGGAATACACCCGCTATACCTTATTTCTTTCACAATCCTATATCTTTCCATGTCAAATACAGTTTCTTATAAACGTTTCCTTGTCAATCATACCGTTCTTTGATTCTTCCACCAAATCAAAGAATGTCTCGGCATTGCAAATATCTTCATCTATCATTATACATACTCCATCACCGGGATAATATTCACACGAAACATCATCTCTCCAATCTATATACTTTTGTGCTTCTTTAGCGATTTCATAACAATCAAGAATGTACCCTTGATATTTAATAGAAGCTCTCCTTATTTTGTCAAATATATTTCCTTTCATATTTTCAATCTCCTTTCTATCACTCAATACATAAAACAAGTCCCCTACGTATCATATCTTCCAACTCTCTTTCGGAAAACTCATCGAACGAATGTTTGTCCATAGTGCAGAAATGATACCTTACAGAATGCTTTTCATAATCAATGTTTTTATGATAATCAATCATTACATCACTTATAACCGTTTCGATAATCTTACCGTTTACAATAAAAGAAAAACGTGTTCCGACATCATAACACACCTTCTTAAACAAAAGAACTTTCCTTTCATCCATTTTATTTCAATTTTTCTTCAAGTTCAGCAATTATACAATCTGCATCACCGCCATGTACCCAGTCCTCCAGTACAGAAGACAAAGCTTCAATAACTTTCTCCTTCTGCCATTCGGCACCACTATTAAAACCATTAGCAATCATTTCCTTGATGTCAGAAATTCTATTCGGTACCCCACATGTTCCAAATGAGCGAATAACCGATTCGGCATATTCTATTGACGCCTTTTTAATAATCTTTTCTGTCATAATACTTCACTTTTTAGGATTATTGTTACACTTTTCAACAAGTTGAAGATTCTGTGGAAGGAATGTCCTTAATTCGCCATCTATCTCAAGATGATAATACTTCGTACTTCCAGTTCCACATATACTTGCTATTCTACTCACTTTACCTACCAACATCAAATTTGAACAATGTAGGATTTTCACTCTATCTCCTACTCCAAAGTTCTGATTCTTTGATTTTGCCATTGTTTATAATTGTTTAAAAGGAAAACTGTTCAAGTTTGCAGTAAATTAACAAATAAGTTGGATTGAACAAAATAAACAACTTGAAACAATTTTCCTTATTTGATAAAAATACAATTTTGTTATCAATTAAATGATTTGAAGTTACTCGATTCCTTTTAAAAATGAGACATCTTCAAGCTGCTCACTCATCCGCATTATTCGAAGAATCTTCTCCCATTTTTCAGGTGTCATTTCTGTATCATCTGATTCTACATTCTCACTGAAGATATCGTGTTTATTCAGGAATGCTTCATACAAATTATCCATCATTGACTTAACCTCTTTCTTCCATTGTTTGGAATAAAACTCATACATTTCTTTAACTTCAATGTATTCAGCATCAGTAAGTTCGATAGAAATGAAAGTTTTATATTTATTGGAGTGATATGTAATAGAGTCTTTGTTCAAAACCTTATGTACACATTGGAATAGAAGTTTCCGAGCATATGTATTAGAATATGGTAATTTGAAACATCTCTCTTCTTTCTTTTCATTAAATAGAGTTTCGATATCCAATCCATTAGCCAAACATAACGCATCTAAAGCTCTTTTAGCTGCTAATGCTTCACCCATCTCACCTCTTTCTACAAGAGCTTGAAGTTTCTTAGCTTTTTCGAGTATCTTCCTATCCATAATATTTCTTCTTTTTTTTGAATGCTTAAAGATACACCTTTGGACCACGCGGTCCAACGATTTTCAATTAAATTTTAATGACTTGGACATATTTTAATTCACCTGTATATCCTCTGCCACGTAACTCTTCTATGAGTTGTCTTGGAGTAAATTTTGCCAAATCAGGATTTACAAAAACTTTATGAATACCTGATTGTGATTCTTTTTTAATTTGATTTCGTAATTTATCATGTGAATTTTTACACTTTTTACATATATTAAGATGTCCATCCTTACAATTTACAGAAGTATAAAATTGGTCTAATGGTAATTCTTGACCACACTTCTTACACACTTTAGTCTTTACTTCGCTTTCCATAATTATTACAATGTTAATGTTTTAATAACTCTACCTGAATTTACTAAATAACTTTCAACCTTATTTAAATTCAATTGAAAACCTGATGTGAGACTATTAACAGTCAATACTATGAGATTAGAATTAGGGATTATCTCATAAACTCCTTTCATGAATTTACCGTATTCCCACAATAACGCATCGAGATTGTCTATTACATCTGTCCTAAGACACTCGATAATAAATGTACTGATTTTTGCCTTCATATTTTCTCGTATTTAATCATTGTTCTTTTTGGATATCTAAAGATACTACTTTTCTATGAGATACCAAAAGTTTATGTCTAAATTGTGTATCAAATTAATATATATTAAGAAAGGACCTTGTTTCACAACAAAGCCCTTTCAAAACTCTAATATACAAACATGGCTAACACGTAATAAACTCTTCAATTTTAGTTTCTTTTATGTCAACAACACGCGTCTCACTGAGAAAATCCTGATTTAAAATCTTACTCATCATTTCACTTGCTTTTGTAGAACTTTCAGATTGAATGAGGTATTGTATCTTGTTTTCTTTCACTTTACCTCTCATATCGGTCTCAAACCATAATCCTTTACATAAGAACCATAATCCTTTTCCTGAATGGACGCCAGAAATATTTATTTCTTTAATAGGACTAATATCGAACTCAACATCGATATTCTCATTGCCCCACTTAGTAGCAATTGCTTCTGCATCAGTGTAATTAACTGCTGAACAAGCAATTACATTCTGACACTTTTTCATTCTCCTATTTGTAGAATTTTCATCTTCTGCCCAATAAGAGATAGTTATTTCAAAGTACTTGTGCAACATCTTCTTAGATAATCGACATTCTTTTTGATTAATTCAATATCTTCTTCTTTCACCTCTTTTTCAAAATAATCTGGAGGTGTAGGTATTCTCTTGAATGTACCTTCTTTCTCAATTTCCACACCGTGCAACGCTGACAAGATAGGATAACAACTGTCAGTTGACCTTATTGCAATATGATTAGTATTATAACACCTGAATTCTATTGGATTTCCTTGTCCTAAAAAATGCAATGGTTTACGTAGCAAGTCTTGCTCCTCAAGTTTCATGACCAATAAAGTTCTTGCTTCTGCGATATCCGGATTCTTCATAATGTGAGGAATTGCTTTCTTACTCATACCGATACAAGAAACAAAATCGTTATGCAAGAAATACTTGTAACATTCCATCCAATCTTCATAAGTATCACCTTGTGGACATGCAAGAATGTTAGTCCTCTTATAGAGGAAACCTTTTCTTCTTGCATCCTTCATCCATTCGAGGAATTGATTGAAGTTATTCAGCGTTTCTTCTTTATTATAAAGAACATCAAGAGGTATTACTTCATTAGGTTGAATTTCAAGTGTCAATTTGAGTAATTCTTTGTTAGTCAATATTTCACCTTCTTCTCCAGTACCATTATCAAGTATTGTAAAACGACCTTGTTTGATAGCATTATGAATGTACTTTCTATATACTTCATTTTTCTTATAGTACTGACCTATAATATATAAATTATTGTCTCCTAATTCACTTAACTCTAAATGATTCATAGGAGGAGTTAAAAATATTTTCATAAATTTTCTTTTATTTGATTAATAATTTCTTCAACGTTATCTGGAACCTTTGCATTTTTAATTCCTGAATTTTCACTTGCCCATAGAGGCTGTAAGTTTCTGTAATTGAAACAGATACGTAATTGATATTCATCAATTAAATTAAAATAACTTCTTGGAATAATATGGTCGACTTGCCATCCTGTCTTTCCTCCATAATTATTCCATGACATACCATCTCTAAATTGAGATTCAAGATGTTGCTTTAGCTCTTCAACTGTGCAACCGAGAACTTTTATTAAACTTTGATACCAATTACATTTGTCAGGTTTAGCAGGTGGTACGTTTAAAGCCTTATATAATCTATTCATATATAACATCGAGACTCTATAATTTTCATCTTGATATCTCTTTTTACTTCGTAATGCTTCTGCACCGTTTTCTTGACGTTTTTGTCTTGTCTTTTTCTGAAGAATCCTTCCTTTTTCCGATTGTCTATACTTTTTCTCAGCTTCTTTTCCTTTTTCAGATTGTTTATATCGCATCTTTGCAATCATAGAACATTCTTTACAAATGTAATATAAACCATCTTTATACGTTTTACATTTGAAAAATTCTGTTTCATCCTTGTTTTTATTGCATTTTGGACAATATTTCATAACTTTTAATTATTAAATTTGATTTCTACCTTATTTTCTAATTCTGGTGCTGTCACAAGATAGATAATGAAATCTTTAAGACCTATTTCAGCATCACCTTTTTCAATCTCCTCAAAAGAGTATTGTTCATTCTTTATTTCGTTTGATACTTTCTCAAAACGTTCTCTTCTTGTCTCTTCTTTCACAGACAATACAGTAACTGTAAAGTCAACTTTAGAAGAATTTTGAACTAATGTCTCTATAATCTTATTGAATAGACTTTTTTGTCTACAACCTACAATATATATCTTATTGATAGATTGTAGGTTCCATTCAAATAAAATCTTTGAACATATTCTTTCACAAAGTACCTCACTAAGGCCTGAGTCGAATGTCCTCATTTCAGAATAGGTCAATTTACGAACTATATCACCAACTTCAATAACACTATCATTCTTTTGCTTCACTTTATTCACATATGTGGTTTTACCTGAGAAAGCTTCACCTACTATAAACTCAATCTTAGGGAGTTCTATTATTAGCTTTTTAAATGCTTCATTGAAGTTTTTGGGTTTTTCTTCAGTAGAATCATCTTTTACTTCCATTTTCTCAACTATAGCGTAATTTTCACCATCTTCACTGACCTCAACTGAGTCAAAATCAAATTGCTTCAAGATATTTTTTGCAATCATTTCACATGACATAGAACCAAAATCATAACATTCGCAACCTGATTCAAATACTGGGAATTTTCGGTTTATATATTGTTTTACTTTTCTCCTTAGCAATATAAACTCTTCATCACGATTATCGTGATTAACCCGTTTTTTACAATTGAATTTAAAGATATGTCTGTGAGGTTGTTCCAAGAACTTCACTAACTCACCATGATTTTTTGATGCATCAGGATAATTATGAAATCCTTCTACTTCAAAACGAATTCCGATAGATGTCTGTAATTTGTTCATAATCAATAAGTTATTTTAAAACGTCTTTTAATCACTTCTTTATCTGCAATACCGTAGACTAAACAATAATCTTTCTTTTTCTTCTGACAAAATTGAACTGGACCTCTGTAGATACACTTACCGTCAAGAAAAAGTCTCATAATCTTTTCACCATTGATATTCTTATTCCTTGAAGCTTGCTTTATCACTTCAGGAGAAACTCTGTCAATCCAACCATTTTTATGATGGATAAATGATTTTAACTGTTCATCCATATCTCATTCTTTTATATAAAGATAAGGCTAATTTGTACATTGACCAGCGTTTTAGTACACAATTAGCCTTAATAGATTTATCTCAATTCACATGCACCACCTGCACAAGCAGTCGCTACATTCTCGCCTACATTCTTATATTCTTGTTCCCATTCGACATTCTCCCAATCAATAGGTTTTTGATTCTTAATCTTCTGCCATTGATGGAATATATTCACATGTTTTAAGCAACGTGAGCATTTTTCATCATCACCCTCAAAATAATTCTTAGAGAACTTCTTGAATCTACGGACCCAATCATTCCTCATTTCAATTTTGTGTTGCAAATAAGAAGAAATTGCATTGACGTCACTGATACACAATCCATCTATAGTCACAAGAAGTTTACCATCTTTAATGTGTTTTTTGATAAATGAAAGTAGATAATCGTCAGTATAGATTAATAAGTCATTAGCCTTACCAGTCGCTGCATTACAAGCTGTCCATATATCACCAAAAACTTGTAATCCATCTACAATAAGACCTGAAGAAAGAATTGCACCTTGTCCATATGTATCAGCAAGCTCTTTTTCATCAAGATAAGAAGTGTAAGGAGCTTGTGGATAATCGAGGTCACCAGTTTCAGGTAGGAAACTCAATCCACAGAATCCATCTTTGTGTTCCCATATCCAATCTGCAATTTCACTCCACTCATCTTCTTTGACTGATACTGTACAACTTACATTGTGATGATATTTAGGTTTAGCTATTGAAGATGGATGCTCTGTATTAGTACCTTCTATAATCCAACCTTTCTCAGTAGTATAAATTCTATAAAGAAAATCAAGAGTACTGAAATCTGTACGAACCATTGTTTCATCATCGAGTTCAATAGGGAAAGATAATACAGTTTCGCCTTTCTTGTTCCAAAATGAAGGATTTGCAATATCTGGATTCAATTTAATAACTTCTTTCAATGCCTGCTCATTGTTATTCGCTTGAATATTACGAATATACTTACGAAAATGATAAGCATGAATACCAGAGCCGCATCCAAGCAATTGTGACGCGTTTCCTGAAGGTTTGATTACGGTCGTTCTTGCTGCAGCATTTATTCCAATAATCGCAGCAACTTCTTTATTCACTTCTTTTACGATTCTTGCACCTTTTCTTTGTATTCTTTCATTAAAAAGAATATTAGGATTATCTGCCATGCCAGTGATACCAACACCAAGTAACGCATCACGCTTCATTATCTTACGTGTAGCTTCTGAAAGTAACGGTAGATTTTCAGTATAAGCTGCTTGAAATGTACCTAATATAGCTGCTGCACGACATGCTTTATAGAAGTCTTCTTCGGTTTTGACTTTCTTTCCATTAATTTCACAAAGGTTACAAAAACTAAAACCATATTCTTTACTACCATCAGGATTTGTATAAGTTGGATATAACAATGCTTCTGCACAAGGATTTATGACTGCTTCAGTGTCAGGCATGAATAATAATCCTGGTTCTCCATATTGTTTGATATATTCAAATATCTTGTCGTACTTTTCTTTAGGAGTGTCTTCGTAGATTGCTACAGAATTATTACATCTACACAATTCCGGATGGGCTAAGAACCAATCTCCAGTCTTACATTGCAACATTTCTTCATCATCAATATCAAAAATAGAAATCATTGCACTCCTTCTTATACCACCACTTATTACAGCATCAGCAATAATACACGACATAAGATGAAGTTCAAAAGGTCTTAGCTTCCTGCTCTTTGCCTTACTTAGAATCTTACGCAATTTATCATGGCAAACTTTCAATGGTTCTGGCCCAGGTGCTTTGAATCCACCACTTACAAAAGCACCTTCTGGTCTAATATGCGAATAATCGAATTCGATATCACTCAATCCTTTATAATATGATTCAATCAATAGACCAGTAGATAAGGCCCAACCTTCAATCGAATCTTCTATGACTGTACTAACCTTTTTAGAATTATCGATTCCTTTAACAATAGGTAATTGTTTAATATGTACTTTTTGAATCGAGTAACCAACACCTGAACCAGACAACAAAAGCTCCATCAATTCTTGGAAAAATTCGATTCTATTACAGTAACTTCCAGAACAATTAAAAGACCTAAAATTATTTTTCAACAATTGAGGACCACCATATTGTAAAGACCTTTGAGAGCCAAGTACTTCTTGATTATAATATGCTGACCAAGCCTCTTGAAATGCTTTATTGAAAGCATCTTTATTTTCATCTTTGATTTTTCCATTGAAAAACTCATAATGCATTTCCATAACTCGACTGACAGATTCCGGCCATGTCTCTTTCTTACCATCAGGCTTTACTCTCGAATACTTACTGTAGAATATATAGTCTGAGATTATATCTCGACTATCTATACGTTCATTACTCATTTCTTCTGCATCTGCAGGGAAAAGTATACAAACAGGGATAGAAGGGACCTGAAACATCAATGGTATATTGTCCGTTGATGCATCTCTATCTTTTGCTCGTATCTTATCGATTATTTCGTTAAAAATACTTCTTTCTATATAAAGATATAGAGGTTTGGGTTTATACTTTTCATCTTTTTGCAATTGTACTCTTTCAATTGCAAGATGTGTGTGTAATATTTCTTCATCTGGAAGATACGGTACAAGTTCTTTTATTTTATTTGCGCAAATCGCAGAAAAAGATTTCCCAGGTTTTATAACCTGAATATACAATTTAATTTTCTTCATAATTACAATATTTTATAAATTCCTTTATCAATTCTTTCTAATTTACCTTCTTTCATTAGATGTTGAAACCAATGGTCAACTCCTGCTCTAATAGAGCCAGGTTGAAACTTATTCATATTATTGATTTTTTCTAACTAATTCATTTCTCTTGATAATGCCAGATTTTTCATTCTTCATTAACTTATCAACAGCATCTACTACCGTATAGATGTTATCTAATCTATCTTCTCTCATATTGAACAATAAACTAATTCTTTCCGTGCTCTTGTAATAGCAACGAACTTTAAACAATATTCACTATAAATCGCTTCTTCAGTTATAGCATGTGTACTTGGAATAAGACTTTGATTCAAGAAAAACACTCTATCAGCTTCGAGCCCTTTTGATTTATGAATAGTACTTAATACAATACCTTCAGTTTCATCTGTATAGATTCGTTTGATATTGTTTTCAAGACTTTCCATATTATTCCATACGCAATACAATCTTTGTAGGATTAAACACTTTTCAACGAGGTTCAAATATGAAGGATTATTAATTGCTGCAGAATAAGATAAACCTTTTTCTTTCAGACTTTCAATTTTTTCTTCTTTAAGCCTTTCAAGGTCGTCAATACAGTTTATCTTATCAGTCAAAGCACATAATGCGTTACCAAAGTCTCTCCCTTTAATCGTAGCCTTCTTACCTTCTTTAAGAAGTCCAATAAACACTTCAATTAGAGGGAGATTATTCCTGCATAATACAAAGTCACCTACTTGAGCCTCTTGATATTCACCATTTCTTACGATACCATCAATTGCATTAGGTGCAGCTTCGATTCCTAACGAGAATACCTTCTTAGCCTCCTCAACAATTTTCTTAGCACAACGATATGTTACATCTAACGGCAATACTGCTGTATTCGGCAGATTTTGCAAAAGTCTAAAGTTCGATACGCTGGACCCAGAAAATTGATAAATACAATTATGAGTCAATATTCCATCTGCAATATAATTGTGATATGTTTCTATATCCAAACAATAAACAATCTGTCTTTCTCGTTTTATTTCAATTTTTTCAATTTGACTATAACTTAACAAGTATCGTTTACTTGAACTTGTTTCATACCAATTATCAAAATCTACATAAGCCATATCCATATACTCTGTAAAAAGATTGCAAGCATTGACTAAAAATATATGATTTCGAGCTTTATGTACATTATCGTTATTGATACTAAAAGGATAATTTATATCTTTATTGAAATGCTTTAATATTTTTACAACTCTATCATCTATTGGTCCGATTTGATTGTAAATATCTATAATATCTTGGTCTTTCAAAATACTTTTATCACTTGACCTTTCAATGCAAAAAGTCAATTGAGGTATTCCGAATTTATAACTATATATAGATTCAGCTTTCAACGCTTCTGTTCTTGATTTATACACATCTAAAATCCATCCTTTCGTGCATTTTTCTAATCTCATTCGAAAACTCAATCCAAAAGACTTATTCGCTTTCTCATTGTACAATTTAGTAATACCTATTCTCCACATGCCTAAATCATTACACATTAGATATAAAATGTAGCAACCTTCAACTTTTTCCCTGTTAAATCTTGCATAACAAATATGTTCTTTTGTATAGGATGAGGTCATTCCATTAGCTAATTGAACTGAAATAATTTCATCTGCAATTCTCGATTGTTTATCTAAAATTCTATATCCTTTAGCATGTCCTCCTTCAATTGTACTTAGACCTAAAAAACAAGCACTTTTTCTGTGATAACAAGCTACACCTTCACCAATTTTAACATCTTCAATATTTTTATAAGTCTTATCAGCCATTAAGATTTTTGTACCAGCAGGCTGACATTGCTTTTCGTCGCCCACAGAAATTAATCTACCAAATTTTGGCTTGATAAATTGCTGAGTCAATTCTCTTTGCAATACATTCTGGTCTTGGACTTCATCTAAAAATACGACGTCATATTTAGGAAAATCTTTGTCATCAAGCAATGTATATGGTAACCACAACATATCAGTGAAATCCATCTGGAATTCTTTATTACCATTGATTTTTAACGCACTCTTACTCCATTCGTATTCAATCTTTTGAATATCTTCAATCATCCTGTCACGAAATTCAATATCTTTCTCAATACATAACAAAGGAATATCTCTTTCGTAGTCAACCAATAAGTTCATTCTAATTGTGTTCCATATATCCTGAAGTTCAAATAGATATCTCATCTGTTGTTTCTGAGGTATATCTTTAACATCTAATATTTTCCTTGCTAATTGAAAACATTTATTCTCGTTCAATTTCATCTTAAATGAGAAATTGTAGAATAATACTTTCAATCCTTTTGCATGAAAAGTATTGACTTCAATCCTTTCAGGAACTTTCAATTTGAGTTCTTCAGCGATACTCTTATTGAATGCCATAAACAAGACTTTCTTTCCTGGAGATGTCCTTTTGCAGCATTCAATAATAGTATGTGACTTTCCTGAACCGGCTGTGGCACTTATAGCAATATTCTTTCTTGTCTGTTCGTATGTATCGAAAATGGCTAACTGTCTGTCACTCCATTTCATTTTGTAAAGTAGGTTAACTGGTTGATATAATCAACTAATGATTTATAGTCCTTTTCGCGTTTCATGTCCATTTTCTTTTTAATTACGCTCAGAACATCGCCGAATTCTATGTTATTGTAGAAAACAGTCCTGTTGTAGTCTATTTTGTTTACCACCCATATGTCTACATCCACATCTTCTATTCTTATACGATATAGAGGGGCTGTTTCTACATATTCGGAAAGGATGTCGCTTTTCATGTCCTTGTTTATCCTTGCCATCGTACTTAGAGCACGCAGAGAATCGTCACTTATCCCCTCTATCTCTATATCCAGGTCGTGCGGTTCAACACAAAATCCGTGTACATACATTGCCATGCTTCCACCAACAACCATACGTTTACACTGCAAACTGTTCCTTAATACGTTAAAAACTTTAAACAATTTATTAACTTTCTCTTCTTTAGTAAAAACAAAATCCTCATTCATAATTCTTCAATTTTATCAGGTTCGTAATATTCAAAATTCTTATAATCAGCTAAAGCATCAGCAACTGCATTTCCATATACAATAGGGTCAGATAAGTTAGTTCCATGTCCTCTTGTCCATTTTAATCTTACTCTCATCTTCTTACTTTTATAAATTATATCCGCCACTTTTTTCCATAAATCGACATTAGCACAACCTTCCCAATTGTTTTGAATATAGGTGAATAATTTCTTAGTACCATTCACAACATATTCACTATCACTCCATACTGTTACGTTTGATGGTTCAGATTTATTTACAGCTTCTAATGCAGAAAGAAAAGCTCTCAATTCGCATCTACTTATAGTAGTGTCACAATATCCTTTTGATATGAAATATTCTTTATCGTCACATTGTATATAAACACCAATGCCACCCTTACGAATTTTCCAATTGCAACTACCATCTGTAAAAATGATTATATTCCTTCTTTCCATACCTAAAGATACCAACTTTTTATCTGTTATTGACCAATAGATGCTTTATATTTCTTCAATAAAGCCATATCAAGGGACACGTTTTCACTTGAAGAGACATTCTCAATACCTTTATTCACAGCATTAGTGACAAGTGTCTTTTCGTCCAAAATTTCCTTTATCCTTATATCAATAGTATCTTGTGACATTATATAATACACATTAGTGCTATTCTTCTGTCCCATTCTATCTAATCGTGCTATTGCTTGTTCAAGATGAGAAGGTCCATTAGGATACTCAATGAATATCATATTACTACACACTTGTTGAAGTCCATCTACTCCAGTTGATAATGTAGCAATATTCGCAAACAAGAATTGTTTACTCTTCTTCCATCTCTCAACTCTCGCCATCTTTTCTTCTGTAGAAGTCTGACCGATAATAAGTTCACTATCCTTTTTGAATTCTTTATGTAATTGTTCCAATGGCTCTGTGAGTGTTCCAAAAACCAACACTTTCAATTCTTCATCAGCTTCTTTCCAATCTTTCAAGAATTGGATTATAAACTTCAATTTGCCTTTTAAAGATAATTTCTTCAAATTAGCAATTCTCACGAGATGTTCTGCTCTTTTAGCACGTTCTGCTGCTTCAATATCAAATTCTTCAAGATAAGCAATAAGGTCATCTTCTGCTTTCTTATATTCTTTTATGTTAGTAATTGAACTATCTATCACCTGCTCTATCACTTCAGGTAGTTCAGTCAATACTTCATCTTTATTTTTTCTGAAATAACAATAGTGTTTTATTATCTCGTATAATTCAGAAGTATATGAAGCACCAGTAGAATCAAGTCCAAACCTTGTCATCCTTGCATTACAATATCTATAGAGGAAATACTTCAAGTCAGGAAA
>OGLX01001050.1_pt1 | contig 15274 bp, 12 predicted proteins | sample 1572821 | NCBI WGS metagenome assembly OGLX01 (sample SAMEA2581908, study PRJEB24529) | metagenome | biome: Human gut stool | place: China | collected 2011 | reverse complement strand
CCTATTCCTCATACCCTTTTTATTCAATTGTCCAAGATGTATTGTAGTCCTACAGTCAGGGGCAGAAAGTGGTTATGAATGGATTGCATTTTTCGGAAGAATCTGTTAAAATTATCATTTTGTGAGGGGATTTTTCCCCAAAGGAGGAAGCATTCCATGCTGGAGCTGCAAAACATCTGCTATCGCGTGTCCACTCCCGAGGGGGAGCTGGACATTCTCAGGGACATCAGCATCACCATTCCGGACCAGCGGCTGATGGTTTTCACCGGCCCCAACGGCGGCGGCAAGACCACCCTGGCCAAGATCATCATGGGCCTGGTCCAGCCCACCTCCGGCCGCATTGTGTATAACGGCCGGGACATCACCCCGCTTTCCATCACCGACCGGGCGCGTCTGGGCATCAGCTACGGCTTTCAGCAGCCGCCCCGGTTCAAGGGGATCACGGTCCACGATCTGCTGCGGCTGGCGGCGGGGAAGGAAAAGCTCACCAAGGACCAGTGCTGCGCCTATCTGACCAAGGTGGGCCTGTGCGCCAACGACTATCTGGACCGGGAGGTGGACGTGTCCCTTTCCGGCGGCGAGGTCAAGCGCATCGAGATCGCCACCATTCTGGCCCGCCGGGGCAGTCTGATGATCTTCGACGAGCCGGAGGCGGGCATCGACCTGTGGTCCTTCGCCCGGCTGACGGAGACCTTTGAACAGATCCACCGGGAGCATCAGGCCGCCATGATCATCATCTCCCACCAGGAGCGGATCATCCAGCTGGCCGACGAGATCGCCGTGATCGCCGGGGGACGCATTGCCCACCGGGGCACCACGGAGGAAATTCTGCCGCTGATCCTGGCGGACACCCTGGGCGGATGCCCGGTGCTGAATCGAGAGGAGGCCCGTTCATGATCACCGAGATCGACGCAAAGCTGCTGGAGAAAATCGCCGACCTGACCGGAAAGCCCGCCGGGGCCTTCAACATCCGCAAGGACATGGGCTGCGAGGCCCGGCAGTCCACGGAGCACATCGCCATCGACCCCCGGGCAGACGGCAAGCCCGGCATCGACATCCATTTCAAGGCTGGCACCAAGGGCGAGACCTGTCACATCCCCGTGATCATCAGCCAGACGGGCATGAGCGACATGGTGTACAACGACTTCTATGTGGCCGACGACTGCGACGTGAACATCGTGGCCGGGTGCGGCATCCACAACTCCGGCTGTGACGAAAGCCGCCACGACGGCATCCACACCTTCCACATCGGCAGAAACTGCCGGGTCCACTACACGGAGAAGCATTACGGCGAGGACGCCCAGGGCGAGACCGGCAAAAACGTGATGAATCCCCAGACCATCGTGTATCTGGGGGAGAACTCCACCATGCAGATGGACACCGTCCAGATCCGGGGCATCGACTCCACTCTGCGGGACACCCGGTTTTACTGCCAGGCCGGCAGCGAGGTGGTGGTCACGGAGCGCCTGCTGACCCACGGGGACCAGACCGCGGAAAGCGACATGACCATCGAGCTCAACGGCAGGGACGCCCGGGGCCGGGTGATCTCCCGCTCCGTGGCCCAGGACAGCTCCCGCCAGGTGTTCCGCCCGGTGATGGTGGGCAACAGCCAGTGCTTCGGCCATGTGCAGTGCGACTCCATCATCATGGGCGCCGCCCACATCCAGTCCGTTCCGGCCATCACCGCCAACTGTCCCGACGCCCAGCTGATCCACGAGGCCGCCATCGGCAAGATCGCCGGGGACCAGCTGCTGAAGCTGGAGACCCTGGGCCTGACCCCCGAGGAGGCCGAGGAGACCATCCTCAAGGGCTTCCTGGCGTAAAATAGCAGCAAAACCCGCGTATCCACTGCGGATACGCGGGTTTTACTTTGGTGCCCCGTCGGGGATTCGAACCCCGGACACCCTGCTTAAAAGGCAGGTGCTCTACCGACTGAGCTAACGGAGCGTGGCACATATGAAAAAAGGATGGGGCCATCCGGAAAGGCGTGGCAGGGATGGCTGGACTCGAACCAGCGGATGAGGGAGTCAAAGTCCCTTGCCTTACCACTTGGCTACACCCCTGTGTGGAAAAAGAATCAGGGATTGGGATCGCTCCCAATCCCTGATATTCAGTGGGGTGGGTAAAGGGACTCGAACCCTCGACACCCGGAACCACAATCCGGTGCTCTAACCAACTGAGCTACACCCACCATATAGAACCGCAAGGAACGCCGGACGACATGCTCCAGTAAAGAAGTGGCGCGCCAGAAGGGACTCGAACCCCTGGCCTACTGCTTAGAAGGCAGTTGCTCTATCCAACTGAGCTACTGGCGCATAAAAAAGTGGAGCGGGTGACGGGAATCGAACCCGCATCCCCAGCTTGGAAGGCTGGTGCCCTGGCCATTGTGCTACACCCGCATGCGCCCTCCGCGAAATCGTCAGCTTTGTCATATTACCATATACTGCTTGGTTCTGTCAAGAGAAAAATTGAAATTTTCCGCCCTCAGAAAATTCCAGGAAAAATCATCGAACATCTGTTGCAAACCCGGATTTTCTGTGATATAATCGAAAAAAGTACCCGGTAAAGGAGCGGACATCATGGCCCAGCTGACCAAAATGCAGCAGAAAATCTATGACTACATCGTCCAGGCCATCCAGGACCAGGGGTATCCCCCCTCGGTGCGGGAGATCGGCGAGGCCGTGGGGCTGAAGTCCCCCTCCACGGTGCACTTTCACCTGAAGCACCTGGAGGAGCTGGGCGTCATCGGCAAGCAGGCCGGAAAGGGCCGTGCCCTGACCCTGACGGAGGCGCCCCAGGAGAACCAGGTGCCCATTGTGGGCAATGTGGCCGCCGGGTCCCCCATTCTGGCCCAGGAGTGCATCGAGGATTACCTGACCTTCGACACCGGCGGCCGGGACGGGGAGTATTTTGCCCTGCGGGTCCGGGGCGAGTCCATGATCAATGCCGGCATCCTGCCGGACGACCTGGTGGTGGTGCACCAGCAGCCCGCCGCCAACAATGGTGAGATCGTGGTGGCCCTGCTGGGGGACGAGGCCACGGTGAAGCGCCTGAAGCGCCAGGGGAGAGAGGTCTGGCTCCTGCCGGAAAACCCGGCCTATCAGCCCATCGACGGGCGGGAGGCCCGGATTCTGGGCAAGGTGGCCGCCGTCATCCGCCGGTATTGACACGCCGGGCCCAAGCCGCTATAATAATAGCCAATCGAACAGCGCGACGATCGGAAAGAGTATGCCGCGCAGCTCCGGCAAGAGAGGGACGGCCACCGGCTGCAAGCCGTCCTGCGGGGTGCGGCAGAAGGTGCGTCCGGGAGCGCGCGGGATGTGGAAGCCCGCCGCATGGCCTGCGTCAAAGGCCCTCAAGCGACAAACGAGAGTGGAACCGCGAGACATCGCCTCTCATGCCCCTGGGCATGGGAGGCTTTTTGTTTGCCATCAAAAACTGACGATTGAAGGAGAACACACCATGTATCTGTATAATTCCGCCACCCATCGGAAAGAGGAGTTCAAAACCCACACCCCCGGCCATGTGGAGATGTACACCTGCGGCCCCACGGTGTATCACTTTGCCCACATCGGCAACCTCCGCAGCTATATCATGGAGGATGTGCTGGAGAAATACCTGCGCTACGCCGGATACAGCGTCAACCGGGTCATGAACATCACCGACGTGGGCCACCTGACCTCCGACGCCGACCAGGGCGAGGACAAGATGCTCAAGGGTGCCCGGCGGGAGCACAAAACCGTCATGGAGATCGCCCAGTATTACACCGACGCCTTTTTCGAGGACTGCCGCAAGCTGAACATCAAGCGCCCCGACGTGGTCCAGCCCGCCACCGGCCTGATTGACGACTATATCAGGATCATCACCCGCCTGCTGGACACCGGCTATGCCTATGTGGCCGGGGGCAACGTGTATTTCGACACCAGCAAGCTGGAGCGGTACTATATCTTCAACGACCACAACGAGGAGGACCTGGCCGTGGGCGTCCGGGAGGGCGTGGAGGAGGACACCAACAAGCGCAATCGCAACGACTTCGTCCTCTGGTTCACCAAGTCCAAGTTCGAGGATCAGGCCCTGAAATGGGACTCCCCCTGGGGCGTGGGCTATCCCGGCTGGCACATTGAGTGCTCCGGCATCTCCATGAAGTACAACGGCGAGTATCTGGACCTGCACTGCGGCGGCATCGACAACGCCTTCCCCCACCACACCAACGAAATCGCCCAGTCCGAGAGCTATCTGGGCCATCCCTGGTGCCCCCAGTGGTGCCATGTGGCCCACCTGAACACCGAGGGCGGCAAAATGTCCAAGTCCAAGGGCGAGTTTTTAACCGTGTCCCTGCTGGAGCAGAAGGGGTATGATCCCCTGGCCTATCGCTTCTTCTGCCTGCAAAGCCACTATCGCAAGAGCCTGGTGTTCACCTGGGAGAATCTGGACAACGCCGTGGCGGCCTATAACAAGCTGCTGGCCAAAATCGCCGCCCTGACCCCCGGCAAGGGAGACGTGGACCCGGCGGCTCTGGAGGAGCTGAAGGCCCGGTTTACCAAGGCCATGGACAACGACCTGAACACCTCCATGGCGGTGACGGTGCTCTATGACGTGCTGAAGGCCAAGACCACCGACGCCACCAAGCTGGCGGCCCTGGACAGCTTCGACCAGGTGCTGGGCCTGAAGCTGACGGAGAAGGCGGCGGCCCTGCGCAAGACCCAGGCGGCGGCTCCCGCCGCCGGCGGCTTCACCGTGGTCTGCGAGGACGGCGGTGAGGATCCTCAGGTGGAGGCCCTGATCCGGGCCCGGGCCGACGCCAAGAAGGCCAAAAACTTCGCCGAGGCCGACCGTATCCGCGATGAGCTGAAGGCCCAGGGCGTGGAGATCACCGACGTCCCCGGCGGCGTCCGCTGGAAGCGGGCATAAGTCCCCAATAAAAGCAGCAAGCCCGCCGCGCATTTTTCCTTCGTACCCATTGCGCATCCGGGCCGCATGGGGTATAATAAAACGTCAAATCTCTGAAAGAAAAAGGGGAGATCCATATGCAGGCAATCATACTGGCAGCAGGCATGGGCAAGCGGCTGAAGGAGCTGACCCAGGACCGGACCAAGTGCATGGTGCAGGTCAACGGGGTGGCCCTGATCGACCGGATGCTCCATCAGATCGAAAGCCGCCATCTGTCCCGCATCGTCATCGTGGTGGGCTACCAGGGCGAAAAGCTCATGGAATATATCGACACCCTGGGCATCCGGACGCCCATTGTCTATGTCCAGAACCCCATTTATGACAAGACCAACAACATCTATTCCCTGGCCCTGGCCAAGGACTATCTGTGCCAGGACGACACCCTGCTGTTTGAGTCGGACCTGATCTTCGAGGACGCCGTCATCGACCAGCTGCTGGACGACCCCCGGGAGACCCTGGCCCTGGTGGACAAGTACGAAAGCTGGATGGACGGCACCTGCGTGAAGCTGGGGCCCGACGACAGCATCGCCTCCTTCGTCCCCGGCAAGAACTTCCGGTTTGCCGAGGCCCACGAATACTACAAGACCGTGAACATCTACAAGTTCGGCCGCCACTTCTCCCGGACCCACTATGTTCCCTTCCTGGAGGCCTATTCCAAGGCCCTGGGCAACAACGAATACTATGAGCAGGTCCTGCGGGTCATCACCATGCTGGACGACCCGGAGATCCGGGCCAAGCGCCTGAATGGCCAGCTGTGGTACGAGATCGACGACATCCAGGACCTGGACATCGCCTCCTCCATGTTCGCCCAGGACCCGGACTTCCGGGTCAGTCTCATGCAGGGACGTTACGGCGGCTACTGGCGCTATCCCCAGCTGCTGGACTTCTGCTATCTGGTGAACCCCTATTTCCCGCCCCAGCGGCTGATCGACGAGATCCAGGCCAATTTCACTCCCCTGCTGACCCAGTATCCCTCCGGCATGCGGGTGAACGCCCTGCTGGCGGCCAAGAACTTCGCCGTCCACCAGCAGAACATCCTGGTGGGCAACGGCGCGGCGGAGCTCATCAAGGCCCTGATGGCCCGGCTGGAGGGGGCTACCGGCTTCATCCGCCCCACCTTCGAGGAGTACCCCAACCGCTATCAGGACCGGCCCAACGTCTGCTTCACCCCGGCGGGCCCGGACTTCCGGTACACCGCTGACGACCTGATGGCCTTCTTCGGCCCCCAGGACATTGACAACCTGGTGCTCATCAACCCCGATAACCCCACCGGCAACTATATTCCCGCCCCGGACGTGCTGCGCCTGGCGGACTGGGCGCAGGAGAAGGGCATCCGCCTGATCCTGGACGAATCCTTTGTCGACTTTGCCGACGAGGCGGACAACACCTTCATCCGCCAGGACCTGCTGGACCGGTACAGGAGGCTGTATGTGGTCAAGAGCATCTCCAAGTCCTATGGCGTCCCCGGCCTGCGGCTGGGGGTCCTGGCCTCCGGCGACCAGGACCTGATCGCCGCCCTGAAAAAGGACGTGGCCATCTGGAACATCAACTCCTTCGCCGAGTTCTATATGCAGATCGAGGAGAAGTATAAGAAGGACTATGCCCGGTCCCTGGAGCTGATCCGGGCCGAGCGGGCCCGCTTCCGCCGGGAGCTGGAGAAGCTCCCCAACCTGCGGGTGATCCCGTCCCAGGCCAACTATCTCATGGTGGAGCTGCTGGGCGGCCTGTCCGCCCGGGCCATCACCCGGGAGCTGCTGGTGAACCGCTGCATCCTGGTGAAGGACCTGTCTCCCAAGCTGGGCGGGCAGCAGTATCTCCGCCTGGCCGTCCGGGACACCCGGGACAACGACCGGCTGCTGGAGGCCCTGCGGCCCCTGTGCGGCGCATAAAAGCATACATTTCCCCCTCCGGCCGGGCCGGAGGGGGAAATTTTGTGCCGCGCTTTTTCATACCACAAAAATTTTTGTCCACTTCATATGCTAATTTGTTGGAAAATTCGACTCTTTCCGGTGGACACCCCGCCCCCCGCAGTGCTATACTATTACTGAATACGACACAGTGTCTGCTTTTTATAACATATCTTGCAACGGGGTGATACGATGAAAACCATGCGTAGAGGAACGAGTATATTGCTGTGCCTGGCGCTGCTGCTGGCGGCCCTTCCGGTGATCCTGCCGGTATTTACATCAGCCACCGCCGCCGACGACCAGGAGGAGCAGCTGCTGGGGACCCTGAGCCAGCGGTTCGAGGCCAGCGGCCCGGGGGTCATTTCCTCCGGCTCCGGCGACGCAGGCGGCAAGTCCTACGGCGCGTATCAGTTCTCCAGCCGCAGCGACATTCCCCGGGCCTTCTTCCGGTGGTGTCAGTCCTCCTCCGATACATATTACCGCTCCATCGGCAACCGGCTGGCCGCCGCCTATGAGGCCGACGGGGGCTATGGCTCCAACTTCGACGCCACCTGGCGGGCCCTGGCCAACGAGGACAGCGACGGCTTTATGCGGGTGCAGCGGAATTATGTCCGCCGCAGCTACTATGACCCCATCGTCCGGTCCATCGAGTCCGCCGTGCCGGGGTTCGACATGGATAACTACAGTATCGCCCTGCGCAACGTGTTCTGGTCCCGTGCCGTGCAGCACGGAGTGGGCGGCTCCTCGGGCTTTTCCAGCAGCGACGGCCGGGGCGGCGCCACCGGCGTCATTATGCGGGCCTTCGACGCTCTGGGCGGCTTTGCCAATCAGCCTGAGGCCCAGCTCATCGAGGCCATTTACAACGAAAGCGGCGCCGTGCGGGAGCCTCAGTCAGACTCCTACGGCGTTATGACCGGCCCCACCGCCGACAAGTACGGCGTCACCGGCAAGGTGCTGAAGTATTACGACGGCAACTCCGGTGACGTGCAGCTGGGCGTATACGCCCGCCTGCGGATCAATGAGCCCGCCAAGGCCCAGGTGATGCTGGCGGACTACGGCTTCAAGGACGCCACGGTGGGCGAGGGCGTGTATCAGCTGCGCTCCTCCGCCAACAGCAGCCTGACGGCCACCCCCAGCTCCTCGGGCCTGACCCTGAACGCTGTCACCGGCGGCAAAAATCAGCAGTTCCGCCTGGACTATCACGCCAGCGGCTACTATACCATCACCTGCCAGGAAAACGGCCTGCGGCTCACCGCTGGTAAAAACGGTGTTACTTTGGCCAAAGCCTCCACGGACAAGGGCCAGCTGTGGAAGGCCGCCGTGTATAACAGCGGCTTTTCCCTGCAGAACCGGGGCACCGGCACCTATCTGTCCGTGTCCTCCAACGCCGCCGGCGGCCGCCTGGTGCTGTCGGAAACCGCCCTGCAATGGCAGCTGGCCCTGGCCGGGGCCGGCTGGACCCTGGACGGCGCGTCCTATCCCACGGTGAACTCCACCCTGACGGTGGGGCAGACGGGCTTCCCCTTCCGGGGCACCCTGCGCAACTCCTATAACATCCGGAGGGTGACGGTGTCCATCCTCCGCTCCAACGGCGCCAACGCCATCACCCCCGCCACCGCCTCCCCCAATGCCAAGAGCTATGACCTGTCCCGGCTGGACGACGCCGTGGCCTTCTCCCGGCTGGGGGTGGGGGGCTATACCCTGGTCATCGCGGCAGAGAACACCGCCGGGGACAACTATCGCCTGGAATCCCGGTTCTATGTCACCGACGGCTCCTATGTGGTGTCCTTCGACCCCTGCGGCGGCGCCTGCTCCGAGAGCACCCGCCTGGTCTCCGCCGGTCAGAAATACGGCACCCTGCCCACCCCGGTGAAGGAGGGCTGCGCCTTTGTGGGCTGGTTCACCCAGCCGGAGGGCGGCCAGCAGATCACCGCCAACAGCACCACCGGGGCCAGCAACATCACCCTCTATGCCCACTATCAGGGGCAGTATACCTATCAGTTCCTGAACTATGACGGCTCCGTGTATGCCCAGGGGAAGCTGGCCGCCGGGCAGGCCATCCCCGAGCCCGCCGGAACCCCGGTCCGCCCCGCCGACAGCCAGTATACCTACACCTTCACCGGCTGGCAGGGCTACACCAGCGGCATGACCATCTCCGGCAACGTCACCTTCACCGCCCAGTTTGAGGCCAAGGCGGTGGAGAGCTATCCCCAGGAGATCACCACCGGGGCCTACCGCATCGCAGACGGCTATCTGCGGGCCATCCCCGTGGGCACCACCGCCCGGCAGCTGCTGGCGGGCCTGTCCCCCAGCGACTACATCACCCTGCCGGTCCAGGGTGAGGGCCCCGTGGGCACCGGCATGGCCGTCACCTATGCCCGGGACGGCCAGACCCTCCAGACCCTGACCACCGTGGTCACCGGCGACCTCAGCGGCGACGGCCGGGTCACCATCACCGATATGGTCCGGCTGCAGGCCCATCTGCTGGGCAAAAACACCCTCACCGGCGCTGCCCTTCAGGCGGCGGACCTGAACGGCGACGGCCAGGTCACCATCACCGACATGATCCGGCTGCAGGCGTATCTGCTGGGCCGGGGCACCATCCAACCCAACTGAGCAGGAGGGCTTGACCCATGAGAAAGAGAATTTCATCCGTCCTGGCGGGCCTGCTGGCGGCGCTGCTGCTGTGGGGCCTGGCTCCGGTAACGGCGGAGGCCGCCGGGGCCAGCTTCTCCGGCTCCGGCAGCGTCCGGGCCGGTGACAGCGTCACCGTAACCTTCACCGTCAGCGGCTCCAACATCCAGGGCATCACCGCCGTGCTGCACTACGACAGCAGCGCCCTGACCCTTACCGGCACCCGCCAGCTGGTGGGCTCCAGCTGGTCCGTGGATATGAGCGGCGGCAACCTGCTGGCCTATGACCAGTCCCTGTCCAATCCCATCACCGGCAGCGCCGCTGTGCTGGCCGTCACCTTCCAGGTGAAGTCCGGCGTGGCCGCCGGGACCCGGGTCAGCGCCACCATCACCGACATCGTGGCCACCGACGGCAACAGCGACCAGTCCCTGAACGACGCGTCCTGGGCGGCCAGCGTGGCCGCGCCCCCCTCCGGCAACGCCAATCTGGCGGGCCTGTCCTGCGGGGACTATGCCCTGTCTCCGGCCTTCTCCGCCGGAACCACGGAATACAGCGTCACCGTACCCTATGACGTGTCCCGGCTGCCCCTGGATTACCGGGCCGCCGACGGCGGGGCCGATGTATCCGTCAGCGGCAACCAGCTGTCCGTTGGCGTCAACACGGTGGTGCTGACCGTTACGGCTGCCAACGGGGCCTCCCGGCGATACACCATCTCCGTCACCCGGCAGCCGGACCCCAACGGCACTCTCAGCAGCGACGCGTCCCTGTCGGAGCTGACCCCCTCCACGGGGCAGCTGTCCCCGGCCTTTTCCCCGGAAATCACGGAATACGCCGTGTATGTCCCCTATGAGACCTCCAAGATCTCCCTTTCCGCCACCGCCAAGGACAGCAAGGCCCTGGGCGTCACCCAGCCCGATGCGTCCCTGAAGGAGGGCGACAACCTGCTGACCGTCACCTGCACCGCCGAGGACGGCGCCACCCGGGACTATACGGTCCATGTGGTGCGGATGCCGGCCTTTGCCGGTACCCTGCCCCAGATCGGCCAGCCGGAGCCGGAGGATCCCTCTCCGGAGGAGCCCCAGACCCAGACCGGCCCCTTCCGGGCCCTGTGGACGGCCCTGTGCGCCCCGGTGGACCTGCCCCTGAACCGCTGGCTCCCCATGTACGCCATTCTGGCCGCCGGTCTGGTGATTCTGCTGGTGCTGCTGTTCTTTATCGGCCGGGCCGTGGGCATTGCCCGCAGCCGCCACCGTCTGCTGGCCCGCTTGGCCCAGATGGAGCCGCCCCAGTCCCCGGAGGAGCCGGAATCTGTACCGGAAACGCCGGAGTCTGTGCCGGAACCTGTACCGGAGCCGGAGGCCCCCGCCGCTTCGGAGGAGACGCCGGTTCCCCCGGTGATCGTGCCGGAAAGCGTCCCGGCGGAGGAAGCCCCCGCCCCGGAGGCTGTCACGCCGCCGGAGGAGGAAGTCCCGGCGGAGGAGACCCCGGCAGAAGAAACTCCGGCTGAACCGGAGCCTGTGCCGGAACCGGAACCCACTCCCCAAACGCCGGAGGAAGCCCCGGAGGAGCCGGAGGACAAGCCCCAGACCCTGGATCGCGACAGCCTGGACGCCCTGCTGGAGGAGATCCGCAATATGGAGCCCTGATTTGAGACAGTCAAAGAGGCCCCCGTTTTCGCTCAGCGAAAACGGGGGCCTCTTTCACGATTATGCAAATTCTATGGGCGTCCGGCTGCAGACCTCCCGGATCTTGGCCTGCAGGCGCTTCAGGTCCTGGAAGGTCTCCGGCTTCTTGGCCGGGTCCCGCAGCAGGGCCGCCGGGTGATACAGGGCCATCATCCACATGCCGTTTTTCTCAAAAAACTGCCCGTGTTCCTGGGTGATCTTAAAATCCGGCCTGATGATCTCCGCCGCGCTGATGCGTCCCAGGCACACCAGGATCTTCGGCTGCATCAGCTCCAGCTGCCGCCGCAGAAATCCGGCGCAGGCGTCCTTTTCGGTGTTCAGAGGGTCCCGGTTTTTGGGCGGGCGGCACTTGACACTGTTGGTGATGTAGATTTCCTGCCGCCGCAGGCCGATCATGGCCAGCATATCGTCCAGCAGCTTCCCGGCGACTCCCACAAAGGGCTCGCCCTGCTGGTCCTCGCTGGCCCCGGGGGCCTCGCCCACCAGCAGCACCTCCGCCGCGGGAGACCCCACCCCGAACACCACATTGGTCCGGGTATCCGCCAGGCCGCAGGCCCGGCAGCTCATGCACTGTTGCCGCAGCTGCTCCCACTGGTCCATATCTTTCCTCCCTTTCCCCGCCTTTGCCCGGGTATCGCGGCAGCCCTCCCGGGGCAGAATGAGGGGGAAGGGAGGCGTCGCCGTGTACTGGCTGTGGCTGTTTTGTCTGTATAGCTTTCTGGGATATCTGCTGGAAAAAATCTTCGCCGCCGTCACCGGGTCCCGGCATCAGGTGCGCAAGTGCTTTCTCCTGCTGCCCCTGTGCCCGGTGTACGGCCTGGCCATGCTGGCGGTGCTGCATCTGCCCGCCGACCTGACCCGGGGCTTCCTCCGCCTGGCCTTTTACGGCGGCCTCACGGCCACCGCCGTGGAATACGCCGTGCATTTTCTCTATGACAAGCTGCTGGGGGTCATGTTCTGGGACTATTCCGGCACCCACATGGACCTGAACCGCCGGGTCTGCGTGCCCTTTGCGGTGGTATGGGGTCCGTTGACGGCCTTCGCCCTCCGGCAGGTGCAGCCCCTGCTGCACCCCATCGCCCTGCACGCCCCCGCCGGGGCGGGTCTGGCCCTGCTGCTGGTGCTGACGGCGGACAGCTTCTTCACCGTCCGCCTGCTGCGCCGGACCCACAACGTGGACCTGCTGGGCCTGCCCAACCTGCTGGCGTCTCTGCGTTAGCCCAGCACCCGGTCCAGCCAGGCCCCGATGTCGCCGTACACCGTGTCCCGCATGGCGGCCTCGTTGAGAATTTCATGCCGCAGGCCGGGATACAGCTTCAGGGTCACGTCCCTGACCCCCGCCCGCTTGAAGGCGTCGTGGGTCCGCCGGACACCGGCTCCCATGTTGCCCACCGGGTCGTCCTGCCCGGCGATCAGCAGGATGGGGGCGTTTTTGTCCATCCGGTCGATGTTCCCGGGGGTCTGGTTGAACCGCAGGCCCCGCAGCATCTGGCGGAACAGGCCCACCGTGGCGTCCGCGCCGCACAGGGGGTCCGCCATATACCGGTCCACGTTGTCCGTGTCGGCGGACAGCCAGTCGTTGGGGGTCCGGGGCTTGTCGCCGAAGGCCTTGTTATAAGCCCCGAAGGCCATATTCGTCACCATCTTGCTGACGGCGTCCGGCCCCTTGAGCCCGGACAGAATTCCCGCCAGCAGCAGGCCGCCCCGGATGGTCATCTCCGGCTGCCAGCCGGTGCCCATGATGATGGCGGCGTCCACCGTGCCGGGATAGCGGATCAGGTACGACCGGGACAGGAACGACCCCATGCTGTGGCCCATCAGCAGGATGGGCAGATCCGGATACTGCTCCCGCAGCCGGTCATGGAGCAGGTGGATGTCGTCCACCACCGTCTCCCAGGTGCTGCCGTCGCCGAAATACACCGGCGTGCCGCCCTCCGGCAGGGACTTGCCGTGGCCCAGGTGGTCGTGTCCCGCCACCAGGATGCCCCGGTCGTTGAGATACCGGGCAAAATCGTCATACCGCAGGATGTGCTCCGCCACGCCGTGGGCGATCTGTAAAACGGCAATGGGCTCCCGGTCCGCCGGGGTCCACTGTGCCCCGTGAAGTTGGGTATGGCCGTCGCTGGAAAGAAAGGTAAATTCCTGGAAATCCGTCATGGTAATCCTGTCCTTTCTGTGTTATAATACCCTATATTAGCATACTCTGAAACAAAAAGAAAGAGGAGACTTCTATGGGAACCTATATTCTGGCGCTGGACCAGGGGACCACCAGCTCCCGGGCCATCGTGTTTGACCGCCGGGGCGACATTGTGTCCAAGGCCCAGTTTCCCTTCCGCCAGCTCTATCCCCAGCCCGGCTGGGTAGAGCATGACCCCATGGAGATCTGGGAGACGGAGCGCCGTGCGGCGGCCCAGGCCGCAGCCGGGCTGGAGGGGGAGGTGGCCGGCATCGGCGTCACCAACCAGCGGGAGACTACCATCCTCTGGGACAAGACCACCGGCCGGCCGGTATACAACGCCATCGTCTGGCAGTGCCGCCGGACGGCGGAGTTCTGCGAGGAGCTGAAGCGCCGGGGGCTGGAGGAGCGCATCCAGTCCGCCACGGGCCTGCTGATCGACGCCTACTTCTCCGCCACCAAGATCCGCTGGATTCTCGACAGGGTGCCCGGAGCGCGTGCGCGCGCAGAACGCGGCGAACTCGCCTTCGGCACGATCGACACGTGGCTCATCTGGAAGCTCACGGGCGGCCGCGTCTTCGTGACCGACATCACGAACGCCTCCCGCACGATGCTCTGCAATCTCGAAACCTGCAGGTGGGATGACGAACTTCTCGACATCTTCGGCATTCCCGCCTCGATGCTTCCCGAAATCGTGCCCAGCTCATGCGTGGTCGGCGAGGCGCTGCCCGAAATGCTCGGCGCCGCGATTCCCGTGGCGGGCATTGCGGGTGACCAGCAGGCCGCGACCTTCGGTCAGACGTGCTTTGAGGCCGGCTGCGCAAAGAACACCTACGGCACGGGCGGCTTCCTTCTGATGAACGTGGGAAGCGAGCCCCGCATGAGCCAGCACCGCCTGATCGGCACGGCCGCCTGGCAGCTCTGCTGCGAACGCACGCAGTATGCGCTTGAGGGCTCCGTCTTCATTGCCGGCGCCGTCGTGCAGTGGCTCAGGGACGGCCTGCAGTTCTTCAATTCCGCCGAGGAGATCGAGTCGCTCGCCAAGAGCGTGCCCGACAACGGCGGCGTCTATCTCGTTCCCGCCTTCGTGGGGCTCGGCGCCCCGCACTGGGACAGCGAGGCCCGCGGCATGATGATCGGGCTGACGAGAGGTACGACGAAGGCGCACGTCGCGCGCGCCGCGCTTGAGGGCATCGCCTTCCAGTGTGCGGAGGTGCTTGAGGCGATGCAACTTGATGCAGGGACCGAGCTCAAGGAGCTGCGCGTTGACGGTGGCGCCTCCCGCAACAACCTTCTCATGCAGTTTCAGGCGGACATCTCCGGCGTGCCGGTCATTCGTCCCGCCATTACCGAAACGACTGCGCTCGGGGCGGCGTTCCTTGCCGGCCTTTCGACGGGCGTCTGGGAGTCGTGTGAAGAAATTTCCGCCTTGTGGCGCGTCGACAGGGTGTTCGAGCCCTCGATGGCCGCCGACAGGCGAGAGTATTTGATGAACCAATGGGCCCGAGCCGTCGGCCGCGCCCGCAACTGGAATAAGTGACCATGGCTGAAGTGAAAACCACCTGCCGCGAGGAACTGCTCGCCAAACTTCGTGAAGATCCCGTCTGGGACGTCGTCGTCATCGGCGGCGGCGCCACGGGCGCCGGCATTGCGGTCGACGCCGCCTCCCGCGGCCTCAAGACCGTCGTGCTGGAGGCCCAGGACTTTTCGTCCGGCACGTCGTCCCGTTCGACGAAGCTGATTCACGGCGGCGTGCGCTACATGAAGAATCCGCGTGACTGGGGGCTCGTGCGCGAAGCTCTGAAGGAACGCCGCATCCTCATCAAGAATGCTCCGCACCTCGTGCACTCCAAGCCCTTCATCCTGCCCTGCTACAAGAAGGGCGAGCGCGAGTTCTACACGATCGGCCTCGGCATCTACTC
>OGLX01001033.1_pt1 | contig 15521 bp, 9 predicted proteins | sample 1572821 | NCBI WGS metagenome assembly OGLX01 (sample SAMEA2581908, study PRJEB24529) | metagenome | biome: Human gut stool | place: China | collected 2011 | reverse complement strand
TTTCCCCCGCCAAGACCGAAGCCTACGAACATGTCGACGCCGTCGGCATCGAAGTCTGGCGCCGACGCCCCTCACTCCCTTAAGATCATGAACAACGACAGCAAGAACAGCATCCCCATCATCCCCGTCTCCGACGTCCCCTCTCGTCCTCTCAACGAAGACAACGAGATCTTCCAGAACAGCAAGGACGGCGTCAACATGGGTCCCAGCAACCGCAATAAGAAGTCGGTTGCCGTCAAAAAGCTTGAGAAGCGAATCATCCGCCTCACAGCCCAGGCCATCACCGACTTCGGCATGATTGAGGACGGTGACCGCGTCATGGTCGCCATGAGCGGCGGCAAGGACAGCTTCGTGCTTCTCGATGCCCTCCGGACGCTCCAGAAGCGCGCGCCGATCAAGTTCGATCTCGTTGCCGTCAATGTCGACCAGCACATCCCCAACTTCCCCCGTGAAGCACTCGAGCAGTACTTCAAGGACATCGACGTCGAATACCACATCGAGGATCAGGACACCTACTCCATCATCCAGCGCCTGATCCCTGAAGGCCGCAACGTCTGCTCGCTCTGCGCCCGTCTCCGCCGCGGCATTCTCTACCGCGTCGCAGGCGAAATGAAGTGCAACAAGATCGCCCTCGGCCATCACATGGACGACATTGTCGGCACGCTGCTGCTCAATCTCTTCTACGGCGGCCGCATGAAGGCCATGCCGCCCATTCTGCGAAGCGACGACAAGCGCAACGTCGTCATCCGCCCGCTTGCCTACGTACGCGAAAGCGAAACGGAGAAGTTTGCCAAGATCCGCCAGTACCCCCTCACCTCAAAGGGCATCTGCGGAGCGGGGGAAAACCTCAAGCGTCAGGAAGTGAAGGAACTCATCAAGGCCTGGGACCGTGAGTTCCCCGGCCGCATCTACAACCTCTTCATGAGCCTGCAACGCGTCTCTCCGTCGCACTTGATGGACAAGCGCCTGTACGACTTTCACAACTTTGTCCCACTTCTGCCTGCGGCTTCTGCCGACGAGGGTGAGGACGAATAAATTCAAGCCCTCCTCCAAGCCGAGCACCAACCGTTTGGTTAGAATTTATTCATTACGCAAAGCAGAAAGCGTCCCAGGAAAAAGGTAGAAAACATGAGAACTCGCTCTATGAAAGTCATCGACATGGCCGTGCATGAGGTCGCCACGATCACGGCTGACAAGACCATCTGCGACTGTGCAAGGCAGATGCGCCTTGAGCATGTCGGCAGCCTTGTTGTTGTCAATGACGATCAGACGCCCCTCGGCATGATCACGGACCGCGACATCGCCATCGAAGTCGTCGCCCGCAATCTGGATCCGATGAAGCTCACCGTCCGCGACGTCATGACGACTCCCGTCGTCACTGCGGGCCCCAGCGAAAGCATGGTCGTGGCACTTGCCCGCATGCGTGAATTCGGCGTCCGCCGCCTGCCCATCCATGATTTCTACATCAAGGCGGGCAAGGTGGACATCCGGGCGGAGGGCGGCGAGATCCAGACCGCCGTGCTGATCGAGACCCTCGTGGAACTGGGCGCCGACGTGCGCTGGTGCTCGTGCAACATCTTCTCGACGCAGGACCATGCGGCCGCCGCGATTGCCGCCGCAGGCGTCCCGGTCTTCGCGTGGAAGGGCGAGACGCTGCCCGAATACTGGTGGTGTACGGCCATGGCGCTGTCGTTTCCGGGCGGCAAAGGCCCGCAGCTGATCGTGGACGACGGCGGCGATGCGACGCTTCTGATTCACAAGGGCTTCAAAGCCGAGGACGACGCTTCGACGCTCGATTACGAACCCTCCTCCTATGAAGAGGAGGTGATTATCGACACGCTGAAGAAGGTGCTTGCCGAGGACAAGGATAAATGGCACCGCACGGTGGCCGAATGGAAGGGCGTGAGCGAGGAGACCACCACGGGCGTACACCGCCTCTACCAGATGCAGGAGGCCGGCGAACTCCTGGTTCCGGCCATCAACGTCAACGATTCGTGCACCAAGTCGAAGTTCGACAACCTCTACGGCTGCCGCGAATCGCTGGCCGACGGCATCAAGCGCGCCACGGACGTGATGATCGCCGGCAAGGGGGTCGTCGTGTGCGGCTACGGCGACGTGGGCAAGGGCTGCGCCCGCTCGATGCGCTCCTACGGCGCCCGGGTGATCGTCACGGAAATCGACCCCATCTGCGCCTTGCAGGCCGCCATGGAGGGCTTCGAGGTGAAGACCGTCGAGAGTGCGCTCGCCGAGGGCAACATCTATGTCACCTGCACGGGCAACTGCGACATCATCACGCTGGAGCACATGGAGCGGATGCGCGACCAGGCCATCGTCTGCAACATCGGCCATTTCGACAACGAAATCCAGATGGCGCGCCTCGAAACGTCCGGGGCCGTGAAGTTGAACATCAAGCCGCAGGTCGACAAGTTCACTTTCCCCGACGGTCATTCGATCTTCATTCTGGCCGAAGGCCGTCTGGTGAACCTCGGCTGCGCCACGGGGCATCCTTCGTTCGTGATGTCGAACTCCTTCACCAATCAGTGCCTCGCGCAGATGGAGTTGTGGCAGAAGGAGCACGCGGTCGGCGTCTACCGCCTGCCGAAGCGCCTCGACGAGGAGGTGGCGCGCCTGCACCTGGACAACCTCGGCGTCGAACTGACCCGCCTGACCCGGCGTCAGGCCGACTACATCGGCGTTCCGGAGGACGGTCCCTACAAGGCCGAGCACTACCGTTATTGATTTCAGGGGCTTGTTTGTCCGGCCCGGATGGAACATATGCTCCTCCGGGCCGGACTGCGTTCGCATTCTTCTCCCGAAACCCTGTCAGCAGGGCGGTTTTTCCGGATTGTTTCCCGTTATTCGCATAAAAAACACCTCTCCGATTAAGAACTTTTGCGATTTTAGGGTACTTAATCAATAGAAAGCATGGACCCGACCGACATCCGTTACATCCTCGACGACCTGGCCTGCAATGCTTCCCAGGAGGCTTTGCAGTAACTTTATATGCTTTATTACAAGCGTATAGCCCGTTATATCGGATTGTATGTGCGCTATGACGGGGCTGTTATGGAACTGACTTCCGATGTGTTCTTCGCGGTCTGGGAGAACCGTCTTGAACTTCCCGAAATCCGGAATTTCAATGCTTATATCTACCGGATCGCCAAATTCAAGGCATTGAATTATCTCCGGAAACGCAACCTGCCCACCGTCAATCTGGACGAAATGCCGCTGGACCTTTTCGCCCGCACCAGCACGACTCCCGAGGACGACTGCATTTCCGCCGAGACCGTCCGCGAGATAAACCGTGCCATCGAGTCGCTGCCGCCCAAATGCAAGCTGGCCTTCAAACTGGTGCGCGAGGACCGGATGTCGCACCGCGAAGCGGCCGAGACGCTCTATATCTCCGTCAAAACCCTTGAAGTGCACCTGGGCCATGCCGTGCAGAAGATCCGCGAGGCTCTGCGCAAGAAAAATATTTGCTGATCCGTTAAGAACATTCCGCCGTTTCCGGTACTTAATCCATAAGACATGAAATCAAAAACAGACATACGCACCCTTTCGGAAAAGGAACTCAACGCCCGGCTTGTCCGTGATCTCACGGAGGTTTGCCCGGCCGGTGAACGCGAAGCCCTCGCCGCCTGGCGGGCCGCCGATCCCGCGCATGAAGAGGAATACGCTCGGATCAGGAGCTATTGGAACGCCCGCGTGACGACGACCCGCAGCATTGATCCGGAGCGGGAGTTCCGGAAATTGCAGCGGCGGATCGCTGCCGGCTCCGAATCGCGCAGGAGCGGCATGCTGCGCCTGCTCGCCACTCGTATGGGGCGTTATGCGTCGATGGCCGCCATGCTGGCCGTGGGACTGTTCTGCGGATGGGCGCTGTCCGGTCCCCGTGCTGCCGAAAGGTTCGCCTTCATCACGGGCAGCAGCATTTCGTCGTTCGAGCTGCCCGATGGCAGCCGCATTACCCTCGATAAGGAGAGCCGTCTGGAGTACGACGGTGATTTCGGCAGGGACGAGCGGAACGTGCGGCTTGTCGGCAAGGGCTTTTTCGAAGTCGAGAAGATGCCGGACAAACGATTCGTTGTCGAGATGGGCGATGTGCAGGTCTCCGTGCTGGGCACGACTTTCGATGCCAGCAACCGGACTGAAGAGGGCATTGTCAGCGCTTCGCTGGTCGAAGGGTCGGTCGCGTTCCGCGCCGGAAATCAGAATCTGCGGTTGACGCCTTCGCGCCGGGCCGTTTATCATGTCGGGAGCGGCGAAATCACTGTCAGTGAATTCGATCCCGAGATCACGACCGCCTGGAAGGACAATCTGTTCCGCTACAAATCGCTCACTCTGGAGGAGCTCCTCGAACAACTCTCCGCGCGTTACGACGTCCGCATCATCACCGATGCGGGAGACGTCGGCCGGACCCGCTTTTCAGGTGCGCTCGAAACACGGCTGTCCGTCGAGCAGGCGCTCGACATCGTGAGCCGCCAGACCGGTATGGAGTGGAGCAAACTCGACAATGTCTATTTCGTTACCAAACGCTGAAAATCCAACCCGATAATACCGAACTCCTAAATTTTCCGATGCCTATGAACTGACAAGATCCCTGTCTTCGCCTTTCCGATTTTTGCGGCTTCCGCCCGAACGGATGCCGTTCTGCTTCGGTCCGATGCCCCGATCGCGGCAACGTACCAATACCTTTAAACTTCCAACCCGGAAACAATGAAACCAAACTTTACCAACGCATTTTTTCAGAAGACACGCTGCTTGCGCACCGTCCTGCGCCGTGCGGTCGTGTGCATGCTGTTGCTGGGCACGACGGTCGTTCACGCCCAGGAACGGAAAATCACCGTGGATACCCGACAGGAGGTGACGCTCGTGCAGTTTTTCCGTCAGGTAGAAGCCTCCAGCGACTATCTGTTCAATTACAAGGACCAGGATGTGGCGGACATCCGTGTTTCGGTGAAGGTCGCCGACGCCTCGATCCAGGAGGTGATGGATCTGGCATTGGCGCGCACTTCGCTGACCTATACCGTCAAGGGCCGCCATGTCATCATCGGACAGTCCGCAGCGCGGTCTGCCGGAACACCCGGAACCGATTCCCGGCCGGTGGCCCTGACGGGGCGTGTTACCGATGAAAAGGGCATGCCGTTCGTCGGCGTCACGGTCATCCAGGAGGGAACCACCAACGGATGCGTCACCGATGCCGACGGCAACTACCGCATCAGCGTCCCGGTCGGGGCGTCCGTCTCGTTCAGTTATATCGGCTACAAGACCCAGCGGACGCATGTCTGCGTGCAGACCTGTGTGGACATCCGTCTCGAACCGTCGGACATCTCGCTGGAAACGGTCGTGGTCACGGCCCTCGGCATCAAGAAAGCCGAGAAGAGCCTGGGATATTCGCTCCAGCAGGTCAACTCCGACGCTTTCGACAAGGTGAAGACCGATAATCCGATCAACGCCCTGAACGGCAAGGTTGCCGGACTTACGGTCAATACCCGCGCTGGCATTCTGGAAGATCCTCCGATCAAGCTGCGCGGCGAGACCCCGATCTACGTCATCAACGGAACGCCCGTGACCTATTACCGCGGCGTGTCGTCGGACGACATCGAATCAATCACGGTCCTGAAAGGTCCGCAGGCGGCCGTGCTTTACGGTTCGCGCGGCGCCAACGGTGCGATCCTGATTACTACCAAGACAGGCGACGACATCGGCGAGAAGACCGCGACCACGCTCAACTCCTCGACGATGTTCACCGCCGGGTACCTCACCCTGCCCGAGCAGCAGAGCATCTACGGTACGGGCGATTTCGGCCAGTATTCCTACCTCGACGGCAAGGGCGGCGGCGTATACGACGGTCTGTGGACCTGGGGCCCGAAACTCGACCAGAAAGACCCCACCACGCCGAGCGGTTATTTCGAGACCGTACAGTACAACAGCCCGATCGACCCCAAGACGGGGAAGCGGATTCCGACGCCTTTCGTCTCCCACAAGGACAATTTCCGCAATTTTTTGCAACAGGGCCTCACCACGAGCAACAACGTCAGCATCTCCCATAAATTCAAGGAGGGGTCGTTTCGCATCAGTCTCAACCAGCTCTACCGCCGGGGGCAGACTCCCAACACCGATCTCAAGCGCTTCGGCGTCAATATGGCGGCCAACTACAACATCACCAGGAAGCTGCATATCAATGCCAGCATGATCTACAACTATACCTATTCCAAAAACCGTCCCTGGTCCGGTTACGGCAATTCGCATCCGTATTACAACATTCTGGTGTATATGGGCGCCAACAACGACATCCGCGATCTGCGCAATTACTGGGAGGAGGGGCAGGAAGGCTACGCCCAGCGTAACTGGAACCACGTGTGGTTCAACAATCCCTGGTTTGTGGCCGAGGAGTACACGCGTCCTTACAGCGAACCCGAGCTGATCGCTTCGGCGTCGCTGGACTACGACATCACCGACGACCTCAATTTCATGGTCAAGGCCGCCACCGACTCCAAACACCAGAACCAGGAGGAGTGCAAACCTTACGCCTGGGTGGGCAACGACCGCGGTCTCTATTCGGTCGGCAGCGACCGCCGCGTCGACGTCAACCTCGACGCCATGCTCTCGTACAAGAAACGGTTCGGGGAGTTCGACCTCGACGCCATGCTGGGTGTTTCGCTCTTCAACTACCAGCGCAATTACCTCTTTTCGACGACCGAGGGCGGACTCCAGCAGCCCGATCTCTACAACCTTTCCAACTCGCAGAACACCCCGTCGACCACTTCGAAGATCGAACGCCGCCGCATGGCCGGCGCTTACGGGTCCGTCACGCTGGGTTACCGCGATGCATTCTACCTTTCGTTCACCGGCCGCAACGACTGGTCGTCGACGCTCAACAAGAACAACCGCTCCTTTTTCTATCCGTCGGTGGCGTTCAGCGCACTGATCACCGAGGCGGTCAAGCTTCCGAAGGCTGTTTCCTTCTGGAAAGTCCGCGCCTCGTGGGCCAAGGTCGGGTTCGACCAGTCGACCGTCTACATGTTGCAGGACACCTATTCGTTCAATACCTACTGGGACGGCAATGCCGCGTTCACGCCTCCGACCACGATCATCGATCCCAATATCAAACCCTATTTCACGAGTTCGTTCGAGGTCGGCACGGACCTGCGCTTTTTCGGCAGCCGCCTGCGTTTCGACTTCAGCTATTACCGCACCTACGACGAGGGCCAGATCCAGAAGGTCGACATCAACCAGTCGAGCGGCTACGAGGAGATGCTCACCAACGGCAACGACTACCGCCGTGAAGGATACGAACTGATGGTCGGGGCCACGCCGATCAAAACCAAGGATTGGAAATGGGACATCAGCTTCAACTGGTTCCAGACCCGTAAGTACCTCGACAAGATTTACAACGGGGCCTATAACTACAACAACCTCAAGGTGGGCGACCGTGCCGATGCGCTCTACGAGAGTGTCTGGCAGCGTGATCCGCAGGGCAATTTCATCGTTTTCGAGAACAACGGGCGTCCCATCGAAGACCCCTTCAAGCGTGTGATCGGCTATGCCGGCGCCGATTGGGAGTTCGGCATCTCGTCGACGCTGCGTTACCGCAACTGGAGCCTGTCGTTCGACATCGCGGGCCGTGTCGGCGGTGTCATCCGTTCAGACCTCAACGCCCGTATGATCGAAGCCGGGACCCACAAGCTCACGGCCGCTCCCGAGCGGGAGCTGGACTGGACGAAAACTCCGTCGTACATCCCTTCGAACGCCGTGGTGGTGGTCGACGGCGACATCGAGTATGACGATCACGGCAATGTGCTCTACGATACGCGCGGCTACGCCCCTTCGACTACGCCCGTCTATTTCAAAAGCTGGATCGGCTACATGGGTAAGCTCAACGGTCCCTACACGATGGGTTACAACCTTTTCAAGGGCGATTTCATCAAACTCCGCACGATGTCCGTCGGCTACGATTTTTCGGATTTGCTCTCCGGCAGCCGGATTTTCAAGGGGCTTGAACTCTCCGTTATCGGCACCAACCTGCTCATCTGGAAGAAGCTCGACAACGAAGACCCCGATGCGGCTTACAAGAATTTCTCCTATCCGACCGAACGCATGATCGGCTTCAATCTTACCCTCAAACTCTAATACGGATATGAATATGAAACGCTTTCTCTCGATATTTTTCGTCCTGCCGTTGGTGTTCGTTTCCTGCGACCTGACCATGGACGAGGTGAGCCAGGACGTGAACAAGCCGACGCAGGTGCATCCGAAAACCATCCTCACACAGCTTTGCATCACGACTTTCGGCATCGAATACTACGGTGTGCAGCCCTACCGGCTGGCCTGGCAGTGGGATCAGCGCGGGGGCGGCGGCCATTTCAACTTCCAGCGCCGCAATTTCATCAGCGAATACCGCCGTGTGACCTGGTGCTACGACATGATCCGCGAAGCCGAACGCCTCAACGATCCCCGTTACATCCACCTTGCGGCATACTTCCGTGCCAGCTGGATTTTCGACACCACCCGACTGTTCGGCGACGTGCCTTACACCGAGGCTGCGCAGGGACGCTTCGACGATCCGAACTTTTCTCCCAAATACGATCCCCAGGAGGAGATCGTGGCCGGGCTGCTGCGGGAGCTTGCAGCGGCCAACGAGGCCCTGGGGGACTACGACAATACCAAAATCGACGGCGATGTGATCTTCGGCGGCGACATTCGCAAGTGGCGTCAGCTGATCAATCTTTACCGCCTGCGCATCCTGATCAACTGCTCGATGAAGCAGACCATCGCCGGGGAGCGTGTCGGCGAACTGTTCGCCGGCATCGTCGGCGATCCGGAGGGCAACCCGATCATGGGGGCGTTGTCCGACAGCGCCATCCGCGACGAAAAGGGCAATATGGAGAATTACAAGTATTACAACGACAACAATTTCGTTTCGTCGTACCGGATCTCCAAGTTCGTCGTCGACTGGATGCGGGAGCGCGGGGACATGCGCCTGCCGAAACTGGCCGAAATGATGATCAAGCTGGACGGCAAGAATGCCGATCCCACGGACCTTGCGAATTACAAGGGCGTCATTCCCAATCCCGGCGCTACGGGCGACAACAACAATACCGACATGGAAGACGGGTCGCAGTCGCGCCTGAAGTCGAAATGGTATCTGGAGCCGGTCGGTCCTTCGGCCATGAACATCGGCTATCCCGAGCAGGAATTCATCCTCGCCGAAGCCGCCCTGCGGGGCTGGACCGACGACGATCCGGAGACCCATTACCTGAACGGCATCCGCGCTGCGCATGAGTTCCTGGGGGTGAGTTCTGCCGACACCCGGGCCTACCTGGGGCACGAAAAGGTGCAGTTCAAGGGCAGCGACACCGAAAAACTGGGTAAGATCATCACGGAAAAATACCTCAATTTCTTCATGCAGGGCGGCAACGAGGCCTATTTCGAACTGCGCCGTACGGGCTATCCCGATTTCTCGGCCTACCTGACGCACAACACCGACCAGATTTACAACGACGGCTACCTGCCTCTGCGCTACCGCTATCCGCAGTCGGAGATCGACAACAACAATGCGCAGGTTTCCGAGGCGATCAAGCGTCTGGACAAGGGCGACGACCGCAATTCACGGATGTGGCTGTTGCAGGGTTCCGATCCGCTCTTCAACCCCGCTCCGTTCCCGTTCCGATATAAAAACTGATAAAAGCAAAACACCATGAATACTTTCCATATTACGAACCGACTTCTGAAATCGACCCTTTTTTGCGGACTTCTGCTGTTCAGCTCCTCGGCCCTCTCGTGCAGTTCGGACGACGACGGCGGCGGCAACGGCGGCACACAGCTGGAATGGCTCGAACCCATCCGCGTGGCGAGCTACAACATCCAGTACGACAACCGCAACGAGGAGGCCGGACGCTGGGAGAACCGCAAGGAGATCGTCTGCCGGCTGCTCGAAGCCGAGGATTTCGACATCTTCGGTGCGCAGGAACCCTACAAGTTCCAGATCGAGGATATGGCCGCCGCCCTTCCCGGATACACCTGGATCGGCACGAGCGTGACGGGCGAAGACAATGTGGAGCGCCGTCATTTCAATCCGATATTCTACAAGACCGACAAATTCGAAGTGCTCGAAAGCGGTTCGTTCTGGTATTCGGAGACGCCCAACGTTCCCAATACGAAATTCTCCGACTCCTATTCCCCGCGCATGTGCAATTGGGCGCATTTCCGCGTGAAGGCCACGGGCAAGGAGTTCTTCCACTTCAACTCGCATTTCGACCATATCGGAACCGTCGCCCGGGCCGAGAGCGCCAAGCTGCTGATCGAGAAGGTCGCGGAGATCGCCGGAAAGACCCCGGCCTTCTGCACCGGTGACTTCAACTCGAACCAGCAGACCAACGTCTACAACACGATCGTTACCTCCGGGACGCTGGTGGACAGCTATGCCCGTACGACCGATAAGGTCAACGCCGACTGGCCCTCCTACAACGGTTACAAGTATATCTCCACACCTCCGGCCAAGGCTTCGCGCATCGACCATATTTTCGTGACCAAGGGCCGGACGAAGGTGCAGTCGTGGGCGATTGTCAACACCTCGTATTCGCAGAAGTACCCTTCGGACCATTTTCCGGTGGTCATCGAGTGGTCCTTTGCCAAATAACGTATATCCATGCCTAAAAGAAACTGAACAATGAACACATACTTCATCAAGCGGTTTATCGCCCGTACGGCGGTCGTGTTGAGCGCCGCGGCGCTCTTCTGCGGCTGTTCGGACGACGACGAGACCTCCACGCTGCATTTCGACAAGCCCGAGGTCGTCATCGGCCCCGAGAGCAGCACCGCCTCTTTCATCCTGCGTTCGGACACGTCGTGGAAACTCCACAGCGACGCGGACTGGTTCACACTCAACCTGACGAAGGGCGCCAAAAGCGCCTCGGTGATCATCACCTACTCGGAGAATACCTCGATGACCGAGAAGCGTACGGCCGTCATTACGGCCACGACGCTCTCGGGCGACGCCAGCGACTCGTTCATCCTTTCGCAAATGCCCGTCGAGTCGTATATCCGTCTCGAAACCGAAGCCCTGCCGATTTCCGCCACGGCAGCACACCACGAAATCGCCGTTGAAACGTCCGTCGATTCGGGCATCGACCTCTCGGTCAGCTACGGGGACGAGGAAGGCGGGGCATGGATCGAAAACCTGACCCTCGCCGACGGAAAACTCGCATTCGACGCCGGGGAGAACGGCTCGTCTGAACGGCGCATCGCGGTGATTTCGCTCCTCTATCAGGATGAGTTCGGCCGCACGACCGAAGCGGCCGTACGTATCACCCAGTCTTTCAGCATGAATCCCTCTGCCGCCACGGAAAAGGACTTCGCCTTTGCGGCAGCCCTCGGGACCGGCGACGTGGAGGAAAACGTCTACGTCACGGGGCAGATAGCGCTCGACGGACGCAATGCCAACTTCCCGAATCGGCGTTATTCGATTCAGGACGCCGAAGGCCGTGCGCTGCTCTTCGAGTCGACGATCGACCTGGGCGTCGCCCGCAACGACCGCGTAAGGCTCTGGCTGCTGGGCAGCACCGTGAAGGAGGTTGCCGAAGGGACGTTCACCTATAAAGTTTTCACGGGTATCGCCGCCGAACATATCATGCAGAAAGAGGCCGGTTCGCCCGTACAGCCCCGCGAGGTTTACATCCGCGATCTGACCGACGAGATGCTTTTCTCGCTGGTCCGGCTGCGCGACGTGGAGATCGCGATGCCTTACGGCGGTCTTGTCAACTACGACGAGTACTATGTATCCGGCGGCGGCGTCAATGTCTACGGCAAGAATCTCACCAAGTACTACGGCACGTGCCTGCGCGATATCAACGGCGACCATCTGTACATGTTGACCAATTTCGGCGTGGATTACCGCCGTCATTCGCTGCCGATGGGTTCGGGAACCGTCACGGGCATCCTGACCCGCGAGTACAACTCCAATTTCGGGGAGATGGGCGCTTTCCAGATCCGTCACCTCACCCAGGCGGAGATCGCCCTCGACCCTTCGCGCGAGAACAGCTTCAGCAAGGTGCTCGTCGAGTGGACCTGTGTCAAACCCGCCGGATTCAAGGAGGGCGTGACCCACGTCGCCCCGACGACCGGCCCGGCGTCCGCCTCGCTCTACAAGAGCAATGCCGACGGTTTCTACAACGCCTTCCTCGCCGGCAGCGGCCGCATTTATTTCGGCAACAAGCCGCGCGGCGACGTCGACTCGAACGGTCAGGGTACGGCCAATACGGTCAAGGGCGGCGGTATGTATTCGGCGCTGTGGGATACGGACACCTACTGGCTTATCAGCAACGTCTCGACCTCGGGAATCCGTTCGCAGCTGTCGTTGCAGATCGAGACCAATTCGCTGCTGGCTACCGGACCGCGCGATTTCGTAGTCGAATATTCGACCGACGGTACGTCGTGGACGGCCGTTTCGGGCGGCAGCTATACCGTCATCGGCCAGTGCGACTCGAAAAATGCGCTGCCTCATTACATGCCCGGCTTCAAGGTCTTCGACTTCGCCCTGCCCGCCGCTTTGCAGGACAAGGCGTCGGTCAGCATTCGTCTGCGCTGCGCCAGCCTGACCGGAACCGACGGCAAGTCGTCGGTCGTGCCCAATGCCACGAACCGGCTGGGCCACGTATCTATCAAGTATAACAAGTAAATGACGATTCCATGAAATTCCAGAATATCCTGTTGCTGCTCACGGCCTGCCTGCTGGCAGGTTCGTGCAGCGACGACGACAACGACGGCGCCTGGTTCCTGCCGCGCACGCTTCAGGTGATGGACGCCAAGACCGACGCCCCGCGTGCCAACGAGCCGCTCACGCTCAACTTCATCGGCGACGACGGAGAACTCTACTCCCACCGGCACACCACCGACGAGAACGGCTGCATCCATTTCAAGGGAAGCACCCGGGGGGAGTACCGCGCTGCGTTCAGCTACTTCCCCGGTACGGCCAGCGACTGTTTCCATTCGTTCCGCCTGGATTCCGGCGATGAGGCGCCCATCATTATGACGGTCGAGCCTTTGGCCAAGGAGTTCCGCAGCGCCATCGTCATTACGGGCATGCTGGCCGACGCCAAGGGTAGCGACACGAACAACGAATACATTCAGTTCATGGCCCTCGAGGAGATCGACTTTGCGCAGACGCCCTACTGCGTTATCGCCTGCCGCAACAACAAGGTCAACGCCAAGGGCTGGGTGCAGGGCAGTTACGTTACCTACAAGTTCAACCTCACCTCGGGCCGTGCGGCCAAGGGTACATTCTTCTATGTCGGCGGTGTCAACAAGCGGCTCAACGGCAATTCGAGTGCGGACATCAGCGGCGCCAACTGGATTTGCAGTGTCGACTACAATACGCAGGCCGGGGCCGACGGCATCGGCGACAAGACCACCGGATTCCTTCACAACTACAACAGCAACGGCAATAAAAATATCGCCGACGGCATCGCTGTTTTCAAGGGTACGGAGGTCGACGAAAAGAGTGTCCCGTGCGACGCGGTCTTCTACGGCGCCACCATTACCACGGACGTCTACAACCCGGCCGGTTACGGCTACCGGATTCCCGACAACGATCTTTACAGCACGAAGAACCTCCTGTCGGGCGTCGGTCAGCCCTTCTTCGGGCAGGGAACCAATACGTTCCTCTTTCCCGACGGCGGCAACGATGCCGGGGAGTTCGTTTTCTTTGGCGGCAGTTTTACGCAGGGCGGTTACTATCGCGGCCGTTCGGCTGTCTGCCGGAAGCTGGCCGCCGATGCTTCGGGATCGCTCGCCGACATCGAAAGCGGGGACGGCGTTACGACTTATCTCTGATTCCGGAAGGGGAGCGCGCTGCGCCTCCTCTTTGTCCGGATTGCCTGAAAAAAGCCCTTTCCTTTCGGAAAGGGCTTTTTGGAACATCTTTTGCCGGTTTAATACCCGAATATCTCCTCCTGCGAGACGGTCCGGATCGGACCGAGCGTCTTGAGGTAGTTGAGGTCGAGATCCTGGATGTCGCCCAGGATGCCGTAGACGTATTTGCGGTTCTTGACCCACTTCTCCTGCGCGGCCTTCACGTCGGCGAGCGTCATCGCCTGCACCTTTTCGAAAATCTGCTTGTCGCGGTCCTCCTCAAGGCCCAGGTTGCGCAGTCCGATGAAACTCCACAGCACCTGTTCCTTCACCGTGCGGTCGGTGCGCAGGCGCGAGATCAGTCCCTCTTTGGCGATTTTGAACGCAGTCTCCGATTCGGGCATGTTGTTGATGATCTCGTCGAAAGCTTCGATCGCCATCTGCATCTTGTCGTTCTGCGTGGCGATGAAAGCCATGTAGCCGTATTTCGTGTCGGCGTAGTTCGGCTGCATGATGCTGGCCTGCGCGGTGTAGGCCAGGCCGCGTGCCTCGCGCATCTCCTGGAAGACGACCGAGTTCATGCCGCCGCCGAAATACTCGTTGTAGAGCGTGATTTCGGGGTCGGCCGCGACGTCGAACTGTTTGCCGAGGTTTGCATATTGCAGGTAGTAGAGCTGCTTGGCGTCGTATTGGGCCATCAGCACTTTGCTTTCGTCCGTGGGCAGCAGTTGCAGGTGCTTCTTGTCGAGCGGCTGAAGCTCCGCAGACGTTTTGTGGTGCATGGCCAGCGCCTCCGTCACCTCCTTCTCCGACTGCGGGCCGTAGTAGAGCACTTCGTGCTGTTTGTCCATCAGTTCGCCGATCTTCGCCAACAACATTTCGGAACTCATCGCTTCGAGCGCCGGGTTGGTGAGCGTCGTGCGGCGGATGAAGTCGGGACCGTAGAACATGTAGGTTTGCAGGGCGCCGAAGCAGCGGCTCTGGTTGAGTTTGGCGTCGGCGCGGCTCTTGATCATGTCGGCCTTGAGGTTGGCGAGAATCGCCTCGTCGGGCTTGGGCTTGTTCAGCAGTCCCTCGACGATTTCCATGGCTTCGGCCATATTCTCTCCCAGTCCCGTAATCGAGATGCGGCACGAGGTGGGGCCGGCCTGCATCGAGAACGAGCAGGCGATGCCGTACATCTTCGAGGCAATCTGCTCGGCCGTCAGCGACTCGGAACCGAGGTAGCCCAGGTAGTCGAACGCCAGATTGAGCGCCGGATCGTTCTCCGTGCCCGTGTCGAACACATAGGTCAGTGTGAAGATGTCGTTCGACTCGTTTTTCTTATAAAGTACGTCGATTCCCTTGCGGGCCTCGAACTGCGACATGTCCTTCTTGTAATCCACGAACACCGGTTCGATGGGTTTCACCTCCGTGTTCTGGATTTCGGTCAGGAATACGCTCTGCGCGTCGCGGTTGGTGGCGATGGGCGTGATTTTCGGGGCTGCGATCTTCTGCTCGCCGGGGTCCTTGCCTTCGCGTTTGTAGACGATGGCGTAACTTTCGGGACCGAGGTACTTGTTGGCCCAGTCCACCACATCCTGCTTGGTGATCTTTTCCATGCGTTCCAGTTGGCGGATGTCGTCGGCCCACTCCTTGCCGTAGATGAACGAGTAGACGTAGAACATGGT
>OGLX01001032.1_pt1 | contig 15524 bp, 15 predicted proteins | sample 1572821 | NCBI WGS metagenome assembly OGLX01 (sample SAMEA2581908, study PRJEB24529) | metagenome | biome: Human gut stool | place: China | collected 2011 | reverse complement strand
ATTACCAAGCACAACGATAATAATGATTGCAATGATAACAGCGCTTAATTCGCAAATGACCCTTGATTTTGCATATATGTTATATCTGAAATTATTGAAAGATACTACGATTCCGCGCGATCAGATAAAGCATCATGTGCAGAAATGGTTTGTGTTGTCAACATTAACAGGAAGGTATATAACTTCGCCAGAATCTGTTATGAGTAGAGATATTAGGCTTATAAATGAAAAAGGCTTTATAAACTTTTTTAATGAGGTGGAGGCTTCTGTTTTATCAGACACATTTTGGAATATTACATTACCGCAGAATTTAGAGACGACATCGACAAATAGCCCGGCATTTAACACATTTCTTGCAGCACAGGTGAATCTGAATTGTAATTCGTTATTTATGCATGGAACAATGATTTCAGATCTTATTAATATATCAGGGGATGTACACCATATATTCCCTAAAGCATATCTGAAGAAGAATGGTGTAGATTCCAAAGGAAGATATAATCAAGTTGCGAATTTCACTTATCTTGACACACAGGTTAATAAGGCTGTTAAGGATGATGCTCCTAATATATATTTTGGAAAAGTAATTGAACAATGTGAAAATAATTCTATAGCATTTGGTAATATAGCGGATAGAGATAGTTTGATGAAAAATCTTGATGAAAATGCTATTCCACAAGATGTTATAGGGATGACAGTTGACGATTATGATGCTTTCTTGGTTGAAAGAAGAAAACTGATGGCAAAACTGGTGGAAAAGTATTATAAGGGGTTGTAGAGATTTACCTTGTCGATAAAATGTTAATAATATTTGAGCTTTAATAAGTGGGGGCTTGCGTAGAGGCTAATAAAAACGCTTTTGAATAAAATTTTGAGTTGAAGAGAGAAGATATTATTTTAGAAAGTGAACTAAAATGTCAAAGAAAAGTGATATTACAAAGAAACAACATTATATTCCACAGGTATATTTGAGAGGGTTTTCACCAGAATACCATAAGGGAGACATACGATTATCAAAAGAGTATACAATTTATTTTTGGGATAAAGGACAAAATCATATTATGAAGCCAGTTCCAATTAAATCTATTTGTTATAGTGAGTATTTGTATGAAGTTACAGGAAATGATGGAGAAATTGTATGTTCAAATTATTTGGAAAAATTTTTCTCTATAATGGAAAGAATGTTTAGTGAATATAGAGATATACTTGAGAGAAAAGCTTTTTTAAAAGATAATTTAAAAACAAAATGTTTTCTCTCAAATAAAGAAAAAAGTTTTTGGGCAACATATATTGTAATTCAGATATTGAGAATGCCGCTGACTTTGAAATTGGCTGAAAAAGTTGGATTTGAAACATGGGGAGATAAAATTAATGTTAAACAGGCAAAAAATATAGCAAGGCTGTTTTGTTTACCTTTTTTTTATGAAATCAAAAATGATAGCAAAGAGTTGCAAGTATTTAATGCTTTGATAGACCCAATAAAAAAGATGTCGTTTGGTATTGGCGTTGATAAGCAGGCGAAAATAGTAACTTCTGACAAACCAGTATTTATACATTCAAAGAAGTATCCTTGTATTGAATATGGAAAAATAATTTTCCCAATTACTTCAGAGCTGTGTTTGTTTTTATTTGGGGAAGAAGATAAGAAACATGTTCCTAAAAATTTTTTGTTTAATATTAATCAGAATAATCGAGAAGAAATATTAAAATCAATGGTAGCATCTTCACAAAAGAAAATATATGCAAACCATTTACCTGATAAGAGAGAAATGAGATTTATTAAGGATGTCTTGATAAAAAATAGAGCAAATACATTAGATTAAAATGTAATTTGTATAGAAAAATATAATAAATTCAAAAATGACAAAATATATTAAAGCGTTTGTAATTTATTTTTGATATGTTAGATAATTTGGCGATAAAGTAAATCAAGGCAAGCTAGACTGATAATTTACATAGTTGAAGGAGAGAAAATGGGCGAAAAAGTTGACTTAGCACTTGCAAATCCTGATGATGTACAAAGCGCAAATGCACTATTCAATTTTGTAGGAAGATTAGATTATTTAGTGGAATCCTTAGAGAAAAAAGCATTGGTTCCAAGATATTGCGAAGAAGATATTGGTTATTTAAAATTACATTTTAACGGAAAAGCAATTGAGAAAATTCATGTTTTACAAAAATGCTTCTGTGATATTCCATTACATAATATTACAAAAGCTTTCCCTATTGAGATTATTGAGCAAGATGATAAGGAACTAAGTGATAATCAAAGGAAACAAATGGAAACTAAAAATACACATGTATCGTTGTATGGTAGTTATGGAATTGCATTCACAAAGCAGTGGTGTATTGACAATAATTTGCAACCAATTCAATATATAAATGAAAAGTCGGCTATGATAGAGCAGTTTAGACAGTCTTTTGAATGTGTATTGGACAAGGATGATATAGATGACATAATTGTAGATGCGTTATTGAATAAACTTGCATATATTAAGCCGCTATATGGAACGATGAGAAGAGAAATAGATACTCAACAAGTAAGAATTAGAAAAAATTTTCATGATGAATGTGAGTGGAGATATATACCAGATCAGAAACAGTTAGAGATTAGCAAGTTGGATGTTATTTTATTTGATGAAGAATTACAAAATAAAGGTTGGCAGATAAGTAGCAATTTGATGAAAGAAAATTATTCGGAATTATGGTTAAAATTCAATTATGAAGATATTAAATATTTATTTGTTCCGGACGATTATAATAGAAATTTACTTATAGAAAAAATAATGGGGTTACCAGAAGAAAATTTTGTTGGAGAAAAGGATGATATGATAACTTTAAAAAAATTAATTTTAGTTAGCAAGATTTTCGTAATAGAAGATATTCAGAAGGATTGGTAAATATGGGAAATAAATTAAGAAGTATGTTAAGTCATAAGGATGAAAATTATACCTTGACTGTACATTTTAAAAACGAAGAAGAGAGAAAAGAGTTTCTTGAAGCAATAGAATACATAGATACATATGGAGAGCCAAGAAAAGTGCCATTTTCCCCTTCTATAGACATTACTAAAAATATTAATGAAAGCCAGTATCCGATAGAAAGACATAAAACTATAGAAAAAGTGATGTTAGCGCCACCGTATGATCTATACAGTTTGAAATTGAATTTAGATGGTCACGCTGAAAAAATTGATTTTATTCGTACTGTTTCAAAGAAATTTGTGAGACTCGAATCAAAAGATATGTCATTATTTAAAATCAATATTGAATTTGTGTTAGAAGAATATAAGATGCGATTAACATATAAGTATGAATTATTAGATAATGTGACATTGCAAAATTTAGTTTATGAGAGTAAAAAATTTGTTGCATTGCTTGATGCGTTATTAAAAAAAGGATTTCAATCTGAACAATTGTTAAAAATTAGAAAGCAATTTAAGCAGTCTTCTGATTACTATCAGCGAATTAGGGAGTTATTAGATGTATTTTCAATAGAAGTTGATTCCAAAACTGCAATAAATGAATCCAATCCTAATTTTGTGATTGAAGAAATGTACTTACTTTTGGTTCAGAAAAAAATTATTAAAAAAAATGATAAGTTAAATTATATAAGTACTGCAGATGTTGAAGCACCACGAGTTGGACAAGAATTATTTGCATCATATATTGATAAGTGTGTCTTTAGTTTTGCCAACCAGAATAGAAATTTTTATATAGTAAAATGTGTTTTTGGTGCAAGAATAAAATCAATTGAAGAATCTAAAGATGGAAAAAAGATAATTTATTTTGAAGAAAAAAAAGATAAACCTATGTTTATGTCGTATTCGGCTTATTTGACAGAAGAGGAGGCGCAGTATGAAATAGATCATATTATAGATAAACATGAAGAGTATATTCATGCAGAGCATTTTAACAATCAATTGAAAAAATTACTTGAAGTAGTCTAAAAAAGGAGAACCCCATGTCCCTAAAAAACACACAGAAAATCAAATGCCCGGATTGCGGCACAGAAGGCGAATTTACAATATGGCAGAGCATCAATACGAAATTGAACCCACAGGCGAAGGAGGATCTTTTGTCTGGCAGGTTATTTGCGTATACCTGCCTGGAATGCAAGAAAGTCCATTATATCAATTACGGACTTTTGTATCATCAGATGGAGAAGCAGTTGATGATTTATTATGCAATCTCGAAGGAAGATGAGAAGGAGATTCTAGACTCCTTTGCCAAGATGGAGAATGGTGACATGCTTCCGGGCATGGAGAGTACGGATTATACATGCAGAGTAGTTCATTCTCAGAATCAGCTCCGGGAGAAAGCGTATATCTTCGATATAGGACTCGATGACCGCGTCGTTGAGATCATGAAGGTTATGACGGTGGCGCATTTGTCGCAGACGAATCCGGATCTGGAGGTTGGAGATATATTCTTAGAGATCACCAAGGGAAAGCCGGAACGATTTGTAATCCGGTTGAAGAATGGTGTATTGGGCAACAGCCCATTTACCCAGAAAGTGTATGATGCAGTCAAGGCAGAGTACGTTGATTCAAAGGACGATGGCAAGCGGGATTATATCGTTGATATGAATTGGGCAGTTGAATGCCTGAAGAATAAATAAATTGACATAATTACAGGAGGTTGATTTGATGGAAAAGAACCATCCTAAAAAAGAAAAAACAATTTTGGACTCACTGAGTCCAAAATCAAATAAAAGTATGATTGCTTACCATGAAACAGTTGATGATCTATTATACAATCTCGAAGGAAGATGAGAAGGAGATAAGAATGCTTGTATTTGATAAGTCAGTTACCCTGTTTGATAAGTTAAAAGAATATGACAAGGAATCATTGAAGTTGTATGGTTCTGATCTTGGACTTACGAAGCTGTCCAAATTTAGAAAGGACGAACTTGTTCAGAAGGTTGTAGATAAACTTTTGGATTTAGATGTGATGTTTTACAGAGGCGCCATTCTTTCTGATAAACAGATTGCCGTTTTGGAGAGAGGGTTCAATGGACCAACCTCATATAGTGAGGATGAGTCGGATGATATAGGTACATTGAATGAGATGGATTTCATCATAGTAAACAGGGATGAATATGTCGTTCCGTGTGATGTGGTCAAAGCGTGGAAGAAGACAAAGGACGAGCAGTTCCTGGCTTATCAGAAGCGTGCTTCCTGGGTTTGGAAATGCCTGTACTGGACAGAAGAGATGTATGCGTGCACGCCTATGGATATTATGCTGCAGGTAGTAAATATCAAGAAAGGCATGCAGTTTGATCAGGCAGAGGTCATAGAAATATTTAATCATTTTCCGGAAGACCGCAGTTGGTCAATTCTTTTACATAACACATTTATTAGCACTGTATATGCTGGAAATGCAGATGCACTTCAGAATATCCGTTATGAACAGGCAGATAAGGAATTTTATATTCCGACAGCAGAGGAAGTTGATGAATTCTATGAGACCGGAGCATTGATTTCTGCAAAAGAATATCAGTGTATGCAATCGTTCATAATGAAAGAATTTGGATTCAGTAAGGGTGAGGCAGAAGACCTTCTGCTGGATTTGTGGGATCGTGTATCCACATATGATGATCCACATGGAACTATGCAGTGGTTTTTTGATCAGTTTGAATTTGAGAATGATAAGCAGTTTGAGAAAATCGCGGAGTTATATATGCCAATCGCCAATTCTACGAGAATGCTCGTAAACCGAGGAAATAAGCCGTCGGAACTAATGGCAAAGTGTAGATTCGATTCTAACAAAGCGCCTGTGATTACTGCAGGAAGCAGTCATGCGGCAGATATGTTGAAACAATTAGGACCAAAGCTGCAGGGAATGGGGTTCAACGTGGATTTAGATTCAAATGCGGATCACATTCCCGTTATGGGATTTCCGAATGGATTGGATGGAAAAACAGAAATCAAAGAGAAGAAAATTTATCCGAATGATCCTTGCCCGTGCGGCTCCGGAAAGAAGTATAAGAAATGTTGTGGAAAATAGTATAAATACAAAGTTAAGAAATAGGAGGACAAACACATGGAACAGGTGGCAAAATTTTTGAAGGAAGCTGATACATATTATCTGGCAACAGTTGAGGGTGACCAGCCGAGAGTAAGACCATTTGGCACGGCTCATATTTTTGAAGGAAAGCTCTATATCCAGACAGGCAAGTCGAAGGCAGTTTCGAAGCAGATTCATGCGAATCCGAAGGTAGAAATCTGCGCATTTAAGGACGGCGAGTGGCTGCGTGTCGCAGGCGAACTTGTTGAGGATGACCGCAGAGAGGCGAGACAGTCGATGCTCGACGCATATCCGTCCCTGCAGAAGATGTACTCTGCGGATGATGGCAACACAGAAGTATTTTATTTTAAGAATGCGACAGCTATATTTTCTTCATTTACACAGGAACCGAAGGTTGTGAAGTTCTAGTAGAGAAGTAACGTATTGGGTGTACACGTCGCAAAGGTTCACAGTAAATTGACCCTTCCAAATGGCTACGCACTGCGTAGCGAGTTAAGTTGGACATATTATCGACTTTTAATGCGAGTGGAAAATGACAATGCGAGACAGTTTTATATGGATTAAGAATTCTTAAATCAAGGGGGGAAAAGTGATGAAGCGTCTCACAGCAAATCCATATTTAGATGGTATGATGGGTTTAGTCGTTGGTGATGCACTTGGTGTGCCGGTAGAGTTTGTGAGTGGAGAAGAACTATCAAAGAAACCTGTTACGGGAATGACCGGGCACGGCACATATAATGTACCGAAAGGCAGCTGGTCCGATGATAGCAGCATGGCGTTGGCAACATTGGATGTATTGCGAGAGGGTATTAATCTGGATAATATTATGGCTAATTTTGTCTCATGGGAACAACAGGGAGAGTTCACACCATTTGGTGAGACGTTTGATGAGGGGATTACCTGCCATATGGCAATCCAGAATTACAGGAAGTCAAATGATGTAACAAACTGTGGTCTATCGGATGAATACAGCAACGGAAATGGCTCTTTGATGCGTATTCTTCCAGTGTGTATTTATCTAGCAAAGTTGCAGGAAGAAGGAAAGATGACGGATGCAGACGCGATTTCTATGATTCATGCCGTGTCTGCGCTTACGCATGCGCATGTTCGAAGCAAGATGGCGTGTGGAATTTATTATTTCTGTGTTCGATCATGTATGAATCAAAGTGGTTCTATATCAGATTGGTTACAGGCTGGTGTAGATGCGGCATTTTCCTATTATGATCAAATAGAGGAATGCAGAACCGAATTACAGCATTTCAGCCGTATTCGAAATTTGCAGATATTACAGAGTCTGCCGAAGAGTGAGATTAAGAGTGGCGGATATGTGATAGAATCTATCGAAGCTTCGTTCTGGTGCTTGCTTACGACGGCGAGTTATAAGGATTGTGTCTTAAAAGCGGTAAATCTTGGACATGATACGGATACGACGGCGGCAATTGCTGGTGGACTGGCAGGCTTATATTATGGATATGATGCGATTCCGAAAGCGTGGAAGCGGGATATTATCCGACGCGATTGGATTGAGAAGATGTGTGAAAAATGTATAAGGTGATGATTGTGAATGGATACAAATGATAAGGTTAAACGGGGGTAGTACATGGTTTTATACATGAACATGAAACAGCTTGGCAAGCGCAGGAATACGGTGAATCAGGTGCCATTTACCTATGCGGTGGCACCGGGCAGCCTGCGGGAGCTGATTGCAGAGACGGTGAAGCTCTGTGTGAGCAGATATATCGAGGCGATGAATCGGGGCGAAGCAGTGCTTACCAATGCACAGATCGACGATATGGCGCAGATTGGGAAGATTGCCTTTGGCATCGTGTATGGTGAGAAGGCACCGGATGTTGGGAAGTCCATAGAGACGGCGATGCTTGGGTTTCAGGATGGCTTGTTCCGGGTATTCTTAGGGGACACGGAACTTACGGAATTAGATGAGAAGCTGGAGTTACAAGAGGGCGATACGGTTACATTTATCCGTCTGACGATGTTGGCGGGCAGGATGTGGTAGGAAGATATATGGGTGGTTGATTTTTTTCTATAAATATGATATTTTGAGTTTGTAACATAAAATTTGTTACAAATTTAAAAAAGGTGTTATTATGAAAGAATATTTAGAAAAAACATTACGACAAAATGTTCTCATGGAAGAGACGGAATATTTGAATGATAAGTTACCATTAGCTTTTCAGGGAAGATATGCATTTTTTATGGTCAAAACAAATGGGTTATCATGGATTGCGATTCAACCCAAATGTGATGTAGGATTGGTAACTCTCAGAAAGGATCGTGCGAGAATTGAAAAGCTGGCTGGCTTAAATTGTGCCATCTTCTTTAATACAACAACATATTATATTAAGCAAAAACTTGTAGAAGAGGGAATCCCATTTGTATTAAAGGACAAGCAGGTCTATTTACCATTTATAGGCATTTTATTGTCGGATATAAATGAGCGGGAGATAGCACCGGTACATTTGATTTCTTATTTGACACAAAAATTGATTTTTGTTGCAATATATGAAAAATGGGTTGAAGTAACTGTATCAGAAGCCGCAATAAAGTTAAAAGTTTCTAAGATGTCAATTAGCAGATGCTTTGACGAAATTGAATATCTGAATGTGGATATCATGGGTATGAAAGGAAAGTCAAGGGCAATAACAGTCCCAACAGATATAAAGAAATTGTGGGAAGATATGAAGCCTATTCTTCGCAATCCAGTTATTGCAAGATATGAATTGCAGGAAGATATCCATTTAGAGAACAAAGCAGGGATTTCCGCACTATGTGAGTATTCATTATTATCGGATAACAGATATCCTACCTATGCGATTACCAAAAAAGAAATGGCGGGCGTGGGATTAAAAAATATGCGACAGGTTCACAAGGGAGAAGAAATCGGCGGCACTTTTCTTCGAATGGGGCATCGTGCGTGGCAATTATTATGGGATGAATACCGAAGTGATCCGGCAGATTCTGATTCGCGGTGCGCGGACAGTTGTCGATATTGCATATCCAAACCCTGCGTGGGGATGGGGTGTGCTGGATATATCACGTGCTTTCGAGGTCCTGCGCGGTTAAGCAGACCGGATAACAGGATAGTTGGATGGATATCATGCTGATACTGGACAAATAGAGAAAAAAAGGGTATCATAAGGGAAATATGTCGTACGATTCAAATTTGAAAACAGGAGTTGTATAGATTATGATATGTAAACATTGTAAAGCGGAAAATGAAGATGGTGCATTGTTTTGCAGCAACTGTGGAAAACCGTTAGAAGATGAAGAATATGACCGCGAGAAAATGCGGGGGAATACGAAGCTGTATATCGGAATATCTATCGCGCTTATGATATTTCTGGCAAGTGGTCTGGTGTTTGGATTCTTCTATTTCAGTAACAAAGTACAGAAAGCCAACGATGAGCGAAATACAATTGCCTCAGAAAGCGATGTGGCAGCCAATTATTTCCGGTCACAGATCCGGGAGCAGGAGGATGCAATCACAGAGCTGCAGTCCCAGATTGATCTTCTGAAAGCATCAATCACAGATTATCAGAATAAGGAAGAAGACTATAAGAAGCAGATTACCGCGCTTGAGGATAAGGAAGAGGCGATGGATGGTCTGGCAAGCTTCACGGATGCGGTGCCATCCCAAGGCTATGAGGATATGTTTGTCAGTGATACATTCCTGAAGTTCATGACAAATGAGGCTGATACATCAGAGGAAGGCGCAGAGACAACTGAGGCACAGACGACGCAGGAAGCTGTGTTACGTGTATGTATCTCCGGTGATATTGAGGTAAGCGTAGAGTCCTCGGATGAGGATGTTGCGAGCTTCACATGGGATACTTCCCCAGTCGGACCTTCGGTAGCGAGATTACGTGTGATCCCGGGCAAGAAGGGAACGGCAATCTTGACATTCACAAACAACTTAAATGACGAGCAGATTAAGGTTTACGTCTACGTACAGTAACAAACATCCATATAGGAATTATAGAATAAATAAGAAAAGCACAGTTCAACTTTGAACTGTGCTTTTCTTATTTGTTCGATTCTTGCTTGCCAATTATACTGTTGGAGCCTTGTAGTTGTCGGAGATTGTTCCGAACTCTTTGTACTCCTGAATTCTTGACTGAATACGCTCAGACTGATCCAACAGGCTGCTGATAGAAGCGTTGTGGTTCAGGTGATCAATCAGAGTTGCGATATACTTGCTCAAGTCAGCAGACTCATACCAGTCATGGTTGAAGAGCTCTGGATCCTGATAAGTCAGGTTTGTTGTGATAACCTTCTCGATGGTACCCTCTGCCTTTGCCTGATCGAAGATGTCTAGACCAGCAGTAAACAGACCGAAGGTTGCGAGACAGTACACACGTCTTGCCTTACGAGCCTTTAACTGACGGGCAACATCCAACATACTCTCACCGGAAGCAATCATATCGTCGATGATGATAACATCCTTGCCCTCGACACTGTCACCAAGGAACTCATGTGCAACGATTGGGTTCTTGCCATTTACGATCGTTGTGTAATCACGTCTCTTATAGAACATACCAACATCAACACCCAAGTGGTTTGCGAAGTAGATCGCACGGTTCATGGCACCTTCATCCGGGCTGATTACCATCATGTGATCGCTGTCCAAAGTCAGATCCGGTGTTGTGCGGAGCAGTGTCTTGATGAACTGATAGGTTGGCATGATATTTTCAAAACCGCTGTAAGGAATCGCGTTCTGGACACGAGGATCGTGAGCATCAAATGTAATGATATTGTCAACGCCAAGTCCGACTAACTCCTGCAATGCGATTGCACAGTCCAGAGACTCACGGCTGCTGCGCTTATGCTGACGGCTCTCGTACATGAAAGGCATGATAACGGTGATACGGTTTGCCTTGCCTGCCATGGCAGCGATAACACGCTTCATATCGGAATAGTGATCGTCTGGGGACATCATATTTGTCTTACCACAGATCTTGTACTCGATGCTATGGTTTACAACATCAACCATGATGTAAACATCAGTACCACGTACGGAATCCTGTAATGTACCCTTTGCTTCACCGGAACCAAAACGTGGACAAGAGGATTTCAGGATATAGGAATCTCTCTCATAGCCTGCAAATGTGATGTTGTCCTTGTGCTCGTTGTGACGTTCTGCTCTCCAGCGTGCAAGGTAGCTATCCACTTTTTCACCGAGGGCTTTGCAGCTCTCCAAAGGGATGATTCCGAGCTTTCCAACTGGAACTGTAATAAGATGACTTGAATCTGGCATGATTTTTTCCTCCATTGTGTGATTACAGCTTAGAACCCTGTATCATTTCTTTTTTTCTTTTTTGATACCTTATGTTTTCACCGTACAGTTGAAGTACAGTGTAACGTTCAATGATGCGGGACATGATACGTTCGGAATACCGCTCCTGTAATTCCTTCATGGAAAGATTGGTCGAGATGACCGTCGATTTTCCGGTAAGTCCCCTCTGGTTGATAACTTCAAAAAGCTTGGAGCAGACAAAGGCATTGGTTGTCTCTGTGCCCAGATCATCGATTACCAACAATTCGCTATTATAAATATATTTGTATAATTCTTCAAGTTCTAATTTTTTATTCATCAGATATTGTCCGAAAACCTGTTCAAACAGATCGTTTGCGGACAGATAGAGAACGGTGTGCCCTTCGTCCAGTAACGCTTTCGCGATACAGTTCGTGAGAAAAGTCTTTCCGAGACCGGTTTCTCCATATAATAACAGGTTTCCGCGTTCGGTATCCTGTGTCGCAAATGTATTCACGAAACGGTGGACAAGATGCAGCACATTTTTGGCATTGTCATATGGACTGACAGACCAGTTCCGGTTCTCCGGAATCGTGTGACTGTAATAATCCAGATCAAATGTATCGAAGTTCTCGGAATCCAGAACCTGTGTCATGTTGGACTGGCGATATAAGGCATCCACAATCCGGCGTTCAAAGCATGCGCAGACCTTGCCGTCCACATAGGCGAGATCCTTGCAGACCGGACAATCATAGATTGGTTCCAGATATGTAGCAGGGTAGCCGTGTGTCAGGAGCAGTTCCTGTATCCGCGCAGAATTGCTGCGGTTCTGATTGGAGATCTCCTGTGTGTCAGCTGCCTGTCCGAGTGCTTTTTTCTTCGCGAGCGCGATATAGGAAAGCTTGTTTTCGGATTGCAACTGTTTGATCTCTGGAATCTTCGCATAGATTTCTTCCTGCCGTTCCTGCAGGCGCCGTTTGTTGCGCAGGCGAACCTGTTCGTAATCATGCAGGATATTTTCTTTTTTCAGCAACTCAAAATTCATTGACCGTTTACCTCTTTGTGGAACAGCTGCTCCATCTCATCAAGCTCGGAGCTCATGCTGCTCTGTGTAAAGTTTGTAAATGCATTTCCGCTTTTCTTCGTGGTAGCAGAGGCTTTCTGGTTCCTGGCTGTCTCGGCGTGGGCGAGATCGTCCTGCTTGATGCCGGAAAAATCTGTCACCCCTGCGTTATGCCATGCGGTCAGAATCCCATTTACATATTTGATCGTAGGATTCTGTGTATGTAAAACTGCACGCTTGCAGGCTTCCTCTACGATATCCTCACCGAAGCCGTAGTCCTTTGTCCATGTCTTAAAGAATTCCTGCTCGATCGTTGTCGGTGCCCCGCGCTTAATGCCAAGCGTCTTGTAGAAGACACGGCAGACACCGCTCATAAGAGCGTATTGTTCCTTGGCCTGTGCCTTTGTCTGAATACCGTCCTGATACCAGCCGATGGCAGTAGCCTCTAAGTAACGGCAGTTTTTCTTCTTCATTGTGGTACAGTATTCAATCAGATATTCGAATAAATCAACACTGAATCCAAGTGTATCATATATGTACATCAATGACTGCGTATCCGACTGTGAGATCGGCTTCTCAAATAAAGTCTCTACTTGATATAATATATCTTCCCAGTCCTGATCGCGCAAGACTTTATCAATATCTTTATGCGTTGATTTCGGCTTTTGTGGTTCGGAAAGTTCCATCGCAGGTGTTGTAATCGGTACAATCTTGTTGGAAGGCTTCTCTGAGCGCTCCGCTGTGTCTGCTTTTTCCACATGTGCAGATGTATCATCGGAACGAAGCAGGGAAAATGCATCCGATTCTGTGGATAACTCCATTTCCGGTGCCTTCAGTGGCAGAACCACAATCCCGGTTGGCTGTCCCTTTCCGTCAAAGGTCAGACGCAGTGCATCCTTGGTCACCCAATACTTGATAGCACGGCAGATATCTTTTTCTGTGAGATTAAAATGATCCGCAATCTCGGCAACCGAGATCTGCTGTTTGCTGTTCAGCAGCCGGATCAGATACAGATACACCTTTACAAATTCCCCGTTTGCATCTGTCATATAATAGTCGATAAAAAAGTTCGAGATGGAAGAATAAGTCTCGCTATTTTCAGTTGAAATCGTAATTGTCTTCATAGTTTTTTGAACCTTCCCTTCATCGCTTCGCTTAGAAGCATTTCAAATTATAGCATGAAGAAAATTAAATTCAAGCGAACATCTTTTCGGTCGGAGCGTTTACGAAAATTGTGGAAAATGTGGATAATGTGGACAATCAGTTACCATAAAAAATAAGGGTGTGGAATCAAGCCGTTTGCAGACGATTTATGTTACAATTATGTTAACTAAAAATGAAAAGACCTGTTTGGTAATTTTCCCCAAACAGGTCTGTGGATAATGTGGATAACTATTTTTTTAACAGTGTATTTCCGATAGAATCAACATTTCCGGCGCCCATAGTTATCAACAGGTCATTTTTTTTGCAATTTTTTTTCACATACTCGGTGATGCTGTCGAAGTCGCCAAGGTAGATGGCATGACCACCGTTGGCGTTGATCTTGTCACAGACATCCTTCGAGGAAACAAGTCCGGTATCCTGCTCTCTTGCGGCGTAAATATCTGCCAGAAGCACGTGATCGCAGGTTGCAAGTGCCTGTCCAAATTCGTCCAGAAGCGCCTTGGTACGGGAGTATGTATGAGGCTGGAAGATGCACCACAGTTCGTTGTGTGGTGTGTTCTTGGCAGCCGCCAAGGTTGCAGCAATCTCGGTTGGGTGATGTGCATAATCGTCGACAATTTTGACACCATTTTCCGTGATTCCCTTGTGCTCGAACCGGCGGTGGGCGCTGGAACAGCGTGCCAGACCGGCAATCGTGTATTTGCGGTCGATGCCGAGGAAATCTGCGACTGCGATAACCGACAGGGAATTCATGACATTGTGGATACCCGTTGCATGCAGCTTGATCTGATCCTGCTTCTCGCCTTTGACAACGAGTGTGTAAGTTGGGTGCCCTTCTTCGTCGAAAGTAATATCTGTGGCACTGTAATCATTTCCTGCATTCATACCGAAGGTAATGATATTGCAGTGCAGATCTTTTGTCACATGTTCGTAATATTTCATATCGCCATTTACAACGAGCAGACCGTCGTCTGGCAGGATCTCTGCGAATGTCTTGAAAGAATCTGCGATTTCCTCAATGCCGCTGAAGAAATCGAGATGATCCGCGTCCACATTCAGGATGATACTGATATATGGATGGAACGCATGATAGCTGTTTGTGTATTCACAGGCTTCTGTAACGAAATAATCGGAGTGTCCCACGCGGATATTGCCGCCGATCGCATCCAACATACCACCGATGGAGATGGTTGGATCGGTCTGCGCCTCCAGCAATACATAGGAGAGCATGGAGGTTGTTGTTGTCTTGCCGTGCGTTCCGCTGACTGCGACGCCGTATTTGTAGTTCAGCATGATCTGACCGAGGAGCTGTGCCCGTGTCAGCATCGGAATATTTCTGCGTTTCACTTCTACAAATTCCGGATTGTCCGCATGAATGGCTGCGGTATATACGACGAGATCAATATCATCGGAGATATTTTCTGCTTTCTGTCCGATGAAAATGCGGGCGCCCAGATTCTTCAGAATCTCTGTGATCTCGGATTCCTTCATATCGGAACCGGATACGGTAAAGCCCTCCTGCAATAAAATCTCGGCAAGTCCGCTCATGCTGATACCGCCGATACCCATGAAATACACATGGATCGGTTTTTCAAAATCTACTTTATACATGGTAATAATCTGCCTTCCTTAATCTCTGTTTGTGATGTATTTGGATCGCATGCGGGGCATGCGAAGCCATATTTATTCCATATTATAGCACGATTGATTGACATTACAACAAATTTACGAAATTTATATGCAATGCCAATTGACTTCATGCGGCATTTATGACATTATATATTTTAGTAGTTTTTTATTAAAATTACGACCTATAAGAGAGGATTTATATTAGGAGGAACAGCATGAAAGTATGTGAAATGTGTGGAGCACAGAATGATGATGTCTTCACAAAATGCTCAGTTTGTGGCGCAGATCTGCCATCTATGAACAGCCAGGATGGCGATGATGAGAAGACCGTTCTGATCGATCCGGCTGGAACAACCTCGATCTCTGCAGA
>OGLX01001028.1_pt1 | contig 15589 bp, 8 predicted proteins | sample 1572821 | NCBI WGS metagenome assembly OGLX01 (sample SAMEA2581908, study PRJEB24529) | metagenome | biome: Human gut stool | place: China | collected 2011 | reverse complement strand
GGACGAACGGCAGTATTTATGGCCAATCCCCACATCTGAAATCATTATTAATGAAAACATGAAACAGAATCCAGGGTATTAACGGTTAGACATTATAGGTAAAAAGATTGTGAATAAAAGGATAAACAAACTGTAATGAAAGGACTGCCCCTGCAAATTAGAAATCCAGGGCAGCCCTTTTATACCGTTTCCACAACAAAATAAAGAACCGCATATTTATGAGAAGAATTATATTGATTTTAAGTCTACTGTTCTGTAGCCAGCTTATCACAGCCTCCAATCTATTGATAGAAGCAGAAAGCTTTGACCAAAAAGGAGGATGGGTAGTAGACCAGCAATTCATGGACCTTATGGGGTCACCCTATCTAATGGCTCATATCTTTTCCCGAGAGCGGTACATATTATGTATATGTACGTACCTATAACTGGACTTCTCCCTGGCATGATGGCAAAGGACCAGGAAAGTTCACTCTAAAAATCGGTAATAAAAAGCTGCCTATAGTTTTAGGGGATGAAGGCAACCAATGGATGTGGCAACCCGCCGGAAAAATTTCAGTAAAGGCTGGGAATAGTAATCTAACATTAAAAGACTTGACCGGTTTCAATGGCCGTTGCGATGCTATTTATTTTACAACAGAAAAAGAGCAACTACCTCCTAACGAAACTGTACAACTGACAGATTTCCGTAAAAAGATGCTGGATATTCCAGCCGAACCGGAGCAATACTCCTATGATGTGATTGTAACTGGTGGCGGTATAGCCGGTATGTGTGCAGCCGCAACCGCTTCCAGATTGGGATGCAAAGTGGCATTAATCAACGACCGCCCAGTACTTGGCGGCAATAATAGCTCTGAAGTCAGGGTTCACTTAGGGGGCAATATCGGAGTAGGCCCCAATTCCGGACTGGGACGTATGATAAGAGAATTCGGACATTCTAAAGAAGGAAATGCCAAACCTGCCGCAAACTATGAAGATGAAAAGAAGGAGCTTTTTATCGCCAATGAAAAGAATATCACCCTTTATGCCAACTACCGTGCCATATCTGTAAAGACCGATGGCAACAGAATAGAATCTGTCATCATCAAGCATATAGAGAATGGAAAAGAAGTGGAACTGAAAGCACCATTGTTCTCCGACTGTACCGGAGACGGCACCATCGGGTATCTGGCCGGTGCAGACTACAACATGGGACGCGAATCCCGTGCCGAATACGGAGAAGAGCTGGCACCAATTCAACCGGACAAAATGACAATGGGTTCATCCGTACAATGGTACTCTGCAGACAAAGGTAAACCTACCCGTTTCCCTATTTTCTCGTACGGTCTGCAATTCAATGAAAAAAATTGCGAAAAAGTGACGATGGGTGAATGGAAATGGGAAACCGGCATGAACTTCAATCAAATCGACGACTTCGAACGTATACGTGATTATGGCTTAATGGTCATCTATTCTAATTGGAGTTTTCTGAAAAATGAATTAAAGGACAACAAGAAATATAAGAACCGCGCATTGGACTGGGTAGCCTATATTGCCGGAAAACGCGAGTCACGCCGATTGTTGGGCGATTATATTCTAAAGCAAGATGATATAGATAAAAATGTCTATCACGAAGATGCCTCCTTCGTCACAACCTGGAGCATCGACCTGCATTTCCCGGATTCGCTCAATGCATCACACTTTCCTGATGCGCCTTTCAAAGCAGCAACCAAACACATCCATATATATCCTTATGCAGTGCCCTATCGCTGCCTATATTCCAGAAATATCGAGAATCTTTTTATGGCGGGCCGCAATATCAGTGTTACCCATGTGGCACTGGGCACTGTCCGCGTAATGCGTACCACCGGAATGATGGGCGAAGTTGTCGGGATGGCAGCTTCCTTATGTAAAAAGTACAACACCACTCCGAGAGGAGTATATCAGAAACACCTACCGGAATTGAAAGCACTGATGAAAGAGGGAGTAGGAAAAAAAGAAGGGATTCCCGATAATCAGAAGTTCAATGAACAAAAATTATTAAAAAAGCCTCGTATATTTGCCATTGAAAAAAACAAGAAGTAAGAAACACGTTGATACTACAATTTAAGTATTAATAAAACACGCATATCATGAAAAATATTCTAACATTATTATTTGTCCTTTTCGGAGGATATTCGTTACACGCACAAGATACCTGCTACGGCCTTCTGAGAAATGACACTTTAACCATCGGGAACAATTTGGTCGAACGTACCTTTTTGTGGAACGGGGGAAATATCATAACTTACCGCCTGACCGACAAGAGTAATGGAAAATCATGGAAGAACCACAGCCTTACTCCAGATTTCAGAGTAACGAAAGATTTGCCGCAACCATCAAACGGTTCACTCAAAGTAGTTCCCGTAAAAGAGACTAAAATATTTCCCGCTTATCTGAAAGTAGAAGTTTCTTTCAGCCTGGAGAAGCTAGATATAAAACGGGTATATCGTATTTATGATGATTGTCCAGCCATAGCCTGCGACACCTATTTAAGAGGAACAGTAAACAGTATTTTCGGAGGCAGAGAAGTTAGTGCAGCCGACCGGAAGAATATTGAATTCGCCGAAGACATGAAATCTAAAGAAGTAACCGCTGTACTAGACCAGTTCCATTTCCAAGGACAACATTGGCACGCTCGCAGCGTGGAATTTTCCGATGTGACCGACTGGCACAACAACCTGGTTTTCGAGAAAGAGATTATTTCCTACCGCAAACTGGGATATCGCGGCAATCTGCTGTTTGCCTTTAATGGCGAGGACAACTGTGGCATCTTCTTTTTAAAAGAGGCTCCCTGCTCTTCGGTACAATTAGCCTATCAAGGAAAGGATTTTCTGACTGATTTCGGAAAGTTTACAGTAACCGGTCTGGGCATTACCGAGAAAGACGTGACTCCCGACCGTTGGACCCAAACATACGGATGTGTATTGGGAATATACGGAGAAGATGAACTGAGCCGCCTACAAGCGCTTCGTTCATATCAGAAGAATATACGTACTTACCGGGCCGACCGCGACGAGATGATTATGATGAACACCTGGGGAGACCGTAGCCAGGACTCAAAAGTAAACGAATCCTTCTGTTTGAAAGAACTGGAACGCGCCGCCCGTCTGGGAATCACCCATTTCCAGATTGATGATGGCTGGCAAATAGGTAAAAGTCCTAATTCAGCTGTAGCCCGCGGTTCATTCAAGAACATGTGGGACAATAAAGACTACTGGAAACCCGATCCGCAAAAGTATCCACGTGGTTTGCATCCCATCGTAAAGCGTGGCAAGGAATTAGGTATTGAAATCGGTCTTTGGTTCAATCCCAGCATACAAAATGATTTTGCCGATTGGCAGAAAGATGCGCAAGCACTCATCAGCCTCTATCGCGAATACGGCATCAAAATATCCAAGATAGACGGACTCACCATTCCCAGTAAAGAAGCCGAAACAAACCTGCACCGCTTATTCAACAAAGTGCTGGAAGAGACGGACGAGGAAGTGATTTTCAACCTTGATGCGACAGCCAGCCGCCGCGGAGGCTACCACATGTTCAATGAATATGGAAATATCTTTCTGGAAAACCGTTATACCGACTGGCAGAACTACTATCCTTACTGGACTTTGCGTAACCTCTGGATGCTTTCCAAATATGTTCCGGCAGAAAAGCTGCAAATAGAGTTCTTGAACAAATGGAGAAATACGGATAAATATAAAGGAGAAGTCTTCGCTCCAGAAAACTATTCATTTGAATATCTGTTTGCTACGACTTTAGCAGGACAGCCGCTTGCCTGGATGGAAGGTACCAATCTACCCGAGGAAGCATTTACATTACGAGAACATACAGAAGCCTACAAGAAATTTCAGCATGACATGCATTCCGGCACTATCCTACCCATAGGAGATGAACCGTCGGGACGCTCTTGGACCGGCTTCCAGTCTCTAAAGAAAGATAGAGGATACTTGATTGTGTACCGTGAAAATCATCCAGAAGGGACTACAGAAGTCGAAACCTGGCTGCCAGAAGGTGTCACAGTAAGATGTATCCCACTGATGGGACACGGCAAAGCTATGACAGCAGTAACCGGAACGAAAGGAAGGCTGGAAATCTCTCTGCCATCAATCAATGACTATGTTGTCTACAAGTATGAAATTAAAAACAAACGCTAAAATAAAGACTGACATGAAAATCACAAGGAGTATACTCTTAATCGCCTTCTTGATGCTGTTTTACCGAGCCTTCGGACAACCTGCCGAACGGCTGATTCGGATACAGATCACTCCCAATCATACAGACTGGCTATATAAGCCAGGCGAAAAAATAAAATTCAGCATTACGGTACTGAAAAACAACGTACCAATTCCTGACACAGAAATTCGGTACCAGATTTCAGAAGATATGATGAAGCCTCACAAAGAAGGCATATTGCAAGCTGAAAAAGGGACAGCCACGGTGGAAGCCAAAACAATGGAAAAACCTGGCTTTCTCCGTTGCCAAGCCTTTGTTAAATATGGAGGACGTGAATACCAAGGGATAGTAACCGTTGGAATCAATCCAGAAAAATTAAAACCTATCACATCATTGCCCGAAGACTTTCTAAATTTCTGGGAAACAGCAAAACTCCAGGCTCAAAAGACACCAATGGATGTACAAATGACCCTTGTACCCGAACGTTGTACAGAGAAAGTGAATGTATTCCATGTGAATATACAGAATTATGAATCCCATACACGCTTATACGGCATGCTGGCTATGCCTAAAGCAAAAGGTCGATATCCCGCAGTTTTAAAGCTACCAGGTGCAGGAATACGTTCTTATGCCGGAGATGTGGAACATGCTGCCAATGGCTGGATTGTTTTCGAAATAGGAATACACGGTATTCCGGTCAACATGTCAGGACCGGTATATACCAATCTCTATATGGGAGCATTAAAAGGGTACCACACGTTCAATCTGGATAATCGGGATAAATACTATTATAAACGTGTATATCTAGGCTGTGTACGTGCCATTGACTTTATTTATTCCCTACCACAATTCGATGGGAGCAATTTGATAACATTCGGCAGTAGCCAAGGAGGAGGATTGTCCATCGTGACAGCTGGACTGGTAGCCTTTTACCCTGCTCTTTGTGACATGGTCGGCTATATACATAACCGTGCCGGAGGATGGCCACACATGTTTAACAAGCAAGAAAATCAGACTGCAGAAAAGGCAAATACAGCACGTTATTATGACGCAGTTAATTTTGCACGCCAAATAAAAGTTCCCGGATTCTACTCATTCGGATATAATGATATGGTCTGTCCACCCACTACTACCTATTCTGCCTACAATGTAATTCAAGCACCCAAACAAATATTAGTATCCGAAGAAACGGCTCATTATGCCTACCCAGAACAATGGGCAGCCGCATGGAAATGGGTCGCTGATTTCTTTCAACAAAACAAATAAAAACTATAAGAATCATGAGAATACTTTTTTTTATTACAACACTGCTTTTCATCATCCCGAACATGTTCGGACAAAAGGAATATCGTCTGAACTCACCGGACGGCAAGTTGGAGGTTACCTTATATATAGGTGACCGGATCACTTACGAGCTGACGGAAGAAGGGCATACATTGGTAGCCCCCTCTCCCTTATCAGTACATCTGGATAATGGGACAGTCTGGGGCAACGGCTCCCATCTTAAGAGAGTCAGCCATCGCCAGGCAAATGAGGTGATTCCCTCTCCTTTCTACAAACGCAGTGAAGTAAAGGATGTCTATAATGAAATGACGTTAAGTTTCCGGGAACATTTCAACCTCATTTTCAGAATGTACAATGAAGGAATGGCATACCGGTTCGCAGCGACCGGAAACAGACCGTTCAAAGTTACAAACGAAGAAGCCGCCTTCAACTTCAACAAGGACTACAAATCGATTGTTCCTTATGTAAAAGATGGCGATAAACAACCGATAGAAGCCCAGTTCTCCAACTCTTTTGAAAACACCTATACACATATAGAGCTATCCGGACTGAACCCCCAAAGACTGATGTTTACCCCCATAGTAATAGAGCAGGAAAACGGCCGTAAACTTTGTATTGCCGAATCCGACGTGGAGAGCTATCCGGGCATGTTCCTCATCAACAGGAACGGGGGAACAGCACTCACTTCCGCTTTTGCCGCCGTCCCCAAAACAAAAAAACAAGGCGGGCATAACCAACTGCAAATATTAGTCACAGAGCGTGAAAACTACATTGCTTCCTGCCAGCCGAAAGCCAAACTGCCCTGGCGCATCATTGTTGTGGCAAGAAATGACAAGGAGCTGGCAGATAACGATATGGTTTATAAGCTGGCTGCTCCATCACGCATGAAAGACATCTCATGGATACGTCCGGGCAAAGTGGCCTGGGAATGGTGGAACCATTGGGGAATCAAAGGCGTGGATTTCGAAGCTGGAATAAACAATGAAACATACATGCACTATATCGACTTCGCCTCCCGGCATGGCATCGAGTATGTGATTCTGGATGAAGGCTGGGCTGTCAACCTCAAGGCTGACCTTTTCCAAATTGTACCGGAAATTGATTTAAAAAAGCTCACGTCCTATGCCAGGCAAAAGAATGTAGGACTCATCCTTTGGGCAGGTTACCATGCCTTTGCCCGCGACATGGAACATGTATGCAAGCACTATTCCGAAATGGGCATCAAAGGATTCAAGATTGACTTTATGGATAGGGATGACCAGGAAATGGTAGACTTCCACTACCGGGCTGCCGAAACTGCCGCTAAATATAAGTTGATGGTAGACTTTCACGGCACGTACAAACCTACCGGGCTGAACCGCACTTATCCCAATGTCATCAACTATGAAGCCGTTCACGGGCTGGAACAGATGAAGTGGAGTGACATCCATACCGACCAGGTAACCTACGATGTCACCATGCCATTCATCCGTATGCTGGCCGGACCGGTGGACTATACACAAGGCGCCATGCACAATGCCAACAAACGGTGTTACCACTCCTCAATGGATACCCCAATGAGCCAGGGAACCCGTTGCCGCCAATTAGCTGAATATGTAGTATTTGAATCACCATTGAACATGTTGTGCGACAGTCCCACCAATTACGACCGTGAAGAAGAATGCACGGAATTCATCGCTGCCATCCCTACCGTCTGGGAACAAACAATAGCCATGAACGGAGAAATTGGAAAATACATCACAATGGCGCGCAGGAAAGGAGATGTCTGGTATGTCGGCTCCCTGACCAATTGGGATGCACGTACTCTGACACTGGACCTTTCTTTCCTCGGTGCAGGCAGATGGAAAGCGGAAATGTTTCATGACGGAGTGAATGCCAACCGCCTGGCTTCCGACTACCAAAAGACCGTCACAGACATTCCTGCATCCCGTAAACTGACCGTCAAAATGGCACAAGGAGGCGGATGCGCATTGAAAATATACAAAGAATAATCCATAGGCTTTTTAAACGTTAACTGATACATACGATTTATGAGAATTAAAAGATTAATGATTACTTGTTTGCTCGCAGTGTCTGTACTGGGAGGCAAGTCACAAGCACAAGACTTATTGTCCAATGTTTACGGACGCGATTACCAGCTACTGAATGGGAAGTGGGGAGCCATTGTAGACCTTTATGACCAAGGAGAAAGGATGCAGGTGTACAAAAACAGAAAACCTCAGGACAACAAGCAATTTTACGAATACTCTTTCGACGGAGGTTTGGTCCTGAATGTACCTGCCGATTTCAATTCACAAATGCCCGAATTGAAATTTTATGAAGGGACTGTATGGTACGGACGCTCTTTCGATACCCCAAAGACTGACGGCAAACGTTTGTTTCTCTATTTCGGTGCGGTAAGTTACCGTAGCAAAATATATCTGAACGGGGAGAAAATAGCCAGTCATGAAGGCGGATTCACTCCCTTCCAGGTGGAAATCACAGATAAGGTAAAGCAAAAGGACAACTTCCTGGTGGTGAAAGTCAACAATACCCGCACCACGGATGCCATCCCTGCCATGTCCTTTGACTGGTGGAATTACGGCGGCATCACACGCGATGTAATGTTGGTAAGCGTTCCACAAAGTTACATCAAAGACCATTTCATCCAGTTGGACAAGGTACAATCCAACCTGATTCGTGCCAAAGTAACCTTATCCGAAGCAAAGCCTGGCATCAACGTGCAAGTCGCCATCCCCGAATTGGGCATCAGACAGAACATGACTACCGATGCCAACGGAATTGCCCGGGCCACTATCAAAACCAAAAAACTGCAACGTTGGTCACCGGATGCTCCAAAGCTGTATGATGTAACCATCACTTCGGAAAGTGACCGGCTCAACGAGCAAATTGGTTTCCGTAACCTTTATGTAAAAGGCGAAGATATCTATCTGAACGACCGGCCCATCTTCCTGCGCAGTGTCAGCTTCCACGAGGAAATTCCGCAACGCCGCGGGCGTGCCTTCTCAGAAGCGGACGCAACAATGCTGTTGTCCGAAGCCAAAGAGCTGGGTGCCAACATGATTCGTCTGGCACATTATCCACAAAATGAATATACTGTCCGCCTGGCAGAAAGAATGGGATTTCTTTTATGGGAAGAGATACCTATCTGGCAAGGGATTGACTTCAAAAATACCGCTACCCGTGAGAAAGCAGGCAGAATGATTAAAGAGATGGTGATGCGCGACAAAAACCGTTGTTCCGTTGCCTTTTGGGGGATTGCCAATGAAACAGCCACTTCCACCCCGCGCAATGAATTTCTGAAACACATGAAACAATGTTGCCTGGACATCGACTCAACCCGTCTGATTACGGCCGCCTTCGATTTGGTACGCTTCAACCGCGAAAGCCGGAACTTTGAGATGAATGACTCCATTATCAACATCCTGGACATGGTAGCCATCAACAAATATATGGGATGGTATCATGACTGGCCACTGGCTCCGGACCAGGCTGTCTGGAATGTAGCTCCCGGCAAACCTCTTTTCATTTCCGAGTTCGGAGGCGAAGCGCTCTATGGCAAACATGGCGACGCGGAAGTCAAGAGTTCTTGGAGTGAGGATTATCAGGCACAACTCTACAAGGACAGTCTGGAAATGTTCAAGCATATCCCCAACCTGCGCGGAACATCGCCGTGGATTCTTTTTGATTTCCGTTCTCCCTTCCGTTTCCATCCACACCAGGGAGGGGAATGGAACCGTAAAGGACTGGTTTCCGACCAGGGACAACGCAAAAAAGCATGGTACATCATGCGTGATTACTATAACCAAAAGAAAACAGAACAATGAAGCACAAAATAAAACACTACATGGCTGCCCTCCTCCTGACCTCTATGGTCTGGAGCGGGCATGCCCAAGAAAAGAATGAAATGGACTTGTCCGGTGAATGGGCATTCCAGACAGATGTCATGGACTTCCGGAGAGGTTCACTGGACGTACGTTACTGCCATCGCCTGCAGGAAAGCATCGTTCTGCCGGGAATTACAGATGACTATAAAATAGGCTACAAATCTCCTTACCGCCACCTGGATAGGCTGACCCGTGTCTACGAATATATGGGCCCCGCATGGTACCAGCGAGAAATAGAAATTCCTGTGGCATGGAAAGGCAAACGCATTTTCCTCTATTTTGAACGTACACACTGGCTCAGTTCGGTATATGTAGGCAAAGAAGAAGTGAGTAAAATAGACTACATCAGTATTCCCCACAACCACGAACTGACCCAATGGCTACATCCAGGCAAAAAAGAACTGATAACTTTCTGTATAGACAACCGCTACCAGTACGATACCCATAAATGGGACCATGCCCACTCCGAATTTACCCAAATAAACTGGAACGGAGTATTGGGCGAAATTAAGCTGGTAGCTGTAGACCCGGTCTATGTAGATGACATGCAGGTCTATCCGGACATCAAGAACAAAAGCATCAAAGTCAAAATGACTGTCCGCAACTGTACAGAACATACCGCCAGCGGCAAAATATCCTTCCACGTGACAGGAAAGGACTATAGACTACAAAAGGAAGTACCGGTAACAGTGACCGATTCCATTACTTATATCGAGGAAGAAATGTTTTTGGGTAAGGATATCCATTTGTGGAATGAGTTCCATCCCAATCTTTATACGTTGGACTGTAAGTTGACTTCCAGTGTAGAGGGCCAATCCTATGCGCATGAGAAAAGCACAACTTTCGGTATGCGCGAAGTAGAGGCCGGTGAGGACCATATCATCCTTAATGGCGAACCCATACACCTGCGCGGTACCGTTGAAAACGCAGTGTTCCCCAAGACCGGCTATGCTCCCGTGGACGATGCCTCTTGGGAACGTGTACTCCGTATCCTGAAAGAATATGGCATGAACCATATGCGCTTCCACTCCTGGTGTCCTCCTGCCGCTGCGTTCCGTATGGCAGATAAGCTGGGTGTCTATCTGGAGGTGGAAATGCCGATGTGGGGTAAAGATGCCCAACCCGATGAGAAGCGCTGGAATTTCTTCCGTCGCGAGCTGCGGGGTATCTTGAAAGAATATGGGAATCACCCTTCCTTCATTCTCTACTGTAACGGAAACGAAATTACCGGCGATTTCAGTTTCATAGAAGAGCTTACCGCCACGGCCCGCCAGTTGGATAACCGCCGTCTATACAGCGGTTCCACAGCCCGCACACGTGTCAAATCAGACCAGTTCTACATTACCCATCAGACTACCAAAGGACACATGGCCATCTACGAAGGACGCCCTTATACAAACTGGGACAAAAACAAGGAACTGGGAGTAGGCCTGCCCATCATCTCGCATGAATCCGGACAGCGGTGCATCTATCCCAATTTCGAGGAAATAAAGAACTTCACCGGCCCCGTACAAGCGCGTAATTTCGAGATATTCCGTGAACTGCTGGACAAAAACCACATGCTCGACCAAGCACATGACTTCTTCCGTGCTTCTGGAGCCTTGACCGCCATAGAGTACAAGGATGTCATAGAAGCCCAGTTGCGCACTTATCTGAAAGGCGGTTTCCAATTACTGTCTCTGAATGATTTTACCGGACAAGGATATGCACCGGTAGGCATTCTCGATCCTTTCTGGAATACCAAAGGGCTCATCACACCGGAAAAGTGGCGCGAGTTCTGTGCACCGACTGTTGCGTTGCTCCGTTTCGACAAACGCGCACTTTACAATGATGAAGTATTTGAAGGAAAAGCGGAAATATACAATTATGGACCTACCCTATTGAAAAACGCAAAAATCAATTGGAGTATCACCGACAGCAACGGTAAAACCCTTAAGAGCGGAAAACTGAAAACACAAACTGTCGGAAAGAACGGGGTATTTCCACTTGGCAGTTTCAGTTATGCATTGAACAATATCACTGAACCACAGAAGCTGACGGTCCATCTTTCTGTTGCACACGTAAAAAACAGCTGGGATATCTGGGTATATCCCCGTCATAGCAACTTAATGCAGTCCACTAGTGAAGTGCTCTACACCACAGTATTCGATGAAAAAGCAAAACAACACCTTGCCGATGGCAAGAAAGTGGTACTCTGCCCCAAACCTTCCAAAGTAAAAGGTCGTAAATCCGTGTTCCACAATCACTTTTGGAATCCGATAATGTTCAAATGGCCTCCTATGACCATTGGCTGTCTGATTCATGACGACCAGCCTATATTCGAGCATTTCATAACTTCCTACCATACTGACTGGCAGTGGTGGGACATTCTGGAAAATGCCAAGGTTATTGAGATGAAGGATGCTCCGGCAGCACTGCGGCCTTTCATACAAGTAATAGACCATTACGACAATAATGAAAAGCTCGGTATTGGTTTCGAAGCAAAAGTGAAGAAAGGCAGTCTACTGGTACTGGCCGTAGATACCCAGAAAAACATCAACGAACGTCCTGCCACCCAGCAATTGCTGGAAAGCATTGACCGCTACGTAAAGAGTGACAAATTCGCTCCACAAATTACCGTTGACGAGTCCTACATTGAATCATTCTTAAAGAAATAAATAAAGGAAATATGATGAAATTATTCTTGCTTTGGGCTCTTTTGTTGCTGCCGGTCGGACCGGCAGCAGCACAAGAGATAAAAATGTCACAAACAGCTCCATTGGAACAAGTTTATGGAGAAACTGTAGAAGATGATGCCTTACTGCCCATGAATGAACTGGATATGGATTTTGGCTATGCCCTCTATGAGACAACCGTTGATGTGGAAGAGGAGAATCCCACACTAACTATTGAAAACGTACGGGATTATGCTGTGGTCTATGCAGACGGCAAACTGCAAGGATATTTAAAAGATAGCAGTAAAAGCTTGAAAACCAATCTACCGATAGGTATACACAAACTTAGTATCTATACTGAAAATATCGGACGTATTACCTATGGCCCTGAAATTCTGGACAATTCAAAAGGTATCTACGGCAGCATAATATTGGGAAAGACAGATTTAGAAGGCTGGAAGATGACCCCATTGGAAATTAAGGAATGCGATGTGGCCGGAATAACTTTCAAAGAAGGTACCTCCTCCATCCCTTGCTTCCGTAAAGGTTGTGTCACAGTAAGCAATCCGGCACAAGAGACCTTTCTTGACGTGTCTGGCTGGGGAATGGGAGAAGTCTGGATAAACGGGCAATACTTGGGTGCCTACTGGGAAGAAAATACAGAAAAGACCCTGGAGATACCTGCTGGTGCTCTGATAGCAGGTAATAATGAAATAGTGGTATTTGAACTAAAAAATAACGAACAAGCTTCCATGACACTAACCGATAAGCCTATTTTCAAATAAGCCCTTGCATGTACTTGTTTATATTCCTTAAAAAAACGACCTTTGTGTAGGAGCAGATTCCGAAAAACGTGTCTTATTTAATGAGAATAGCATAATTATATATATCATGAAGAAACTAACATTTATCAGTTGCCTCCTTTTAAGTGGTTGCCTGGCCGGAGCAATGGCTGCAAACAAAAAGCAACCCATCTACAAAGATGCCAAAGCTCCCATTGAGGAGCGTGTGAATGACCTGGTCAGCAGAATGACACTGGAAGAAAAGGTACAACAACTCAACCAGTACACTTTGGGGCGGAATAACAACGAGAACAATCGTGGTGAGGAAGTAAAAAAAATTCCTGCCACATTAGGCTCCCTCATTTATTTTGATGAAGATGCCAATCTGCGTAACGAGGCTCAGAGAAAAGCAATGGAAGAATCACGTCTGGGTATCCCCATCCTTTTCGGATACGACGTCATCCACGGGTTCCGTACCATTTATCCCATCTCTTTGGGACAAGCATGTTCTTGGAATCCCCAATTGGTAGAACAAGCATGTGCCGTTGCCGCCCAGGAAGCACGCATGTCCGGGGTAGACTGGACTTTTTCCCCTATGATTGACGTGGCAAGAGACGGACGCTGGGGACGTGTTGCAGAGGGCTATGGCGAAGACCCTTATACCAATGCTGTATTCGGTGTCGCATCCATCAAAGGATACCAAGGTGAAGACATGTCCGACAGCAAGCGAGTAGCCGCCTGCCTTAAACATTATATCGGATACGGCGCTTCTGAAGCAGGACGTGACTATGTTTATACGGAAATCTCCAATCAGACTCTGTGGGACACCTATATTCCTCCCTATGAAGCTGGCGTAAAAGCCGGTGCCGCAACTTTAATGAGTTCATTCAATGACATCAGCGGCACTCCCGGAAGCGCCAACCATTACACGATGACAGAAATTCTGAAGAACCGTTGGAAACACGACGGCTTTGTTGTTTCAGACTGGTCTGCAGTACCGCAACTTATTGACCAGGGCCATGCTGCCGACCGCAAAGAAGCTGCCCGTCTGGCTTTCAACGCCGGCCTAGAAATGGACATGATGGGGCATTGCTATGACAGGCATATGGCAAAGCTGGTGGAAGAAGGTAAAATAAGCATGCAACTGGTGGACGATGCAGTAAAACGCGTGCTCCGTATCAAATTCCGCCTTGGACTTTTTGACAATCCCTACACCCCGACATCTACAGAAAAAGAGCGCTTCCTCCTTCCACAAAGCCTGGCTATTGCAGAGAAACTGGCAGAGGAGACCATTGTTCTACTGAAGAATGAAAACAAGGTACTCCCTCTGGCAAACGGGAACAAGCCAACTATCGCCGTCATGGGGCCTCTGGTAGAAAACTGTGCCGAGCTCCTGGGGTCATGGTATGGACATGGACATGCAGAAGATGTCCTCCCCATCAAAAAGGCGCTGGATGCAGAATTTGCAGGCAAGGCTGAACTGATTTATACCGAGGGTTGTGGTTTCGACGGTAACGACACTTCCAAATTCAGTGAGGCACTGGCTGTAGCCCGGAAAGCAGATGTCATTCTACTCTGCATGGGTGAAAAGAAAAAGTGGAGTGTCGAAAACGCATCGCGTTCCATCATAGAACTGCCTGCCATTCAAGAGAAATTCATTGCTGAAATGAAGAAAGCAGGCAAACCGATTGTTCTGGTACTGGCTAACGGACGTCCTTTGGGACTCTCTAAAGTGGAACCTCTCTGTGACGCCATCGTTGAAATGTGGCAACCGGGAGTACCTGGCGGTAAACCATTGGCAGGGGTCTTGTCCGGGTAAATCCTTCGGGCAAGCGTTCCATTACTTTTCCACGTTCCACCGGACAGATTCCAATCTATTACAATCAGCGCAAAACAGCCCGTCCACAAAGTGGCAAATATCAAGACATCTCCTCTTCCCCACTGTATGAATTCGGATACGGCTTGAGTTATACCACCTTTAATTATGGTAATATCAACTTGCCCAAAGAAACCATCAGACGCGGTGAAAAGTTGGTAATGGAAATCCCAGTCACCAATGTAGGCAAACGTGACGGTGCAGAAGTGGTGCATTGGTTTATCTCAGACCCATTTAGCACGATTACCCGTCCATGCAAAGAATTGAAGCACTTCGAAAAGCAACTAATTAAAGCAGGTGAAACACATATATTCCGCTTTGAAATAGACCCGATGCGTGATCTTGGTTTTGTAAATGCCAATGGTGAACATTTCCTTGAGAATGGAGAATATTATGTAATAGTGAAAGACCAGAAAGTAAAATTCACGGTTATAGATTAATCTTCTTTTTATATTGCAGGCCATCCTCCTTTCATCATTCTAAAAGACAGATGGCCTGCAATTTCTATTTTAGAACAAATAAGTATACTGTTCTCCTAAAAATTTCTTGATATGCTTCAAGGCTTTGGTTATTTGGGCCTCCACCGTCTTGACAGAAATCCCCATTTCCCCGGCAATTTCTTGATTAGTCTTCCCTTCCTCCCTACTTTTGCGATAAACCTGCCCACATTTGTCTGGAAGGGAACAAACAGCTTCTTCAATCAATCGATTCAGTTCTTCCATCTCCACCGAAGTATCAGCAGCAAGAGCATATCCATATTCTTCTCCTCCCTCGATGGGAACCGTATCCTTTTCATCGCGTAAAGCATTCAGGCAACGATTGCGTGCAGACTGGAAAAGATAAGCCTTGAATGAGATTTTAAGAGTCAAGTCGGCCCTACCCTCCCACAACTTCATCAAGCTGGAAAGGGCCAGT
>OGLX01001025.1_pt1 | contig 15592 bp, 9 predicted proteins | sample 1572821 | NCBI WGS metagenome assembly OGLX01 (sample SAMEA2581908, study PRJEB24529) | metagenome | biome: Human gut stool | place: China | collected 2011 | reverse complement strand
GTGAGAAAAATTATTCCGCTTCGTTGATTGAATTGTCAATCACCTTGATTTTCTGTTTAACCAGCTCTATGTCACCTTTCAACTTCTCGACTTTACGGTTAAGTTCGGTCAGGAGGCTGTTGCCTTTCTTGGACGAAGCCGTCAGGAAGCCTAAGTTGTTTTCGTAAGTCTGCAATTCGTTTTTCATGTTTTCGCAGGCGCGTACCAGTTTGTCCCGTTCACGATAAAGGGCTTGCGGGCTGCCTTCCTGGATACTGCTGATGGACGATTTGAAATTACTCAGCTTCTTGTTGGAAGCACTGATGTTGAAGTGTTCAAACAGCTTGTCTATCCGGCCGTGGTATTGTTTGTAAATTTTGTCTTTTTCTTTGAATGGTACATGACCGATAGAATTCCATTCTTTCATCAGATCCCGTACCAGTGTGCTGGCTTCCTCGATATCCATGTTTTCGTCTATGGACGACAACTTTTCGATCAATGCCTTTTTCTTCTCCATGTTTTCTACTTCGATAGAGCGTTGTGAAGAAGTAGCCTTGTTTTTCTGTTCAAAGAAATAGTCACAAGCCGTGATAAAACGTTTCCAAACAGCGTCCGAGTGTTTCTTGGCTACCGGTCCGATTGTCTTCCACTCTTTTTGGAGTTTCGTCAGGGTATCGGCAGTTGCTTTCCAGTCTGTACTGTCTTTTAAGGCTTCCGCTTTTTCGCAAAGCGCTTTTTTCTTTTCCAAATTCTCGTTCATGCCTTCTTTTAAGCTCTTGAAGAATTCTCCTTTTTTCTTGAAGAAGTCGTCGCAGGCACGGCGGAAACGTTCGAATATCTTCACGTTCATCTTTTGGGGAGCAAAACCGATAGTTTTCCATTTGTTTTGCAGGGCAATGACTTCTTGTGTCTTGTTTTCCCAAGCTGAGAATGTTTTCAGTTCATCGAATTCTATCGCTTCTACGATTTCGCAGATAACGGTCTTTTGGTCCAGATTATGTTGTTCCGCTTCTTTCAGCGTTTCAAAATGTAGTTGGTGACGACGATTTACAGCCGTAGAAGCTGCTTTGAAGCGATTCCAAATCTCGTCGCGCAACTCTTTCGCTACCGGACCCGTATCACGGAATTCCTGATGTAACTTCTGGAGTTGGTGGAAAGCAGAAACCACATCCTCTTCATCAGCCAGCTTTTCGGCAGCCTCGCAAAGATGCGTCTTTATTTCCAGATTCTTCTTGAAATCATATTCGCGGAATTCGTTGTTTAACTTTAATAGATCGTAGAATTTCTCTACGTATAATTGATAATTCTTCCAAAGTTCGTTTACTTTGCCTTGCGGAACCAACTTCGTCTCATTCCATTGCTGTTGGAGCTTTTTGAATTCCGTGTAAGACTTGTTGGCATCGTCACCCGATTCTACCAATTCTTTCAGTTCTTCGATAATGGAAAGTTTGACTTGAAGGTTTTCTTCTTTCTGACGTTCCTGCTCGGCTACAAGTTTGCTTCGTTTTTCTTTGATTACCCCCATTAGGCGTTTAAATTCCACTTCCACCGGGTCTTCTTCGGGAACGAAATCTTCTTCGGCGCCGCCGTTGTCGGTAAACTGTTTTTTAGCAGCTTCCAGTTCGGCATTATGTAGCTTGTAGAATGATTGTTTCAGATTGTCTATTTCCTGCTTGTTCGCATTCTCTGCGTCTTGTGCAAGCTCTTTCAATCGGTTTAGTCCCTCTTCCTTTGTGGCAGGTTTAGGAGCTGCTTCAGGTTGAACTTCGGCAGTCGTTTCTTCAGACGGGGTTTCTGTAATGGCTTCAGAAACCTCGACTGTTTTCTTTTCTTCTTCTAATTCCCCTTGGTTCAAGGGTTGATTAGTGTCATGAGCGTCCATCATTGTATATTAGTTTTGGGTCACAAATTAATGAAATAAAACGATTACTTCATACTATTTTGCTTATTTTTTTTTGTTTATCGCATTTTTATGATAATAAAACGGTAATTCCCATGTACAACATCATTCCGATGATGTCATTTGTAATGGCTATAAACGGACCTGTTGCAATGGCTGGATCGATTTTGAACTTCTCCAGCGTCATCGGTACCAGTGTCCCGAAAATAGAAGCGAACATTACCACGGCAAACAGGCTGATGGATACGGAATAGGTGACCGTAGCCGTTGCGCCGAACCTGATAAAGTTGTAGGTGTATACTAATAAGGAGATAATAGTGGCATTAATTAAAGCTACTACCGATTCCTTGGTAATCTGCTTGAACGTGTTTTTAGCGTCCAGCGAGCTGTTTGCCAAACCTTGTACGATGATTGCCGAAGATTGTGTTCCGACATTTCCTCCTGTACCACCGATTAGCGGGATGTACAGTGCCATTTCGGGATGGGCAGCAAAGGTGGAGTCGAAATTTCCCAATATCATGGAGTTTCCGATACCTCCGATCATGCCGATCAGTAGCCAGGGCAGTCGGGCTGTGGTCTGTCTTAGTACGTTGTCATCGGTTTCTACGTCCTGCGAAAGACCGGATGCCAACTGGTAATCACGTTCCGACTGTTCACGAACTTCGTCCATGACGTCGTCGACGGTGATTTGTCCCACAAGCCGACCGATACTGTCGACAACGGGGATAGCCACCAAGTCATACTTCTCAATCGCCTGTACTACCTCGTCAATGGGAGTATCTACGTGTACCGAAATCGGATCTTTCTGCATCACGTGTTTCACTTTGGATACAGAAGGAGATGTAATCATCTTTTTGAGCGGGAAGATACCTCGCAGACGTTCGTCGTCGTCAATGACATATACATAATAGATTTCGTCCAGCTCTTCCGCCTGTTGCCGCATCTCTTTCAGACATTCGGGCATACTCCAGTTTTCGTTGACGAGTACCATTTCCGTACCCATCAAACCACCGGCGGTATTTTCGTCGTATTTCAACAAGTCGACGATGTCTCCTGCCTGTTCGATGTCCTCGATGTGCGAAAGAACCTCTTCCTGCTTGTCTTCATCGAGTTCACGCATCAGGTCTACGGCATCATCCGTGTCCATGTAGTCAACGAAGCGTTTGGCGATTGTCTCCGAAGGAAGCATTTCGAGCAGCTCTTTACGAGCATCTTCGTCCATTTCGACAAGCACGTCGGCGGCAATTTCGTTATCGAGCAGGCGATAGACGAACTTAGCCTCTTCCGCATTCAGGTCATTGCACAATTCGGCGATGTCGGCCGGATGGAGGTCGATGAGAAGACCTTTTACCTTGTCGGCGTCTTTTTGCTCAATAAGGTGTTTAACGTTGTCAATGTATTCCTCGTTCATCTGCTTGTCAATTACAAATTACGAATTACAACTTACGGCTGAAGGTTCATCTCTTTCAGCGCTATTTCCACTTTATTGGTCAGATCGATAAATTCTTCTACCGATAGCTGTTCCGGGCGTTTATTGAATAATGTGTCTTCTGTGAGCGGACACTCTTTTCCCAGAATCGGCTTAATAGAGTTGCGCAACGTTTTGCGCCGTTGGTTAAAAGTCGTTTTCACAACCTGCTTGAACAACTTTTCGTCGCAGCCAAGCTCCTGCGTATCATTGCGTGTCATGCGGATAACGGCGCTTTTTACTTTGGGCGGCGGGTTGAATACGTGTTCGCTGACGGTGAACAGATATTCTACCTTATACCATGCCTGTATCAATACGCTGAGGATACCGTAAGTTTTGCTGCCCGGTCCGGCGGCAATACGTTCGGCTACTTCCTTTTGGATCATGCCCGTACAACAGGGGATAATATCCTTGTTATCCAACATTTTAAAGAATATCTGACTGGAGATATTATACGGGTAATTACCTGTCAGTACGAAAGGCTTGCCGTCGAACAGCCGGTGGAGATTCATTTTCAGGAAGTCGTCCTCGATGATATGATCTTCCAGCGACGGATAAGCTTCGCGGAGATAAGCTACCGATTCATAGTCCACTTCCACGACTTTCACCGGCCGTTCTTTTTTCACCAGGAACTGGGTTAATACTCCCATGCCCGGTCCTACCTCCAAAATAGGCAGTTCGGGGAAGGGGTCGACCGTATCGGCAATATCTTGCGCCACTTTCAAATCTTTCAGAAAGTGCTGTCCGAGAAACTTTTTAGGCTTTACTAATTTCATTTACCAACTAAATAATTACTTTTGCAGCCGACAAAGGTAATTCTTTTAAATGAAGAACGTACCACTATTTAAAAAAAATAAATAGATGTGTCAGCGAAGCTAATGAAGAATTAAGCATGAAGAAACTATTAAAGAAGACGCTGAAACTGATATTACCGATTGTTTTGGGCGGCTTTATTCTATTTTGGGTATATCACAACTTTGATTTTACAAAGGTGGGTGAGGTGTTGCTGCACGGTACGAACTGGTGGTGGATGTTCTTTTCGTTATTATTCGGGGTGCTCGCACAGGTGTTTCGCGGCTGGCGGTGGAAGCAGATGTTGGAGCCGTTGGAAGCTTTCCCGAAAAGGAGTGATTGTGTGAATGCTATTTTCATATCGTATGCCGCGAGTCTGATAGTTCCCAGGGTCGGAGAAGTGAGCCGTTGCGGCGTGCTGGCCAAATATGATAATGTTTCTTTTGCCAAGTCGCTCGGAACGGTTGTTACAGAACGGCTGGTCGATACATTGACAATTCTTCTGATAACAGGCGTCACGGTGTTGCTTCAGCTGCCGATATTTGTTACTTTTCTTCAGCAGACTGGAACCAAGATACCTTCGCTCCTGCATCTGCTGACTTCCGTGTGGTTCTATATCGTCCTGTTCTGTTTTATCGGAGTGGGAATGCTTCTTTATTATTTACGGAAGACGTTGTTCTTTTATGAAAGAGTGAAAGGTTTTGTGCTCAATATTTGGGAAGGTGTGATGTCATTGAAAGGAGTGCGCAATATACCTCTCTTTAGTTTTTATACATTGGCTATTTGGGGATGTTATTTTTTTCACTTCTATTTTACGTTCTATTGCTTCGCTTTTACTGCTCATCTGAGCATCCTGGCGGCGCTGGTTATGTTTGTAGGCGGTACTTTTGCAGTGATTGTGCCTACGCCGAACGGAGCGGGTCCATGGCATTTTGCGGTCATTTCGATGATGATGCTTTATGGAGTAAATGAAACAGATGCCGGAATATTTGCTCTGATTGTGCACGGGATTCAAACCTTTTTAGTAGTTTTGTTGGGCGTATATGGTTTGGCGGCTTTGTCGTTGACCAATAGACAGCGAAAGTAATCACTATAAAAATAGATTTGTTATGAGTACTATTCTTTCTTTAGCTCCACAAAACGTATGGAAGCATTTTTATTCGTTGACACAGATTCCCCGTCCGTCGGGACACATGGAAAAAGTAACAGAATTTCTGATTAACTTCGGAAAAGGCTTGGGACTGGAATCTTTTGTAGACGAAGCAGGTAACGTAATTATCCGTAAACCGGCAACTCCGGGAATGGAAAACCGGAAAGGTGTGATTCTTCAGGCACACATGGACATGGTTCCGCAGAAGAATAACGATACGGTGCACGATTTTGAAAAAGATCCTATTGAAACTTATATAGATGGCGACTGGGTAAAGGCCAAAGGAACTACGCTGGGAGCAGATAACGGGCTTGGCGTGGCTGCTATCATGGCTGTGCTTGAAGCGAAAGATTTGAAACATGGTCCGCTGGAAGCACTGATTACCAAAGACGAAGAAACCGGTATGTACGGCGCGTTCGGTCTGAAGCCGGGGACAGTGAACGGAGAAATCCTTCTGAATCTCGATTCGGAAGATGAAGGCGAGTTGTATATCGGTTGTGCAGGCGGTATGGATGTCACTGCTACACTGGAATATAAGGAGGTAGCTCCCGAAGAAGGCGATATCGCTGTTAAGGTTACGTTGAAAGGCTTGCGTGGTGGGCATTCCGGATTGGAAATCAATGAAGGGCGTGCCAATGCCAACAAATTGCTGGTTCGCTTTATCCGCGAGGCAGTTGCCAGTTACGAAGCACGCCTGGCAAGTTGGGAAGGCGGCAATATGCGTAATGCCATTCCACGGGAGGCACACGCGGTTGTTACCATTCCAGCTGAGAATGAAGAAGAATTGTTGGGCTTGGTGAAATATTGCGAAGACCTGTTCAATGAAGAATATTCGACGATTGAGACTCCGATCAGTTTCACGGCAGAACGTGTGGAAGTTCCGGCAGGTCAAGTGCCCGAAGAAATTCAGGACAATCTGATTGATGCTATTTTTGCTTGTCAGAATGGTGTGACCCGTATGATTCCGACTGTTCCCGATACGGTAGAGACTTCTTCCAACCTTGCTATTATAACAATTGCCGGTGGAAAAGCGGAAATTAAAATTTTGGCTCGTAGCTCCAGCGATAGTATGAAGGAATATCTCACTACCAGTCTTGAGTCTTGTTTCTCTATGGCAGGTATGAAGGTAGAGATGACAGGAGGTTATTCCGGTTGGCAGCCCGATGTGAATTCTCCGATTTTGCACGCGATGAAAGCGTCATATAAGCAGCAGTTTGGCGTGGAACCTGCGGTGAAGGTGATTCATGCAGGTTTGGAATGCGGTATTATCGGTGCCATTATTCCGGGATTGGATATGATTTCCTTCGGTCCTACCTTGCGCTCACCACATTCACCGGACGAAAGAGCATTGATTCCTACTGTACAGAAGTTCTATGACTTCCTCGTTGCAACTTTGGAACAGACTCCAATGAAATAAATGCTATTCTTTCCTATTATATAATAGGTCTCTTATAGAAAAAGGCACGGATGAAATGTCATCCGTGCCTTTTTGTCATATTTGTTGCCTTAAATATTACGATTTTACTTCATAACAAATAAATTAATTGATGCAAATCAATAAATATGCTATAAAACATAAAATTCTTCCTTTTTGGAGTACAATGTATAAACAAAGGCTGTATTTTTGTGTTGTATAACATGTAAATAAGAGGATAACAAAATGAAAAGGTTAGAAAGATTGTTTAGAAAGATCGGCGAAGCCGACGTACATGTTTGGGGATATTCAACAATTAATATTCGCCCGAACGAGGAAGCTTAATTTTTTAGTTTTCAAGTATTAGTAATTTAAAAGTTTAAAGATTATGAAGAAAATAAGTTCTTTAGTTAGAAAAATCCTCAGTGAAGTAGGTCGTAACGAAATGCTTGCATGGGGGTACAGAATTGAAAAATGAGAGAGAGAACATTAGCTAAGTTTGCAGTGGGGATACGTTATTGAAAGCGTTATCCCCACTTTTTTTGCTTCTTATAAGTCCCGGATATTGTATTCACTGTTTTTTTCGATAGAAGAAGGTTGTGTACGACAAAACAGTTACCGTCCGAGTTAGTTTCCTTTGCTTGAAACTAAAGTTTCATCAGTTAGAAACTATGGTTTCATCGGTAAGAAACTAATGGTTTCAAGTAACTGAAACTGAAGTTTCCAGCGTATGGAACCAGGGTTTCGAGCCGCGAAACCAACAGTGTTAAGGCGTAGTGTCAGTTTTTCATGTTCAATCCAATTCCAGGTGACAGCATTATTGCCGTCACTTGCTGCTGTCACTTGTTGCTGTCACATCTTTAGTTGCTCATAATCATTTGGTTAGGTCGTGTTTCGTGACAGGTGACAGATATATATCATAAACAATTTGTTAGGAGAGGATTAACGGCGATAACTCTGTTTTATGATCACAATCATTGTGGTTGTTATATCTGTTATGATTGTGCAAATCTATTATATTTATTCAAAAAAAGATGATTGTTTAAACTTTATTTCTTTACTTTGTTATTTATACAGTGAGACTTATAGCGAACTTAAACTAGAAAGATTATGAAAATAAGGCAGATTTGTATGGTGGTGCTGTTATGGTTGGGAGTGATTCCGGCAGTGCAGGCACAGAGTTTCGACAAATTATGGAAAGAAGTAGAACAGGCAGGAAAAAAGAGTTTGCCTAAAACAGTAATAAAATTGACTGACGAGATTTACCGGAAAGGAGAAAAAGAAAAGAATTCCGCCCAGATGCTGAAGGCATATATGTGGAGGATGAAATATCAGGAAATAGTGACTCCCGACAGTTTTTATGTCGGTCTGACCGGGCTGGAACAATGGGCGAAACAAACAAAACAGCCTATGGACCGTGCTATATTGCACTCATTGATAGCGGGAATCTATGCTGATTATGCAGCCAATAACCAATGGGAGCTCCGGAGAAGGACGGAAATCGTGGAGGAAGCTCCTTCCGCAGATCTACGCGAATGGACAGCAAATATATTCGTAGAGAAAGTGCGGACAAATGTGAAAGAGGCTCTGGCGGACTCTGTGCTGCTGCTCAAAACGTCCTCACGCGATTATATTCCTTTTGTGGAATTAGGGGAGACTAGTGAATATTATCACCATGATATGTATCATTTGTTGGCTTCCCGTGGCATAGAATCCTTGAACCGGATAGAAAGACTTAGTAGCGGAACATTACCGGGCGATATTTCTTCGGATCCGGTAAAACAGGATATTATATCTATCTATGGAAATATGATTTCCGCCTATCAGGCAGCCGGTCTGAACGAAGGATACGTGTTGGCACTGCTCAACTATTTGCAGTGGCGACGCATGGCGGATCAGGCGTTCCGTTCCTTCCAGGCTAAAAACGGGTTGATAGGACTGACGCAAGATCCTTATTTGGCTGCATTGAATGAACTGAAAAGCAAATTCAAATCGGAACCGATATGTGCTGAAGTTTATTTGGCGCAAGCTCAGTTTGCAATTGAAAAAGACCAGCCGGTAAGTGCCTTGAAACTGTGTGACGAGGCAATCGGACTTTATCCGTCTTACCATAGGATTAATGCTTTGAAGAATCTGAGGCAGGAGATTCTATCTTCTTACTTGAATGTCAATGTGATCAGCCAGGCTTTTCCCGGCGAAGAAATTAAACTGAGAGCTTCGCATAAGAATCTGGACGGTTTTACGGTACGCCTTTTTAATAAAGCGAAGAAGTTGGTGAAGGAACAGCATTATTCGGTTCTTCGTCCGGAAGATTATCGGACGCAGGACACGGTGTTCACTTTCAAGTCCCCGGAAGTGGGAGCTTACGTCATGCGTATTGTTCCTGATATTCGTGCCAAGCGGGATAGTGAAAGTGAGTTTAACGTGACCCGCTTCAAAGTGTTGACGTGCCGTTTGCCGGGGCAACAGTATGAAGTGGCGGCCTTGGACGCTCAAACCGGGCATCCTGTACCCAACGCAAAGATAATATTGTATAGTAATGACGAAAAAGTGTTGCAGGAGTTTACGACGGGAGAAGAAGGAAAAGTGGTGTTCCCCTGGAAATCCGAATACAGATATTTGAAAGCTTCGAAAGGCGTGGATACAGCCATGCCGAAACGAAGTATTTACGGCGGAAGCTACGGTTATTACGATGATGAGGATGAAGCGACGGAAAGTATGACGTTATTGACCGACCGTTCCTTGTACCGTCCCGGTCAGACAGTGTATGTGAAAGGTATTGCTTATATGCAGAAATCGGATACAGCCAATGTGCTTCCCGGTAAAGATTATACTGTAACTTTGTTGGACACAAATAATCAGGAAGTGGGGCGTAAGTCGGTACGTACCAATGAATTCGGTTCGTTTACCACCGATTTCGCATTACCTTCGGCCTGTCTGAACGGAATGTTTTCTTTGACGGCGGGAGAAAGTAGAACGAATATCCGTGTGGAGGATTATAAACGTCCGACATTCGATATTACGTTTGAAAAGCAAACGGAAAGTTACCGACTCGGAGATGAAGTGCAGGTAAAAGGCAAGATACAGTCTTATAGCGGTGTGATGCTTCAGGACCTTCCGGTAAAGTATACGGTGAAGCGTTCTGTTCGCAGTTTCTGGAGGATTTCGGAGGCTGTACAGATTGCTTCGGGTGAAGTGACTGCCAACGGGAACGGAGAATTTACGATCCCGGTTCGCCTGGAAGAAAGTGCAGATTATAAGAATAATGATAAAATATATTATCGTTATTCTGTTGAAGCGACTGTTATCAATGCGGCAGGTGAAACACAGTCGTCTACGGAGATGATTTCGGCAGGACAGCGTTCATTGATTTTGCAGACGGAGTTGAAAGAAAAGATTTGCAAGGATAGGCCGTTCAACATTGTGTTTGAAGCACAGAATCTGAACGGACAGCCTGTGGAAGTGAAAGGTACATACTCTTTATATCCGGCGAAAGATAAGGACTACAAGCAACTGGGCGAGAAACCGGTTGCAACCGGAACGTTTACTTCTAATAAGGAAATGACCTTCAATTGGGGGAAATTTTCTTCCGGGCCGTATGTGCTGAAGGCAACGGTGAAAGATAACCAGGGAAAAGAAGTGACGGCGGAAGCAAATACGATTCTTTTCTCTTCTGACGACAAACGTCCGCCTGTTCAGTCCGCCGTGTGGTTCTATGCAGAGAATACGGAATTTGACACTGCTCATCCGGCGGTATTCTATTTCGGAACTTCGGAAAAGGATACCTATATAATGATGAATGTATTTTGCGGTGATAAACTGCTGGAAAGCAAGGCACTGAATCTGTCCGATACGATTGTTCGTTTTCAATATCCGTATCAGGAAAGTTACGGTAACGGTATCTTCGTGAACTTCTGTATGGTGAGGGACGGACAGGTTTATCAGGAACGGGTTCAGGCGAGAAAACGTTTGCCGGACAAGACATTGGTGATGAAGTGGGACGTATTCCGTGATAAATTGCGTCCCGGACAGAAAGAGGAATGGAAACTGACAATCAAGACACCGCAGGGACAGGCTGCTCATGCCGAAATGTTGGCGACGATGTATGATGCCTCACTTGATAAAATCTGGAACCGCCGGCAGGATTTCCGGGTTTACTACCAGCAACTGCTTCCTTATTCCGATTGGATGAACGGATATGTTGGAAATAACTCCTACAATTATTGGTGGGATCGTAAGTCTCTCAAAGTACCTGCAATGTTGTATGACAGATTCGCTATGCAGCCTGATATAAGAAATGTATATGCGATGTCAGAATCCATAGCTGATGGAGTAGTGGTCAGAGGATATGCAGTGCAAAAGAAAATGTCGGTGACAGGCAGCGTTGTAAGCCGGAGCAATGCGGTGAGATATGCATCGGCGCTAGTTTCCGAAGATGCTGCGGATACAATGTTTGAATCGGAGTTAGTGCCAATGGTAGCAGGAAAGGCCGATGCCGCTTCCGGAGAAGAAGCGCTTCCTGAAGCTCCTGCCGGCTTGCGTACAAATCTTGCCGAGACTGCTTTCTTCTATCCCCAACTCCGTACCAATGAGCAGGGAGAGGTTTCTTTCTCTTTCACTATGCCCGAAAGTCTGACACGTTGGAATTTCCGTGGATATGCTCACACCAAGGGAATGTTAATGGGAACGCTGGACGGAGAAGCTATTACCAGTAAAGAATTTATGCTGACCCCGAATCTGCCACGTTTCGTGCGTGTGGGCGATAAGACCTCTATTGCTGCCTCTGTCTCTAACATGACTGGCAAGCCGCAAGCAGGAACAGTAAGCATGATTCTTTTCGATCCGGTGACGGAGAAGGTTGTCGACACACAGAAACAGAAGTTCTCCGTTGAGGCAGGCAAGACAATTGGTGTGAACTTCATGTTTACCGTCAGTGATAAATACGAGGTACTGGGTTGTCGGATGATAGCCGATAGCGGCACATTTAGCGACGGAGAGCAACAATTGGTTCCGGTACTCAGCAACAAGGAACATTTGTTAGAGACACTGCCCATGCCTATACGTGGAGAAGAAACTCGCACCTTCTCGCTCGACAGTTTGTTCAACCGGCATAGTAAAACGGCAACAGACCGTAAACTGACGATTGAATTTACCGGAAATCCTGCTTGGTATGTTATTCAGGCATTGCCTTCTTTGAGCCTTCCGGTCAATAATAACGCTATTTCATGGGCTACCGCCTACTATGCGAATACATTGGCTTCGTATATAATGAACAGTCAGCCACGCATCAAGGCTGTGTTTGATAGCTGGAGACTTCAGGGCGGTACGAAGGAAACCTTCTTGAGCAACTTGCAAAAGAATCAGGAAGTGAAGAATATTCTGTTGTCCGAATCTCCGTGGGTACTCGAAGCACAGACTGAAGAACAGCAGAAAGAGCGTATCGCTACACTGTTCGACTTGAATAATATCCGTAACAATAATATCGCTGCACTGACCAGATTGCAGGAATTGCAAAATTCCAACGGTGCCTGGTCATGGTATAAAGGAATGAACGGCAGCGGTTATGTCACGGCCTATATTGCCGAATTGAATGCCCGCCTTGCTCTGCTGACCGGTGAGAAGTTGGACGGACCAGCACTTGCTTTACAGGAAAAGGCGTTGACTTATCTTCACCAATCAGCTTTGGAAGAATACAAAAATATTCTTAAAGCACAGAAAGAAGGAGTGAAGTTCACAGGAGTGTCGGGCTCTATCCTGCAATATCTGTATATTGTCGCTATTTCCGGCGGACAGGTTCCTGCTGCCAATAAAGCTGCGTATGCTTATTATCTTTCTAAAGTGAAAGAGTTGCTTCCGGCAGCTTCAATGAATACGAAGGCGATTGCTGCTATCGTGCTCGATAAAGCCGGACAAAAGAAAGAAGCGCAGGAATTTGTTGCTTCTCTGAAAGAACATCTGACAAAGACGGACGAACAGGGGATGTTCTTCGCTTTCAACGAGAATCCTTATGCGTGGGGAGGAATGAGGATGCAGGCTCATGTAGACGTTATGGAAGCTTTGGAATTGATCGGCGGAAACAGCGAAACGGTGGAAGAAATGAAACTCTGGCTGTTGAAACAGAAGCAGACGCAACAATGGGATTCCCCTGTAACTACGGCAGATGCGGTGTATGCACTGTTGATGAAAGGTACTAATTTGCTTGACAATCAGGGCGATGTACGGATTGTGATTGCCAATGAAGTACTGGAAACGGTGAGTCCGAGCAAGACTACGGTGCCGGGACTGGGATATATCAAACGTTCGTTTACACAGAAGAATGTCATGGATGCCCGCAAGATTGAAGTGGAAAAGAGAAATCCGGGGATTGCCTGGGGAGCTGTTTATGCAGAATATGAATCGCCGATCAAGGATGTGAAGCAACAGGGAGGTGAGTTAAATGTACAGAAACAATTATATGTGGAACGTACGGTGAATGATACCCCTCAGCTGCAACCGGTCACGGCAAAGACGGTGCTTCAGGTAGGTGATAAGGTTGTTTCCCGTTTGAGTATCCGTGTAGACCGTGCAATGGACTTTGTACAGTTGAAAGATCAGCGTGGCGCTTGTTTCGAGCCGATCGGCAGTGTCTCCGGTTATCGCTGGAATAACGGAATCGGCTATTATGTGGACATTAAAGATGCTTCTACCAATTTCTTCTTCGATCACTTGGGGAAGGGAGTTTATGTACTGGAATATAGTTACCGTGTCAGTCGTGCGGGAACTTACGAAACGGGGCTGGCAACCATGCAATGTGCCTATGCGCCGGAATATGCTTCTCACTCTGCGGGAGGAACTGTTATTATTAAATAGGCCGGATAGATTTACTTGCTATCGAATGTTTATAGGTTATAAAAAGCAGAACGAAAATCTGTGTATCTCGCTTAAAAGCTTTACATTTGTGCAACTAATTTAGAAGCAATATAAATGAGACGCAGTTTTATCACTCTATATGCGATTGCAGCTACGGCATTGACTGCCGTAGCTCAACCGCGTTTTACCTCTAATACGGAAACGTATGATTTCGGGCAGATTGAATGGAAACATCCGGTGACGGTACAATATTCCATAACAAACACGGGTCTATCCACCGAAACAGCCGCATCAACATCCAGATCTTTAAAATATTGGTCATCACTTTGTTCATGCGCCGCTCCTTCAGCAATTTTGTTAAGGATGATTTTGTTTTTTGCATCATCTTTGTCCAAATAATAGCAGTCACAAATTAATACTGGAGGAAGATCGCCTGTATCATATATGTAGTCAAAGTAACATTTTGTGGCATCTAGTACTTTAATATCAATACGTTCAGCTTTGAATTCCGATAAATCTAATTGATAAAAGCAATCGTCAAAACTATCGAAAAAACGGTCAAGATTATTACCTATTTCTTTCAACCAAAATGACGCATATTTGCTAAATACAATTATATTACCGGCTCCATGTTTTAGAAGATCTTGTAAATCAATGATTTTATTTTCGGAATCTACATTTATACATTTTTGAATTCTAAGCAAATTTTGAAGTCCTTCTTGTGACTGACAGTATATTTTGGCATCTATCTTTTCGATACCATCAGTGAATGTAAGTGAATATCCAAACACCCATTGAATGCCAGCAGCTTCACATTCTTTTTGAAGAATAAGGGTTGCTGCCATTGTATTGTAATCACAAATACCTAATGCGGATTGTCCTAAGTATTTGGCTTTTTTTATCCAATCTGTTAGCGAAAAACTTCCATTGAGCAATTCAAAAGGGGTATGTATGCCTAAGTTTACAAATTCTTGGGCATGGTTTAATGGCTTCCTATTGCCTACATACTTTAAAATTTGAAATTCAAAGTCTTTTCTTGTGTCATAATAATACCAGTTGTCTCCAAATTGAAATACTATATAATTAATGCCTTCTTCTTGTAATGTTTGAATGTTTTCCATTGTATTGAACTTGATGTTGTTGTCAGCATCAGTACGGAAGATGGACTTAATTATACTAGTATCTTCATAGTACATTTTACCAAAGCCCGTGATTTCAATAACATCTTCATCTATGATATTGAAATACATCTTATTATTATCTAGCCAATTTAATAAATCAGGATTCATATTTAAATTTTGTTTAATTTATATTCGGTTAAAGTTTTCAGTCTGAAAGCGAATGTGTCATATATCTCCCAAAAGTCCATGCTGTCGAAATCTTGGCTGGAATCTTCTATATCGGCAACATAGCAATCAAAATATTCATTTAGTTGATCACCTGTCTTTTTTATAGCTTCTGTAGCGTCTCCATCATATCCAATGACTATTGTATGAACCCCTTTTGCCTGTAACTTATAAATTTGTGTATCAGAGATTTTCTTCCCGAACGTAGCAACAACAGCCACAGATGGGTTATTGTACAGGTTTAATTTTCGCGTAAGTGCAATGACATCAAACACTCCTTCTACAAGAATTACGGTATCTGTTTCGTCTTCAATTATACTATCATAGTTGTATAATAATTTGACAAAATCGTTTTCAGTGCTATTCCTATAACGCATAATTTGGAATTTTCCATTATGACTTGCTTTACGGTTATATTCATCAATATCAGCTTTATCCCAAATATGCCGGGAAATATACCCAACAATATCTCCATTGTCTATAATCGGAAATATTACATAATCATCAAACTTAAAGTTCATGTTACGTGTAGTGCCAACAGGAAAGAAATCGTAATCTTCTTCAGTAAATCCACGTTTTCTTAAATACCGATTAAAATGAGTGCGCTTATAATATTCAGGCATTTCCACAACACACAGAGAGTCACATTTTATGAAACCCAAATCAGATTTAAGCAGACAATTATATGAATTAA
>OGLX01001017.1_pt1 | contig 15670 bp, 10 predicted proteins | sample 1572821 | NCBI WGS metagenome assembly OGLX01 (sample SAMEA2581908, study PRJEB24529) | metagenome | biome: Human gut stool | place: China | collected 2011 | reverse complement strand
TTAATTAACTCTCTCATTTTCAATCGATTACATAAGAATTAACAGAGTATTGTTATAATAATGTATACAAAGAATTGTAAAAAAGAAATTCTATGCAAAGATACATTATTAAGATTTAGGAACAAAAGGTTTGGTTGCCGTTTTTTGCAAAATGACACACAAAATACCTACTACTTGTTAGTTGGTTTGTGTTCAAATGAGCAAAATGTACATAAATAGGTATTGTATTGTGCAATGTGTTTGTTGGAGTTTTCGGCTCTTTAGTGTCTACATATCGGTTGTTTGTAGTGGGAACCTGCCACCGCTCGCGTCCGCCGTCCAATCAGATTGCGTCCGCCGTCCGATCGGATTGCGTTCGGTGAACGATGACAAAGCGACGGCAACTGCCGCGTTAACACTGAAATAATTGTTTGCGAACACACGCTGCAAACTATCTAAAAGAACGTGAAAAAGCAGAAAAACTCGCGGTTTTATTTGGCTGATACGCCGAAATAATCTATATTTGCGCTGTCTTAGTTACATAACGGCATTGACGTTAGCTGACGAAAGACAAACAATTTAAAAACGAAAGAATCTATTATCAACTAAAAAACCTTTTATACTATGAACGTAGAGAAAATCATGCATGATCTCGAGGCTAAGCACCCGGGAGAAGCCGAGTATTTGCAGGCAGTACGCGAAGTTCTTATCTCAATCGAGGACGTTTACAACCAGCACCCAGAATTCGAGAAGGCAAAGCTTATCGAGCGCCTTGTAGAGCCGGAGCGCATCATCACATTCCGTGTTCCTTGGACAGACGACAACGGTGAGGTACATGTAAACATCGGCTACCGCGTACAGTTCAACGGCGCCATTGGCCCGTACAAAGGCGGCTTGCGTTTCCACCCGTCAGTGAATCTCTCAATCCTGAAGTTCCTCGGTTTCGAGCAGACATTCAAGAACGCACTCACCACATTGCCTATGGGCGGTGGCAAGGGCGGTTCAGACTTCTCTATCCGCGGCCGTTCAGACGCAGAAGTTATGCGTTTCTGCCAGGCATTCATGACAGAGCTCTATCGCCACATCGGTCCTGATGAGGACGTACCGGCAGGCGACATCGGCGTAGGCGGCAGAGAGATTGGTTATCTCTTCGGCATGTATAAGAAACTCACACACCAGTATCAGGGCGTGCTCACAGGCAAGGGCTTGGAGTTCGGCGGTTCGCGCATCCGTCCTGAAGCTACCGGTTACGGCGCACTCTACTTCGTACAGCAGATGCTCGCAACACGCGGTCTCGACATTAAGGACAAGACAATCGCTATCTCTGGCTTCGGCAACGTAGCTTGGGGCGCAGCCAAGAAGGCTACAGAGCTCGGTGGTAAGGTTATCACCATCTCTGGTCCTGACGGATACATCTATGACGAAGCAGGCATCGCAGGCGACAAGATCGACTACATGCTCGAGCTCCGCTCTTCAGGCAACGATATCTGCCAGCCGTACGAGGACGAGTTCCCTGGCTCTAAGTTCGTTGCAGGCAAGAAACCTTGGGAGGTTAAGGCCGACATCTACCTCACATGCGCTACACAGAACGAGCTCAACGGCGCCGACGCCGACATGATTCTCGCTCAGAAGCCGTTGTGCGTTGCCGAGGTTTCTAACATGGGCTGCACAGCTGAGGCTGTTGATAAGTTCGTTGCTGCTGAGCAGCTCTTCGCTCCTGGCAAGGCTGTCAACGCAGGTGGCGTAGCTACATCTGGTCTCGAGATGACTCAGAACTCTATACGTCTGAGCTGGAGCGAGAAGGAAGTAGACGAGAGGCTCCACTACATCATGCACTCTATCCACGAGCAGTGCGTGAAGTACGGCAAGCGTGCTGACGGCTACATCGACTATGTACGCGGCGCTAACATCGCTGGCTTCATGAAGGTAGCCAACGCTATGATGGCTCAGGGCATCGTATAATGCTCCCGACCGCCGCAAAAAACAATATGAATACGTGAAAATAAGAAATACAACATTAGTAATTCTTGCAACAATAAGCCTTGCCTATGTCTGCGCACAAACGCAGACAGGCAAGGCCTCGTTCTATTCTAAACGTGCCACCGGCTCTCGCACAAGCAGCGGAGAGCGCCTGCACCACGACAGCTTGACGTGTGCCCACCGCACCTATCCCTTCGGCACGCTGCTGCGCGTAACCAACGAGCGCAACGGCAAGCAGGTCATCGTGCGCGTCACCGACCGCGGTCCGCACGGACGCGGACGCATCATCGACCTCTCTTATCGCGCCGCCAGCGAACTCGGCATCATTGCGCAAGGCGTAGCCGTAGTAAAGGTGGAACGTCTGCGTAACACGAAAGTGCCGTTCAAGCCTGAAGACGCCCTGCCCGAAATCGACTTCGAAGTCACCGAATACACGCTGCCCGAAGACGGCGTATTCCATTTCAACAACAATGATCAGCAGGTGCATGTAAAGAAGTTGCATACGCCTGACAAGAAGAAAAAGTCTGCTGCCTCCAAAAAGAAGTCTTCAGGCAAGAAGAAACGTTCTGCAGGCAAGAAGTAGTGCTCTAAGGGCAGGAAGTAGAAATAATTGTTTGTTTTTACCTATTTAGTCTTATTTTATTATAAATAGGAGACTTTGTATTGCTATTTTTTCTAACTTTGTAATGCAAAGTATATTAACGTGTTAAAAACAAACTAATCCATGACATCTACCGACTCAAGAACCTCAACTACAAGGAGGATATTGAGGCGGCTGTGAAGAAATAGACGGCTATGCCGACGTTTAGATAAAGATAATTGACGATTTACAAACTGTAACTGAAGGCTTCTGCCTTCACCATAAACAATAGAGTTATGAAGAAATGTTTGATAATGCTTTTAGGTGGAGCGATAACGGTGAGCAGTTGCTCCACTGGCGCAGGCACGGGTGCCTACGCAGGCGGCTCAATGGGCTCGGTGCTCGGCTCCGCAATCGGCGGAATCGTAGGCGGACCGCGCGGACACGATATAGGTACGGTCATAGGTATGGCTACGGGTGCAGCAGCCGGTGCGGTTGTGGGCGACGCTGCCGAGAAGAAGCAGCGCCAGAGCGTGGGCGTGCCCGCAGAAGAACAGCAGCAGCGCAGACCGTCTGAGCGCGAGATGCGTGCGCGCCGCAACCAGCGCATTCAGCGTGAGAAGGCTATGCAGCGTCAGCAGATGCAGCAGAACGATGCCGAATACGATGATGATGTGTACTTCGACGCGAAGAAGCCAAGAGAGATTGACGCGAAGAAGCTCAGAACTTACGATGCTGAGGAGCCAGCAAAGCCTGAAAGACCTATGCCGTTCTACAATAACGAGGGCTTCCCCGAGGGTCAGCACTTCAAGCTGGAGCGAATACCGAGAAAACAAATCGACAACAATGTGCAGGAGGAACAGCCGCAGGAGAGCCGTCTTGACACTGATATCGTTGTCGATGAAACCAATTCAAGTGACGACAGCTTCGACTTTGAAAAGGGAGAATAATAAGAAGACTTGTAATAAAAGTAGCGGAGGCCGGAGACCTCCGCTACTTTTTTATTTCAGTACGAATACCTTTGTCTCGTGCGCAGCCACCGTGCCCTTCCATTTGTTTGCACGTTGCGCAATGTTGCGGTGCTGCCAAACGTCGCGCACGGTGTACTTGCCGTTGAGTCCGACGGTGGCGAAGTTGAGGTTCACGCGTTGTGCTGCGTCCGACGGATTGAGGATAGCCACGGCGTGCGAACCGTCAGCCAGCGGTTTCACGTACACCTGCTGCGTCGGCTCGTTCACGATGCGCTCCGCAGCCTTGCCCATAGCGTCCTGATTGATGGCGATAATCTCCTTGTTGAGCAGTATGCGGCGGTCGTCGTCGGTCACTTTGCGCAGGTCGTTGGTCATGGCGAGCACCGACGAGAGCATACACCACATGCTCATTTGTGTCTGATATTCGGTCTGAGTGCAGCCCACGCCGCCGAGATCGCTCGACGGACCGCCCGTTCCGCGCAGACCAACCACGAGCATGTCCATGTCGGGCCACTGTCCCGGGCGGGCATGCTTGGCGAGTGGTGCCGTAATGTTTACGATGTCGAGAATGCCCATGCCGCCTTCCTTCACGATGTCCTTCCACATGTCGCGCACGTCGTAAGAAGTGCGCCAGAGCTGTCCGCCCACTTCCTCGCACCACTCCTCGCCTTGGCGCTGTCCCCATTCGCAGATGCCGAGCACGATGTCGCGTCCCGACTTCTGCAGGGCGTTAGCCATTGTGCGGTAGCGCTGTCTTGCCGTGGCGCTGTCCTCAGGCGCATTGCAGTAGTCGTACTTCAGATAGTCGATGCCCCACGAAGCGAAGGTGCGTGCGTCCTGCTCCTCGAAACCGAGGCTCGCTGTCCATCCGCCGCAGGTGAGTTGCGCCGCATCCGAGTAGATGCCGAGCTTCAGACCCTTAGAGTGGACATAGTCGGCGAGCGCCTTGATGCCCGACGGGAACTTCTCAGGGTCGGGTATGATGTTGTTCTGACGGTCGCGACCGCCCTGCCAGAGGTCGTCGATGAAGATATATTCGTAGCCGGCGTCGCGAAATCCGCCTTCGACCATAGCGTCCGCTGTCTCGCGGATAAGCTGTTCGTTGATGTTGCCCTGGAAGAGGTTCCATGTCATCCAGCCCATTGGCGGTTTCGGCGCAAGTTGTTTGCGTGGAGTGGGGGCGTTCTCAGCCGAAGCGAAGAGCGACGAGAGGCAGAGAGCTGCCGAGAGAATAAAAGATTTGTTCATAATGATTTGTTTATTGGTTGTTTGTTATTGAGATGTTGAGGTGTTGAGATGGTGAGATGTGATGTTGAGGTGTTGAGATATGATGTTGAGGTGTTGAGATATGCATTGCTAATGTCAACACAACACCATCTCACCATCTCACCACCTTTATTGTACAAAGTTAGCAATTATTTCCGTTCGTTCTGTATAATGTCCCCGATTTTCTTTGCTCATTGAAACGTAAAGGTTAATTTTGCACGTAGCGGAGGTCTCCGGCCTCCGCAGCATCAAGTGCATAGCGTGAAGAGTTGTATTCTAAACACGACAACTCGCTATAAAGTAATTAGTGTTATTGATTGCTGCGGAGGCCGGAGACCTCCGCTACGGAAATAGATATGGAAAAGAAATATAGATTTGAAGTCTGCGCCAACGGCGTAGAGAGTTGTCTGGCAGCGCAGGAAGGCGGCGCCGACCGTGTAGAACTTTGCGCCGGCATACCCGAGGGCGGCACCACGCCGTCGTACGGCGAGATAAAGGTGGCGCGCCGCGTGCTCAGCACGACACGCCTCCACGTGATAATACGTCCGCGCGGCGGCGACTTCCTCTATACTCCGCTCGAAGTGGAGCGCATGGTGGAAGATATAAAGATATGTAAGCAACTGGGTGTAGACGGCGTGGTGATAGGCTGTTTGTGTGCCGATGGATCGCTCGACATGGATGCCAACCGTCGCTTGGTTGAGGCTGCTCAGGGCATGTCTGTCACGTTCCACCGCGCCTTTGACCGCTGCAACGATCCGCGCCGCGCACTCGAACAGCTCATTGAGCTCGGTGTCGACCGCGTCCTGACATCGGGTCAGCAGCCCACAGCGCTCGAAGGTGCACCGTTACTCGCCCAGCTGCACAAGCTTGCTGCCGACCGCATCATCATTCTCGCTGGATGCGGCGTGAACGAGCAGAACATAAAGCAGATACAGACCGAGACTGGAGTCTGCGAGTTCCACTTCTCTGCGCGCGTTCCCGTGAAGAGCCGCATGCAGTACATCAATCCCGACGTGTACATGGGTGCGAAGGATGCCGACGAGGGCACGCTGATGTACACTGCGGCTGAGCGTGTGCGCAATACCATCGCGCAGTTGCAGTAGGAAAAGTCTGGCATCTATCGCATACAACACTTTAAGAAACTTTCATGTGCCTTCAAGGGGGCACTTGTCTCAAGTGCATCAACCGGGCAAGAGGTGCATCAACCGAGCAAGAATTACACCGTTTACTTGGTTGGTGCAGCAGAGACTGCTGCACCCCCTGAGAAAAGTGCATCAACCGAGCGAGATTTGCTGTCTCCTACAGATTTTACTTTAAACGGATTTAGGGTATATAATGAAAAAACGGATTAAACGGATTAAACAGACTCCTTCATTGTATAAGGAATCCGTTTAATCCGCTTAATCCGTTGTTGAATTATTCCGAGCAGTACAATCCGCTGTTAAATCATTCCAAGCAGACAGTCTGCTTAATCAGTTGCCGCTTTATCCCAGCACCTCGATAGCCTTGCGCATGCGCTTCAGCGTCTCCTCCTTGCCGAGGAATGCCGAGATGTCGAACATGCCCGGGCCCTTGCCGATGCCTACGAGCGTGAGGCGGAAGGCGTTCATAACGTCGCCGAGCTTGTAGTCCTTCTCCTCAACCCACTTCATCACTACCGGCTCCTGACCCTCTACCGAGAAGTCGTCGATGCCCTCGAGCACCTCAGCCAGTTCGCCCATCACCTTAGCCGAATCAGCCTTCCAGCGCTTCTTCACGGTCTTCTCGTCGTACTCCGTCGGAGCGATGAAGAAGAACGAGCAAAGCGGCCACAATTCCTTAACGAAGTTCACGCGGTCCTTCATCATTGACACCACCTTAGTGATGCGCTCCATCGATTCGTCTACGCCGTTGTTAGCCACGATAGGCGCAAAGAGGTTAGCCACCTCCTCGTTCGACTTCTTCAGCATGTACTCGTGGTTGAACCAGATGCCCTTCTGATAGTCGAAGCGTGCGCCAGCCTTAGAGCACTTGTGGATGTCAAACGCCTGCACAAGCTCGTCAAGAGTGAAGAGCTCCTGCTCTGTGCCTGGATTCCAGCCGAGCAGCGCAAGGAAGTTGACGACTGCCTCGGGGAAGTATCCGCTCTCGCGGTAGCCTGAAGAAACGTCGCCCGTCTTCGGGTCGTGCCATTCGAGCGGGAACACTGGGAAGCCCAGTCGGTCGCCGTCGCGCTTTGAGAGTTTGCCTTTGCCTTCCGGCTTCAGCAGCAGCGGCAGGTGAGCGAATTTAGGCATGGTGTCCTCCCAACCGAACGCGCGGTAGAGCAGAACGTGAAGCGGTGCGCTCGGCAGCCACTCCTCGCCGCGAATTACGTGCGTAATCTCCATGAGGTGGTCGTCCACGATGTTAGCCAAGTGGTATGTAGGCAGCTCGTCGGCGCTCTTGTAGAGCACCTTGTCGTCGAGGATGTCGCTCTTGATAACCACGTGACCGCGTATCATGTCGTCGATGTGCACCTCGATGCCCGGCTCTACCTTGAAGCGAACCACGTACTGCTCGCCGTCGGCGATGCGGCGTTCCACTTCCTCCTTCGGCAGAGTGAGCGAGTTGGTCATCTCGCCGCGTGTGTGCGCGTCGTACTGGAAGTTCTGAATCTCGGCACGCTTAGCCTCAAGCTGTTCCGGCGTGTCGAAAGCGATGTAAGCCTTGTCGGCAGCCAGCAGCTGCTCTACATATTTCTTATATATGCTGCGGCGCTCGCTCTGTCGGTACGGACCATGCTCGCCGCCGAAGCTCACGCCCTCGTCGAACTTGATGCCGAGCCAGCGGAACGACTCGATGATATACTCCTCAGCGCCCGGTACGAAACGGTTGGAGTCGGTGTCCTCGATGCGGAATACGAGGTCGCCGCCGTGCTGGCGAGCGAAGAGATAGTTGTACAATGCTGTGCGCACGCCACCGATGTGCAGCGCTCCTGTTGGACTTGGTGCGAAACGCACCCTCACTTTTCTATCTGACATATTTTGTTTTGTTGTTTTGTTTTCAGTGCAAAGGTAGTGCAATTATTTCGTATTTTGTGATTTTTTTTGTAATATTGCAGTCGAAACCCCCAAACACGGCGGACTAACCCCCGCAGAACCTCTAAACAAACTGATTTATATGGACCGATTGAACCAACCAAAGCGAATTTTCTGGCGCAACATGCTCTCGCGAACGCTCCTTGTACTGGTCACCGTGACGCTCATCGTGTGGGCTCTGCCGCACAACGAACGCCAACGCTACAAGTACGACGTGGGCAAACCGTGGATGTACGGCTCGTTCATAGCCAAGTTCGACTTCCCCGTATACAAGACCGATGCCACCATAAAGGCGCAGGAAGACTCGCTGCTCGAGACCTACCAGCCCTACTACAACTATGACAAGCAGGTGGAGACGAAGATGGTGAGCCGATTCCTCGCCGACTATCGCAACGGCATACCCGGACTCTCGTCGCTCTACGTGAAGCTCATCGCCGACCGCCTGCATAAGCTCTATCAGCAGGGCATCATGGGCACGCCCGAATACAACGAGATATACCGCGACTCTACCACTGAGGTGCGCGTCGTACTCGGCAACAAGGCGCAGAGCATACGCCTCTCCGAGTTCTACTCTACGCTCTCGGCGTACGAGCAGCTCTTCGCCGACGACATCATCGCGCAGCAGCGACCGCTACTGCAGCGCTGCAACCTCAACAACTATATTGAGCCTAACCTCATATACGACAAGAGCCGCTCCGAGACCGAGCGCAACGACCTCCTCTCGTCGATACCGCCCGCAAGCGGAATGGTGATGAGCGGACAGAAGGTGATAGACCGCGGCGACATCGTCGACGAATATACCTACCGCGTGCTCGACTCCTTCGAGCGCGAGATGGAACGGCGCAGCGCCACGGACAGCGAAATGATGGTGATGCTCATCGGACAGATAGTGTTCGTGGCGCTCCTCGTCACGCTCTTCACCATCTACCTCGGACTCTTCCGACACGACTACTTCGCCAAACCGCGCTCCATCGCCATGCTCTACACGCTCATCACGCTCTTCCCGGTGCTCGTGTCGCTCATGGTGAGCCACAACTTCCTCAGCGTCTACATACTGCCGCTGGCTATGGCGCCGATGTTCGTGCGCGTCTTCATGGACTCACGCACGGCGTTCGTCTGCCACGTCACGATGGTGCTCATCTGCACCGCCGCCGTGCGCTACCAGTACGAGTTTATCATCATACAGCTCGTAGCCGGACTCGTAGCCATCTACTCGCTGCGCGAACTCACACGCCGCGCACAAGTGTTCCGCACGGCGCTCTTCGTCACACTCGCCAGCGCCCTCGTCTACGTAGCCATGCAGATGATGCAGAGCAACGACCTCTCGCTCGTCGACACCGATATGTACTATCACCTCGTTGTCAACGGCATCTTCCTGCTGCTCTGCTATCCGCTCATGTACGTCGTCGAGAAGATGTTCGGATTCGTGTCGAGCGTTACGCTCTTCGAGCTGTCTAACACCAATCGCGGACTGCTTCGCGACCTCTCGGAGGTGGCTCCCGGCACGTTCCAGCACTCTATCACCGTCGGAAACCTCGCAGCCGAGATAGCCAACAAGATAGGCGCCAACTCGCTGCTCGTGCGTACCGGTGCACTCTATCACGACATCGGAAAGATGGAAGACCCAGTCTTCTTCACCGAGAACCAGGCAGGTGTCAACCCGCACGAAAATATGTCGTACATCGAGAGCGCACGCATCGTGATGCGCCACGTCACCGAAGGCGTGCGCATGGCGGAGAAAGCCAATCTTCCGGCGTTCATACGCGACTTCATCCTCACCCACCACGGACGCGGCGTGACGAAGTATTTCTACATCAAGTACAAGAACGAGCATCCCGACATCAACGTCGACGTCACGCAGTTCCAGTACCCCGGACCTAACCCGTTCACACGCGAGCAAGCCATTCTTATGATTGCCGACGGCGTGGAGGCTGCGTCGCGTTCTCTCTCCGAGTATACCGAGGAAAGCATCTCCGAACTCGTCAACCGCATCATCGACAGCGATGTAGCCGAAGGTTTCTTCAAGGAGTGTCCTATCACCTTCCGCGACCTCGCCCTCGCAAAGCTCGTACTCATCGAGCGCCTCAAGTCGATATATCACACCCGCATATCATATCCCGAAGCGAAGAAGTAATTAAGGAGGCTATGGCATTCTTGCCGTAGCCTCCTAATTATTTTTATTGAAACATGCTGTAATTCAATAAAAAGCAGTAACTTTGCAACATTCTAAAAACCAATCTACAAATGAAAAAATTTACTTTGTTCTTTATCGCGCTTGTCGCTTGCTTCTTCGCAGGCGTAGAGTGCATTAGTGCAGCTACCGCAGGCGGCCTGAAGAAGGCTTCTCCGAAACTGCCTGAGTTTGTAACGTCGGGAGACGGCGGCACTTACTATTACGTTAAGTTCTTGCGTAACGAGAAGGTGATGTCTGTCAGCTCAGACAATTGTATCCGTCTCTACGCAGGCAGCGGCGAAAGCTCACAGCAGTGGCGTCTCGTCGGTTCGCAGGATAACTTCCAGTTCCAGAACAAGGACGGACAGTATATCGTGGTTAGCTCGCAGAGCCTTGGCGCTACCTCTACTGGTGCTGCTAACCCTAACCCGTTGCGTCCGAGCACATCAGAGCAGCCTGGCGGCTTCAAGCTGCAGGTGGCTCCGAACACAGACAACGGCACAGGATGGGAGATTGTAGCCAACTCTAAGTCGGGCAACAACGTCGTTAACCTTTGGGGCGACCCGGGCGACGGCAACTCGATCGGCTTCTGGAAGACCAACGACCAGAACAACGTTGTGGTTTTCGTTAAGCCAGACTCCGACCTCGGTGCAGCCGACTACAAGACAGTAGGCTCAATGACATTCAAGCCCGAGAACAAGCTCACACTCTGGTACACAGAGCCGGCTACAACCGCACAGCTTTACAGCGGCGGTCAGGGCTATTCTAACTGGATGGAGTACGCATTGCCTATCGGCGACGGACAGTTCGGTGCTTGTCTCTTCGGTGGCGTATACAAAGACGAGATTCAGTTCAACGAGAAGACGCTCTGGAGCGGCACACCAGCACGCTCTTCGCAGGGCGGCAAGGGCTACGGCAAGTACGAGAACTTCGGCTCTATCTACGCTAAGGACCTCAGCGGCGAATTCGGCCTCACAACCGACAAGGCTGCTTCAGACTATGTACGTTTGCTCGACCTCACAACCGCAACCGGCAAGACCATGTTCAAGTCGGCAGCAGGCGTTGAGTACACACGCGAGTATATCGCATCTAACCCGGCGCGCGTCGTAGTGGCTCACTACACAGCAAGCAAGGGCGGCAAGCTCAGCTTCCGCTTCACAATGGCTCCAGGCTCTATCACAGCCGACCCGACATACGCTAACGGCGAGGGCACATTCAGCGGCAAACTCGAGACAATCAGCTACAATGCTCGCATGAAGGTTATCCCGACAGGCGGCACAATGACAACTGACGAGGAAGGCATCGAGGTGATCGGCGCTGACGAAATCATGGTTGTGCTCGGCGGCGGCACCGACTTCGACGCTTACGAGAGCACATATACCAAGAACACATCGGCTTTGGCTCAGACTATCGCCGACCGCGTTGCAGCAGCTGCCGAGAAGTCGTGGGCAGATCTCTACGCAGAGCACGTAGCCGACTATCAGAGCTTCTTCGGACGTTGCGACTTCGACCTCGCAGGCACAAAGAACGATATGACTACCAACCGTCTCATCGACTCATACAACGGTGGTCGTGGCGCTGACGCTCTCATGCTCGAGCAGCTCTACTTCGCATACGGCCGCTATCTCGAGATTTCTTCTTCACGCGGTGTCGACTCTCCGTCTAACCTCCAGGGCATCTGGAACAACATCAACGGTGTAGCATGGAACTCTGATATCCACTCTAACATCAACGTTCAGATGAACTACTGGCCGGCTGAGCCTACAAACCTCAGCGAGATGCACATGCCGTTCCTCAACTATATCTGGGCTATGGCAGAAAAGCAGCCGCAGTGGAAGCAGTGGGCAAAGCTGCAGGGTCAGGACCGCGGTTGGACTTGCTTCACCGAGAACAATATCTTCGGCGGCGTGAGCGCATTCAAGAACAACTACGTTATCGCTAACGCTTGGTACGCTACACACCTCTGGCAGCACTACCGCTACACCCTCGACCGCGAGTATCTGAAGCGCGTGTTCCCCGCAATGCTTTCAGCTTCGCAGTTCTGGATGGACCGCCTCAAGCTGGCTTCAGACGGCACATACGAATGCCCGAACGAGTGGTCGCCTGAGCACGGACCAGAGTCGGAGAACGGCGTTGCACACGCACAGCAGCTCGTATACGACCTCTTCAGCAACACTCTCGCTGCCATCGACGTGCTCGGTGACGACGCAGAAGTATCGGCTACAGACCTCGGCATACTCAGAGACCGTTTCGCTAAGCTCGACAAGGGTCTTGCTACAGAGAACTATACCGGCTACTTCGGCACAGCTATTCCTACTGGTTCTAAGATTCTTCGCGAATGGAAGTACAGCTCATACACAAGAGGTGAGAACGGCCACCGCCACATGTCGCACCTTATGTGCCTCTATCCGTTCTCTCAGATTGAGCCGGGTACAGAGCTGTTCGATGCAGCTGTCAACTCTATGAAGCTCCGTGGCGACGGTGCTACCGGCTGGTCAATGGGTTGGAAGATGAACCTTTGGGCACGTGCCCTCGACGGCGACCACGCTCGCAAGATTCTGAACAACGCACTGGCTCACAGCAACGGTGGCGCAGGCGTATTCTACAACCTCTTCGACTCGCACGCTCCGTTCCAGATCGACGGCAACTTCGGTGCTTGCGCCGGTATCGCCGAGATGATTATGCAGAGCAACTCGGGTCTTATCCGCATCTTGCCGGCTCTTCCGTCAGCTTGGACAGAGGGTCACATGCACGGCATGAAGGCTGTAGGCGACGTAACAGTTAGCATCGACTGGAAGAACGGCGAGGCTACACGCGTCACACTCACCAACAACCAGGGTCAGACAATGCGCGTTCACTACAAGAACCTCGCTAAGGCTAAGGTTTACGTAGACAACGTGCTCACAGAGGTGGCTGTTAAGGACAATGTAGCTACACTCACCGGTGCTAACGGCTCGGTAGTAGTGCTCGACTTCGACGGCTCGTTCACTCCGACTGGCATCGACGCTGTGAAGACCGAGGCTGCTCACGACGGCTATATATATAATGTAAGCGGTCAGCGCGTCAACGACTCATACAAGGGTCTTATCATCAAGAATGGCAAGAAGATGCTGAAGAAGTAATATTTTCTATGTTTTACTTGTTTCGTTTATTTTTTTTGGATATTTTTGCAGTCCGAACTTGAAGATTATATTCAACGTAAACGAAATTTATAAACAACAACCGAAGAAGATGAAAGAGATAGCTGGCGTAAATTCAGATACGTTCACGATTCTTATTGTAGACGACATCGCCTTGAACCTGCTTTTGCTCGACAAAATGCTTAAGCCGTTCGATTTCCAGATTGTAAAGGCAGCCAACGGCCGCGAGGCGTTGGAGACCATACAGTCGCGCATAGGCACGCCGGGCAGCATCGACCTCGCTATAGTAGACCTCATGATGCCCGACATCGACGGCTTCAAGGTGATAGAGCACGTGCGCAACGGCTGCGACAACGGCGAGTTCCGCATTCCGGCGCAGAGCAAGAGCGACCTTCCGATACTGATTCTCTCGGGCATGAACTTCGGCGAGGACATAGAACGCGGACTTGCGTTAGGCGCCAACCAGTTCATCACGAAGCCTATCGTGATGACACAGCTCTACAGCATCATCGTAGAGGAACTGACGAAGAAGGTAGAAGCAACGAAGTAGCTTGACGTGAAGTTAAAGTAAAGTAGCAACTTGATTTATCTATTATATATACGAAGCGGGGGACAATTTGCGTAAGCGAATTGTCCCCCATACTTATGTAGAAGAATTTATTTGCGCAGAGCCATGTCGCCACCAAGGCGTGAGGCTCTGCTTTTTTTATTATTGGCTATGTAACTTAAGCTTTCTGTTGAGTCGGTTTAGAACGTGATATTCACACCGGCTGCAAACGCGCTGTTGTTGCGGGTGTAGTCGGTGTTGTACGTGTTAGACACGCCCGGTGCGAGAGTCACGGTCTCCGACGTCTTCACGTGGTCGTAGAATGTGTGGAAGTAAGCCACGGAGAAGTCGAGCTTCTTTGTGATGTGGTAAACGCCGCCCAAGCCAACAGAGTTGGAGCTTACAACGAACGACTTGTCGTCCATGTACTCGTCCGTAAGGCCGTAGTTGGTGTTCTGCCAACCGGTGCTGACCGTAATCTTCTTTGTCACGTCGTACTCAACGCCGGCGTTGAACTCGAGTGTACCGCGCTTCTTGAGCAGCTTGTTGCGGTTGTTGTAAGAAGTGGCGTTGTAGTCGTCGAACCAGTGGAAGCCCACGTTGATGCGCAGCTCGTCGATTGGGCTGTAGCCCACGCCCACGGTGAGCAGCGACGGGATGTCGCCAGCAATCTTCTTGCCGTCGGCGTACTCGCCGATAGCCTTGTCGATCTTCGAGTCGAACTGCTGCTTCAGACCTGCTGTTGTAGCCACAACGGTCGGGTCAGCGAGCACCGCAGTAGAAGTCTGTTCTGCCTTGATGATAGCCTGCTCCTGCGGCAGACCAGCCTGCATGAACTTGGCGGTGAGAACCTTGTTCATCTGGTTCTTCAGATTGTCGTCGAGGTTACCGATAGACGGCAACTGGTTGACCGACTTGTTCTTCAGACGCATACGAGTCTTGAACTCGTACTTAGCCGAGAAGTTCCAGCGTCCGGCCTTATAGTCGACAGCCAACATTGGTGTGAAGCCGATGCCGCTCTGGTCGCAGCTCAGCTCGATGTTAGCCGAGTTCTCCTTCGATGGGTCGAGCACCTGGTAGAGTGGCATATTGCCCACCTTGATGTCCTCAACGTATCCGTAGTAGTTGCAGGTAGCGTAGATGCCGCGCAAGCCGGCGTAAACGCTGAAGTTATCGTTCACCTTGTAAGCTGCACCAGCCGAAAGACCGAAGTAGTACTGACGGCCATGCATGTAGCTGTTGAAGCTGTACGAGCCATTCTTGCCGAAAGCCTTGTCAGAGGTGAACATCTCTGCGCCGAGTTTGGTGTCGATAGCGCGAGCCAGTCCGATTGCGCCCATAGCTGTCTCGCTCACGATTTTCTCGAACGAGCCGAGTCCGTTGTCGAACGTACACTTACCGCCGCCGCCAGTCAGCGCGAAATTGCCCTGCAGCGACCATCTGCCCTTGTTATAAGCATACTGGAAAGAAGGAATAACCGGCGCGACAGCCTTTCCCTTGAAGTCGCGTGGAGTAGTAGGATTGTTCACGTTGTTTGTGAACAGCTTGTAGTCGTTATTGATTGTACGTGTCTGCCAAGCCGCCTGCCAGTTGATAGCGAGGTGGCTTCCTTCGCCCATAAATACAACACCTGCCGGGTTATAATACACACCATCAATACCAATAGAAGCCTCGCGGCTCATCATACGATTGAATGCGACGTGCTGGTTGGTGTTAGTGAGAAGACCGCCCGCAAAAGTCGCGCTGCTTGAGGCAATCGCTGCTGTCAAGCATACTGTTTTAAACTTGTTTATCATAATTATCTTGAATAATTGGTTGCAAAGTTAGCTGAATTGTTCTAAACTTCGGCTATATCATGGTTTATTTTAATAACTATTAACGCTTTACTGTTCAACTTCGCGTGTGTGTACATTATGCTTTTGTCACCGTTCGCGTTCGCCGTCCGACCGGATTGCGTCCGCCGTCCGATCAGATT
>OGLX01001015.1_pt1 | contig 15704 bp, 9 predicted proteins | sample 1572821 | NCBI WGS metagenome assembly OGLX01 (sample SAMEA2581908, study PRJEB24529) | metagenome | biome: Human gut stool | place: China | collected 2011 | reverse complement strand
AGGCAAGGATTTCTTTACAGGGCTGCTTAACAAAAGAGCATGTAAGGAATATGTATCGGATGCAATATCTTCTAACAAAGACATGCATTATGTTGCTATGATTGATATAGATGATTTTAAGAATATTAATGATACATATGGACATTTGTATGGTGACAAGGTTATATTAAAAGTTGCCTCTATTATAAACAGTACATTAAACGGAAGGGGAATAGTTGGCAGGTTTGGTGGAGATGAGTTCTTCATATTTACAAACTGGATTAATACAGAAAGCCAGTTGAGATCTATTCTTACATCTATTAAACAGAAAGTAAGGGATGAAATGAGTCAGGGAGAGAATGGCTGTATAGTTACTCTTTCTATAGGTGTGTGTCAGTATCCGGATAACGGAAGTGATTATGACACGCTTGTAAACAAGGCTGATAAATGTTTATATATAGCTAAGAATAAAGGTAAAAACAGATATATAATATATGACCCTGCTAAACATGGGGATTTTCTTGAGGATATGGGAAGAAAAGGCTTTTCTATGGCTCCTATTAAAAAAGGTGAGAATCTTTCGTTAGAAGTAGCAGATATGGCTATTGATATAATTAGGAATGGAAAAGAGGCGGTAAAAAGAGCACTTCCTCGTGCATGCAAGGCGTTAGAGATAGATGGTATACGTATATATAACGCAACTAAAGGCGAACTTATAGACTACTATGGAGAATATTCTGGATTGCCAGATATACTTGAACTCATAAAAACTGACAAATTTATGGAAAAATTCGAAAACAGGAATTACGTGACTGTGGTTTATACCTCTAATATAGAGTCGTTCTATAAAGAGATGTACGATGCGGTTATAGCCTGTAATATAGGTGGCATGATATATAGTTATTTTAAGAATGACGAAGGCGATAATATAGTTATGTTCTATGACACTTTCAATAAAAGCTTCAGGTGGAATGAATCTGATAAGAACTATATTATGACACTGACTAAGATAGTTACAAGTGTTCTTTAAAAGCAGGACACCGAAATGTAATAAAATGCTGACTGGTATACATAATAGTTTTATCAGCCAGCATTTTTGCTTTATTTATATTATAAAATGTGTTAAGTTTAATTAGGAAAGAATGGTAAAAGGGTTATGGGCATTAAAAGTGCACAGTTTTTAAGTATATCTGTGCAGGAATGGAGGTTAGTATGTCAGTACAGGATTATATGAGTGCCTTAAAATTAGGAAAAAAAGAATATCATGCATGTGTTAATAAAGGAAAATATCCATACCTTCCTGTTATGGAGAATATGATGGAGGAAAAGAGTATTGATTCTGAGGTGAGTCTTGGGATTGATCAGATACCATTAAGACTTGTGGTAGGAACATGTACAGCTGGAAGAACAAATGCGTTTGCAGATAACTGGATGCCTATATTGGAGTGGGGAAGTGAGTTTTCAGCAAAATGGGCATCACTTAGTGACAGCCAGGTGAATGAAGGTATAAGAGATCCTATAAAGGTATATGAATACATGAATAAGTTCTATGTGCTTGAAGGTAACAAAAGGGTGAGTGTTTTAAAGTACTTTAAGGCAGTTACTGTCAATGCACAGGTTATACGAAAGATTCCTAAAAAATCCGATGATCCAGATGTTAAAATATATTATGAATTCATGGATTTTTATAAAGCAACTAAGCTTAATGATATATATTTCAGCAAAGAAGGCAGCTTTACGACACTTATGGATCTGGTTGGTATAGAACCGGGAAAAGTTATGGATGAAGATGCCAAAAAGGATCTTGTTTCAAGCTATCTTAATTTCAGAACGGCATATGAATCAAGGGGAGGAGACAGATTTGATTTTCCTGTCGGAGATGCGTATCTAAGATTTATTCATATTCATGGATATGATAATGTCAAGCACATGACATCTGATGAGATGGATAAGAATGTGGCTAAGACATGGGAAGAGTTTGAACTTTTATCAGATAACAGCGGGGTTGAATTAAAAATGGACCCGGCAAAGATAGAACCAGCCAAAAAGAATATACTAAGCTATCTGCTTCCAATATCAGGAGGAGATAGCAACAAAAAGCTGAAGGTTGGATTTATATATGAAAAGACACCACAGACATCGGAATGGTGTTATGCGCATGAACTTGGAAGACAGTATATAGATGAGACATTTGGAAAACAGATAGAAACAGTAAGTATAACGAATGTAAGACCTAAAATCGATGATTATGATGCTATACAAAAGCTTATAGATGAAAATACAGATCTTATATTTGTGACATCTTCAGCCATGATGTATGCGAGCCTGAAGCAGGCCATAGCACATCCAAAGGCTAAGATACTTAACTGTTCACTGAATATATCGCATAAGTATATAAGAACCTACTATACAAGAATTCATGAAGCTAAGTATCTGACAGGACTTATAGCTGGCGTTATGTCAAAGAGTGACAGAATAGGATATGTTGCAAGTTGTCCTCTTTATGGTGTCATGGCAAATGTTAATGCGTTTGCTATGGGAGTAAAGGCTGTTAATCCTGATGCTAAGGTGTATGTGGAATGGAATGGTATCAAAGACAATGATGTTGAAGCCAGGTTTAAGGAGCTTGGGATTAATTGTATATCGGACCAGGATATGATTACGCCGAAAAAATCATCAAGAAAATTTGGGTTATATATAAATGACGATGGTAATATAAGACACCTTGCTATGCCGGTATGGCACTGGGGTGTGTTCTATGAAAAGCTTATACAAAGCATACTAAGTGGTTCATGGAAGAAAGAAGAGGAAGGCGATAAGGTATCAGCACTTAACTATTGGTGGGGAATGTCATCAGGGGCTGTTGATATTATATATGGTGGAGGCCTGAATAATGAAACTAAAAAAATAGTTGACCTTATCAGAGAATCTATTATAAAAGGTGAATTCCATCCTTTTTCTGGTGAGTTAAGAAATCAGGAAGGAAATATCATGAATAAAGCAGGTGAAACTCTTGATCCAGATGAAATCATAGAGATGGATTGGCTTATGGACAATATTGTTGGAAGGATACCAGAGTATGATGAACTAAGTGAAGAATATAAGCTCCTTGTTATAAATCAGGGAATTATAGATGTTAATGAATAATTGAAATGAGTGAAAATTATGAAAATACTTGTGTTAGCAGATGTTGAGTCGAAATATCTGTGGGACTATTTTGAAAAAGAAAAACTTGATGGTATAGACCTTATATTATCATGTGGTGATTTACGTGCGGAATACCTTTCATTTCTTGCTTCGTTTTCAAAAGTACCTATATTATATGTGCGTGGCAATCATGATGATAATTATGCATTTAAAGAACCAGAAGGATGTATATGTATAGAGGATAAAATATATGTGTACAAAGGAATCCGTATTATGGGACTGGGCGGTTCTATAAGATATAAAGCAGGTGCTAATCAATACACACAGAGTCAGATGAAAAGAAGGACTGCGAGAATGTGGCCAAAGATAAAAATAAAAAAAGGAATAGATATTCTTCTGACACATTCACCAGCGTTTGGAATAGGAGATGGTGAAGATAATCCGCATAAAGGGTTTGAAGCATTTGTTGATATACTGGATAAGTATAAACCGAAATATTTTATTCATGGTCATGTACATCTGAATTATTCGGTGGAGAATAAAAGAGAGAGAGAATATAAAGATACAATAATAATCAATGGATATGACAGATATGTGTTTGAGTATCCTGATAAATATATTTTGAAAGGCTCTGGTTCTGATTCATAACAGTGGTTATGCATAGAGGTTATAAAAGAAGTTATAAAAGAGGTTATGATATATGGTACTATAATACCATATATCATAACATTTGTTTTTGGTAGAATAATAATAATATTTTCATATGTTGATATTATACTTGTGAAAAATGCACAAAACTTGAAAGGGGTTTAAGATGAAAGCTATATTTAAAAAATCATCTAAGAGTATATGGGCATGTTTACTGGCTGTTGTTATGGCAGTAAGCATAATAGTGCCTGTATCAGTTAAATCTGCTAAAGCAGATGTTGTAAAGCCAGAAAAAATAGAAGCAACAGGCTGGCTGGAATCAGCGTATGTAGAATGGTCAACAGATTATAAAGCTGACAGCTATAATGCATATGTTAAAGAAAAGGATGGAGAGTATGTAAAGCTTGATGATGAACTTATCAGACATTATAAGACTGATAAAGACTATTACAGAGCTGATGCACTTGGTCTTAAAGAGGGAACATATATTATGAAGGTTGTTCCTGTAAAGGATGGAAAAGAAGTAGCTTCAAAGGCTCTTGAAACAGAAGAAATAGCCGTAGCTTCACATGATAGAAGTGGCTTTGCGTTCTCATCTGATTCTAAATATAAGACAGGTTCAGGTGCTTATAATGATGATGGAACATTAAAGCAGGATGCAGTTGTACTATATGTAACAAAAGATACTGCTAAAACTGTTACTATGACAGTAAAGACTGATACGAATAAGACTACTGAATGTGTTGGCATCCAGACTATTATTGATGCCCTTCAGAAAGGCAAGGAAACAAGACCTGTTGATATCCGCATTATAGGAATAGTGACAAAGAATGATCTTGATAAGATAAGCAGCAGTTCAGAAGGACTTCAGGTTAAGGGAAAAAGTGCTTATTCTGATATGAAGCTTACAATAGAGGGTGTCGGCAGCGATGCCTGTATAAAAGACTTCGGTATTCTTGTGAGAAATGCAGCAAATGTTGAAATAAGAAATCTTTCAGTGCTTAATTTCATGGATGATGGAATATCAATAGACACAAGCAACTGTAATATCTGGGTTCATAATCTTGATATATATTATGGACAGGCTGGCTCAGACAGCGACCAGAAAAAGGGTGATGGCTCTATAGATGTCAAGAAGTCACAGTACTGTACAATAGCATATAATCACTTTTTTGACAGTGGAAAATGTGGACTTGTAGATGCAACACCAGCAGATTCAGGGTATTCAGATTATCTTACATATCACCACAACTGGTTTGATCATTCGGATTCACGTCATCCACGTATAAGAAACGGACATAATATACATGTATACAACAACTACTATGATGGTAATTCAAAGTATGGAGTAGGAGTTACATCAGGTTCATCAGCATTTGTTGAAGCCAATGTGTTTGAAAACTGCAAATATCCTATGATGTCATCACTTCAGGGTTCAGATGCCAAGGGTAAAAGCATATTTTCAAACGAAAAAGGTGGAATGATTAAAGCATATAATAATATAATATCTGGTGCTGCCGGAGTTGTGTATGCTAATGCAGATTCATCATATGGGGCTGCCAATGCAGCTAGCTTTGATGCTTATCTTGCAGCTGAAAGAAATGAGCAGGTTGCAGGTTCATATAAGACATTATCAGGTTCAACCACATACAGTAATTTTGATACTGATGTATCTGTTGATATGGGTGTGACTGAAGCTGATATTACAGCTGTAGCAGAGGTTAAAAATAAGGTTAAAGCTTTATCTGGAAGCCAGGGTGGCGGCGTTATACCATGGAACTTCACTGATGCAGACAATTCTTCATATGCAATAGATGAAAAGTTAAAAGAGGCGGTTACAGCTTATAAGAATACAGCACTTATCAGTGTTGGAGGAAAAGTGGACAAAACAGGACATACAGAGGAGACAACTAAGTCAGAAGAGAATACAACAGCTTCACAGGAAACATCCAGCTCTGATGAAAAAACAACAGCACAGCCAACTCAGAATACAACAGCTTCTGATGCAACACAGGCTACAACATCACAGCAGCCAACAGCGGTACAACCAACGACAGAACAGCAGTCAACTACAGTGTCAACAACAACAGCACAGCAGTCAACGACAGTTCAGCAAACAACAACAGCACAGCAGCCAACAACGGGTACAGCTGGAAAAGTTATTGCTGTTGATTTTGAAAACGGAAGTACCGATAACACATTCTTTAATATCAAAGGAAATATTGCTAAAGATAAGGGCACTGTGACATATAAAGGTAAAACATATACTAAGTGTCTTAAGATGGAAACAAGTACTGAGATTTCATTTAATACACAGACAAATGCAAAGATAGTCATGGTGTTTAATGAAGATTTTAACGGCAAAGTGAAGCTTGATGGCAGTAAATGTGCTGTAAAGAATGGAATAATTGAGATGACTGTAAATGCGGGAACTCATAAGATTACAAAGGGCGATAAAGCGAATCTGTATTATCTTGCATATGAACAAGATAACAGCCAGCAGACTACAAAGGATAATGAACAGGCAACAACAGTAACGCAGCCAGCAACTAATGAACAGGCAACAACAGTAACGCAGCCAGCAACTAACGAACAGGCAACAACAGTTACAGAGCCAGCAACTAACGAACAGACAACAACAGTTACACAGTCTGCGACTAAAGAAGATGAAACCAGTTTCTCTGGTAATGATTCAGCATCATCAGAAAATTCAAGTGCAGTACAGAGTGAAGGCGAGTCAGTGCAGACATCTGATAACACAGTGATATGGTTTTATGCTGTGATAGCAGTTGCAATGGCTTTAGTTGCATCTGCATATGTATTTTTTGATAAAAAGCGTAAAGCATAATTCATTATTTTTAAGATAAAAATGTTAAAAGAACAGTACATGTAGAAATATGTGTGCTGTTCTTTTGCACAATTTAGTATAATATATAGAAAAGTAGTGAAAAGTGCTTGCAATATATAATTATGTGTGATAGTATGTTCAAAGCACTGAAAAACAAATGTACGTCACAGAAAGACAAAAAGCGGCATTTGTTTTTAGAAAAAATTAAGAAAAATAAAATGTAAGGTGTAAATGTATATTTTACATAATATGTGATAAGCGTAAGAATGGAGGATTATAATGAGCGAGAAGTTAAAGGTTGGTATTCTTGGTGGTACAGGTATGGTAGGTCAGAGATTTATTACATTACTTGAAAACCATCCATGGTTTGATGTTGTGTTAGTAGCTGCAAGCGGCCGTTCAGCAGGCAGACTTTATGAGGAAGCTGTTGAAGGACGTTGGAAGATGCAGACTCCAATGCCAGAGTTCGTTAAGAAAATGTCTGTTTACGATATGGATAAGGATTTTGATGAAATAGTATCAAAGGTTGATTTCGTATTCTGTGCTGTAAACATGCCAAAGAATGAAATTAAGGCGTTAGAGGAAAGATATGCCAAAGCAGAGGTTCCAGTAGTATCTAACAATAGTGCTAACCGTTGGACACCAGATGTTCCTATGATTCTTCCAGAGGTTAATCCAGAGCATACTAAGGTTATAGAAGCACAGAAGAAGAGACTTGGAACAACAAGAGGATTCATAGCTGTTAAGCCTAACTGTTCTATTCAGAGTTATGCACCAGCTCTTGCAGCTCTTAAGGAGTTTGAACCAAAGCTTGTTGTTGCTACAACATATCAGGCTATTTCAGGTGCTGGTAAGACATTTGAACAGTGGCCAGAAATGGTTGAAAACATTATCCCTTATATTGGCGGTGAAGAAGAAAAGTCTGAAAAGGAACCACTTAGAATTCTTGGTACAGTAGAGAATGGAGAGATAGTTCCAGCTACAGAGCCAGTTATAACATGCCAGTGCTTAAGAGTACCTGTTCTTGATGGACATACAGCAGCTGTATTTGTTAACTTTGGCAAGAAGCCTACAAAGGAACAGATTATAGAGAAGTGGAGAAGCTTCAGGGGAGTACCTCAGGAATTAAATCTTCCATCTGCACCAAAGCAGTTCATCCAGTATCTTGAAGAGGATGACCGTCCACAGGTTAAGCTTGATGTTAACTATGAGCATGGTATGGGTGTTTCACTTGGAAGATTAAGAGAAGACAGCGTATTTGATTATAAGTTTGTCGGACTTTCACATAACACATTAAGAGGAGCAGCAGGTGGAGCAGTTCTTTGTGCTGAGCTTCTTAAGGCACAGGGATATATAACAGCAAAGTAATGTGACAGCATGGATACATCAGTAAGTGGTCAGATTAACGTTGACCCCGCATTATAACATAAAGGAAAGCAGCAGTGCGTACATCAAAAGATGACAGCGTTGCTGCTTTTTGTGTGCCAGATTATTTTATGTTTTGCATTTGCATTTGGATTTATATTCTTTGCATTTTACTATGATATAATTTATAATATAAAGATATGACAAATTATGATATATAAAAACATGTATATTATAATGACAGATTGGAGAATGATTGTATGGGAAAATCCGTATATATAGCGGAAAAGCCAAGTGTTGCGCAGGAGTTTGCAAAAGCACTTCATGTAAATTTTAAAAGAAAAGATGGATATCTGGAAGCTGATGAGCATATTGTAACATGGTGTGTAGGTCATCTTATAACTATGAGTTATCCTGAGGCATATGATGAGAATCTAAAAAAGTGGCGGTTTGATACATTGCCATTTATTCCGGGACAGTTTAAATATGAAGTTATACCAGCTGTAAAAAAACAGTTTGATATAGTGAAAAATATACTTAACAGGGATGATGTTGAAACAATATATGTATGTACCGATTCGGGACGTGAGGGAGAATATATATACAGACTTGTAAGGCAGGAGGCTCATGTTACTGGTAAGAACGAAAGAAGAGTATGGATAGATTCACAGACTGAGGAAGAAATACTTAAAGGCATAAAGAATGCAAAGGATATATCAGAGTATGATAACCTGAGTTCAGCTGCGTATCTTAGAGCTAAAGAAGATTATCTTATGGGTATTAATTTTTCAAGAGTTCTTACATTAAAATACGGAAGAAATATAGCTAATTATCTTCATGAGGACAGAGCTGTAGTTTCTGTCGGAAGAGTTATGACGTGTGTTCTTGGCATGGTTGTAAGAAGAGAAAGAGAAATACGAAGCTTTGTTAAAACACCATTTTTTAAGGTTATTGGAGGTGCATCGATTAACGATAAAACATTTGATGCTGAATGGAGAGTGTGTGAGCAGAGCAGATATTATGGAACGCCTTATCTGTATAAGGATAATGGCTTTAAGGAAAGAAAAAAGGCTGAAGAGCTTGTAAGAATATTATCAGATCCGCTCCCAGCTTGTGGAATTGTAAAGCAGGTTGAAAGAAAGAAAGAAACAAAAAATCCTCCATTATTATATAATCTTGCTGAAATACAGAATGAATGTAGTAAGCTGTTTAAGATAAGTCCGGATCAGACACTTAACATCATACAGGAATTATATGAAAAAAAGCTTGTTACGTATCCGAGAACAGATGCAAGAGTATTATCAAGTGCAGTATGTAAAGAAATATATAAAAATATAGGCGGGCTAAGGAGTTATGTGCATGTTAAGGATATAGCTTTAGAGGTTATGGAAAATAAGCTTTATGATGGTATAGAAAAAACAAGATATTGTAACGATAAAGCTATAACAGATCATTATGCTATTATTCCAACCGGACAGGGACTTAACAATCTGGCTGCTTTATCAGTTACTGCACAGCGGACTTATGAGATAATAGTAAGGAGATTCTTAAGTATATTTTATCCGGCAGCGGTGTATCAGAAAGTAAGCATAACCACATCGGTAAAGAATGAAGATATGTATGCAACATTTAAGGTGCTTGTAAACGAAGGTTATCTGAAAGTTACGAATAATTCATTTGCTAAAAATAAAAATATACAACTGGCAGATTCAAAGGATAAGACAGGAAAAGTGAAAGATGTTACTGATAATTCATCAGATAAGACAGATGCAGAATTGCTTGAAAGTCTTAAGCTGTTAAAAAAAGGTTCAGAGATAACATTTACAGGGTTTGATATAAAAGAGGGAGAAACTTCTCCACCTAAAAGATATAATTCCGGTTCGATTATTCTTGCAATGGAGAATGCAGGACAGCTCATAGAAGATGAGGAGCTAAGGGCACAGATTAAGGGAAGCGGAATAGGAACAAGTGCAACAAGGGCAGAAATATTAAAAAAGCTTAATGTTAATAAATACATATTTATTAATTCAAAAACACAGATAATTACGCCAACACTTCTTGGCGAAATTATATATGATGTAGTTGATAATTCAATCAGGCAGCTGCTAAATCCGGAGCTTACGGCAAGCTGGGAGAAAGGACTTACATACGTAGCAGAGGGAAGTATAACTTCTGATGAATATATGCAGAAGCTGTCAGGTTTTGTGACAAGAAGAACTGTTGCTGTGAAAGGACTTAACAACCAGGCACAGCTTATAACATTATTTAATGATTCAGCCAGAAATTACAAGAGATGATATATGTCATTGTTTATAATGGGCTTTGGTAAAATAAGTTGAGATTAATATTGCCCATAAGGGGCTGAGTCGTGTATAATGCAGGGAAGACATATAATTTAATATATAACTTAATATTAAATAGTCTGATTGTATAATGCAGATGTTGATATATACATACTGGTGATATAACGGGCTTATAAAGAAGAATAATATGGAGGATTGTTATGTGCGGGATTACAGGGTATGTAGGTGACAGGGATTGTGCAGATGTACTTATAGATGCACTTTCAAAGCTGGAATATAGAGGATATGATTCAGCAGGAATTGCTGTTTTTGAACATGGAACTATTAAAGTAGAAAAATGTAAGGGAAGACTTTCTAATCTTGTTGATAAAATGGCGAGGGATGGCAAGCCTGTTGGACACTGTGGAATTGGTCATACAAGATGGGCAACACATGGAGAACCATCAGATATTAATTCACATCCACATGGAAATAAAAGAGTATCAATAGTACACAATGGCATTATTGAGAATTATAAACAGATAAAGGAGTTTCTTATAGGCGAAGGATATAGCTTTGTGAGTGAGACTGACACTGAAACAGTGGCGAAGCTTCTTGATTATTATTATGATGGAAATCCACTTACAACTATATCTAAGGTTATAGGGGAGATTAAGGGTTCATATGCTCTTGGCATACTGTTCAGGGATTTTCCTGACACATTATATGCTGTAAGAAAAGATAGCCCGCTTATAGTAGGTGCAGGAGAAAATGAAAACTTTATAGCATCTGATGTGCCAGCTATTATTCATTATACAAGAAATTATTATCTTCTTGATACGAATGATATAGCAGAAGTAAAGAAGGATTCAATAAGATTTTTTGATGTTCATGGAAATGAAGTTTTTAAGGAAATAAATACAGCTGACTGGGATGTTGACGCCGCAGAAAAGGGTGGATACGAGCATTTTATGCTTAAAGAAATTCATGAGCAGCCTACAGCTGTTAAAACTACTATTACACCAAGAATACAGAACCATATGCCAGATTTTACAGCAGAAGGTTTTGATAAGGAAAAATTAAAGGATTATAAGAATATATACATAGTAGCCTGTGGAACAGCTATGCATGCTGGAATGGTTGGAAAGTATGTTATAGAGAAGCTTGTAAGGGTTCCAGTTGTTGTTGATATTGCATCAGAATTCAGATATAGGGATCCGCTTATAGGTGAAGGTGATCTTATGATAGTTATATCACAGTCGGGAGAAACTGCTGATACAAAGGCTGCTTTAGAGCTTGCAAAGCAGAGGGGTGCAGATACTATGGCTATAGTTAATGTTAAAGGCTCATCTATAGCAAGAGAGGCTGATATGGTTGTGTATACACACGCTGGTCCTGAAATATCTGTTGCCTCAACAAAGGCATATATGGTACAGATAGCTATAATGTACCTTATAGCATTTGAGATGGCATTTGCAAGAAACAAAATAACGAAAGAAGAATGTGAAAAATATACAGAATATCTTGAAAATATGCCAGCTGTTCTTGAGGAGGCTATTACTCTTAAGGAAAAGTGTCAGTATGCAGCCTCTAAGCTGATGAACGCAGACAGTCTTTTATATATAGGAAGAGGACTTGATTATGCATCAAGTATGGAAGGCTCGCTGAAGCTTAAAGAAATATCATATATTCATTCAGAATCATATGCTGCTGGTGAGTTAAAGCATGGAACTATTTCTCTTATTACAGAGAATATGCCAGTTATTGCTGTGGCTACACAGATGGATCTTGTTGAAAAGACTATAAGTAATATTAAAGAAGCCAGGGCAAGAGGGGCATTTGTTATTCTTGTTGCAGGCTCAGAGGTGGAGATAGAAGAAGGAGTTGCAGATATAATAATAAGCCTTCCGGATACTCAACAAATATTTATGCCTATGACGGCAGCAGTTCCACTTCAGCTTATAGCATATTACACAGCAGTTCTTAAGGGCAACGATGTAGATAAGCCAAGAAATCTTGCAAAGAGTGTTACAGTGGAGTAGACTTAGAACCATTGTACATGGCATCATTATAAATATAAAGAAAAGAGGATTGATATGATGAATGAGTCTATAACTATAAAGGAGCTATATAGTCTTGACAGGACAATAGCAGCATCTGTTTTTGATGGATGCATATATCCATGGGAGGTACTGTCAAAGATAGGAGACTATATAGTAGAGCTTGGAAGAACCCTTCCGGAGGATGAATATATTAAAAAGGATGGAAATGTATGGATTCATAAAGAAGCAGATGTGTTTGAATCCGCATATATTGCAGGTCCGGCAATAATATGTAAAGGCGCACAGATAAGACATTGTGCATTTATAAGAGGAAAAGCTATAGTTGGTGAAGGTGCAGTAGTAGGTAACTCGACAGAACTTAAAAATGTAATATTATTCGATGGAGTACAGGTTCCGCATTATAACTACGTAGGTGATTCAATACTTGGCTATAAGGCACATATGGGAGCAGGCTCAATAACATCTAATGTTAAATCAGATAAGAAATTAATAACAATAAAAGGACCAGATGAAAACGTGGATACTGGAATTAAGAAGATAGGTGCTTTTCTTGGTGATTATGTCGAGGTTGGATGCGGAAGTGTTCTTAATCCAGGAACAATAGTAGGAAAAGAGAGTAATATATATCCGCTTTCAAGTGTAAGAGGCTTTGTTCCAGCAGGTTCAATCTACAAAAAACAGGGTGATATCATTAAAAAATATTAAAAATGTTAATATAATAACATACAGAAACACCCCTTGTAAAATAAATACTTTATGCTATTATAGTATAGTAGATATGCAAAAGTATAGTTATTTTGCAAAAAAGTATTACATGGTTAACCATATAATTAATCAAAGTATCATTTATTATGGTTAATATTAAAGGATAAGGATAGTGAGGTAAAAGTATGAAAACTTTCAAAGGGATTGGTGCTCAGCTTGTATTATCTTTTGTAGTAGCGATATGCGTATCAATAATTCTTGTATCGCTTGGTTCTCTAAATAAGACAAGAACAGCTATTAACGGAAATACTAAAGTGACTAGTGAGCAGACACTTGAGGCAGCACAGGAAGGGTTTACAACATATTTAAAGACTCTTTCACAGCCAGTTGATCTTCTTACGCGTAAGAATGAGATAAAGCATCTCGAAGACAGAGGCGATATTGATACCAATGTAACAGCAATCAAGGATTCACTTGTTGCATCAGTAAAGGTAACTAATGGAGCTGAGCTTGCATTTTTTACTACTAAAACAGGTCTTAGAGTAGATGGCTGGACAGAGATTAATCCAGATACAGGTAAGACAAGCAACAAGGGTGGATTAACAAGAGATGTTAATGATACGAACCAGTCATGGTATAAAGCATGTATAGGTTCAAAGGCAAGGAATTCTATATATTCAGTATTTTCAGATCCATATAAGGATTCAAAATCTGGAAAGACTATATTTACTGTGTCCCAGGAAATAAAGTATACAGATAACAGTAACTATGGAACGGTAGGCCTTAATATTGACTTCTCAGAGGTTGAAGATTATGTAAGAAATATAGGTCTTCTTGATACAGGTTATGTCCTCCTCGTTAATAAGGAAGGCAAGATTCTTGTTAATAATGACAAGAATACATATGTAGATGATGTTACTAAGCTTGAATGCTGGAATACTATAAAGGGACTTGGTGATGACAAGCTTGATACAACATTTTCTTTTGATGAAAAAGTAAATGGTGAAAGCCTTCATATTGTAACGTCTAAGGATGCAGTTACAGGCTGGACTCTTATGGGATTTATAAGCGAGTCAGAGACACAGACAATTGTAGACAGCATCAGAAACAGGACAATGCTTCTTTCAATAATAGGAATCATAATAGGTGTTGCTATTGCTCTTATAACAGCAAGGTCAATCTCTAAAGAGCTTAAGAAGATTAACACTGCTATGGGTAAGATGGCTGATGGTGATCTTACACACAGAATAGAAGTAAAGAGGAAGGACGAATTCGGACAGGTTGAGAAAAACTACAATGATATGGCAGATCAGATAGCTGGTCTTATCAAGGGAGTTGAGGAAAAGTCAGGTGTCCTTATAGATGCATCTAAGAAGATATCACAGGTAAGTGAGTCAACAACTGAGACTGTTAATCAGGTATCTGAGGCTATTCAGAGTGTGTCTATTGGTGCTTCTGGTCAGGCAGAAAGTACACAGAAGGCAACATCTGAAGTAGAACTTCTTGCATCTAAGCTTCATGAAACTAAGGCTTATGTAAGCGATATAAACGATATGTCAGTTGAGACTAAGACACTTAGTGATAAGGGTATTACAATAGTTGATGATCTTATAGATAAGGGCGAGAAGTCTAAGGATAACTCAAGATTCTCAAAGAATGTAGTTAATGAGATGATTGAAAGCATAGAAAAGATTAACTTTATATCAGATGCGATAACAGAGATTACAGAGCAGACTAATCTGCTTTCGCTTAATGCAAGCATCGAGGCAGCAAGAGCTGGTGAGAGCGGAAGAGGTTTTGCAGTAGTAGCAGATGAGATAAGAAAGCTTGCAGAACAGTCACAGGCATCAACCGATGAGATTAAGCAGATTGTAAAGGAAATCTCAGCTAAGTCAGTAGTGGCAGAAAAAACTATGGATGAAAGCGTTGATATTATTGATGAACAGAATAAGTCTATCAATGCAGCCAAGGAGCTCTTCGGACATATATCAGATGCTGTCAATGCGCTTAAGGAAGGACTTGATAACATAGCCTCACTTAATGAGCAGATGGATGCAAGCCGTGAGAATGTTGTCAAGAGCATGGAGGATGTAGCTTCTGTATCTACAGAAACAGCAGCAGCTTCAGAAGAAGTATCAGCTTCAGCAGAAGAGGTTAATGCTACTATGCATACACTTAACCAGTTTACAGTTGAACTTGATGATATTGCTTCACATCTTACAGAGGCTATTGATAAGTTTGAACTTTAATGGTTTTAGTTATATAATATTTATGATGTAATTACATTTTTCATAATTTTTGATATTTTTTGCACAATCATAATTGACTTAAGCATTGTGATGTGAGAAAATAACACAAGTGATAAAGGGGTTCATAATTATGTATGAATCCCTTAACTAACGAAAGGAGTAATAAGATGATTTATACACAGGAAGTTGAAAACATGTGTCCAGTAGCACAGGGCGTTCATCATGGCGCTGCTCCAGTTCCTACAGAAGGAAAGTGGGTACAGAATAAGGAAGTTAAGAACATTTCAGGTTTTACACATGGTGTTGGCTGGTGTGCTCCTCAGCAGGGTGCATGTAAGCTTACATTAAACGTTAAGGAAGGTATCATTCAGGAAGCTTTAGTTGAAACAATCGGATGTTCAGGTATGACACATTCAGC
>OGLX01001012.1_pt1 | contig 15769 bp, 15 predicted proteins | sample 1572821 | NCBI WGS metagenome assembly OGLX01 (sample SAMEA2581908, study PRJEB24529) | metagenome | biome: Human gut stool | place: China | collected 2011 | reverse complement strand
CTGACAATTGAATATCAAAATTCCCGCGTACCAAGGAGTCAACAACTAATCCAACCAAAAATTGGGTCTGCACATGTCTGCCTTTCGAATACCATCCCGGCTGGAAGGTATTCTGGGCAAGGCCCAGTGGTGAAATTTCACTTAGCAAGCGTCTTGTGCTTGGTTAGTGAAAGACCAGTATTTAAGACGTGGATTCTCGGCTCAAACCTGTTTCACGACTGCAAAAAATCCCGTCTGCAAGTAGAGCAGGGAGGTATGCCCCATCCCAAAATCATCAATCAAAAACCGGTGTCCGTGCGCTTTCAATTCTTCTATTTTATGTACCACATCCTCTGTCGAAGATATCGCGTCCTGCTCAGTGATTTCAAGACACAACTGGCTACAGGAAATTCCATGTGTCTTCACGCTGTTTTCCACCGTTTCCACCAATCCATCCCACTGCAGTGACGCATTGGTCAGATTGACAGAGATATCAAAGCTTTCGTCTACATAATCAGTCAGTCTGGCTCTCGCCGCTGCCGCTTCATCTAAGATTGCTGCATCAAGCGCATGCATAATTCCAAGTTCTTTTGCAAGCTGAATGATAAGTGGTGGGTAAATATTTCCAAACACGGGATGATTCCACCGAATCAAAGCCTCCGCACCAGAACAATGCCCATTCTTGTCCACCTGGGGCTGATACATCAGAAACAGACTGTGATTTTCAATTGCCTCCTTCAATTCACCGGCCAGCAGCCGTGCCGTATTTCCACATACATCTTCCCGTTTTGTAAATGCGAACAGAACTCCACTTTCTTCCTGCTTTTTGTATTCTTCTACCAATTGGTTCACATTCTGTATCATCTGCTGCCGGCGCTGCATTTCAAACATCCGGATAAACGGACGATATACAAACACGCCGGTCACAATGCATATAAGCTGAAGCACTACTCCTTTCCACGAACCAGTTGCCTGATATCCACTCAGAAGAACTGGCGTTGTCCACTCCACCGATGCTACCACATGTGGAACAATGTCAAAATACATTGCCGCATATGTAATCAGGAAATTCAGGATCGGAACTACCAAAAATGGTACAATAAAGATCGGATTCAAAATGACCGGAACTCCAAACAACGCAATCTCACTGATATTAAACAAAACTGCTGGTGCCGCCATACCCGCAACATTCCGCAGACTCTTCGTCTTCGCAAACAGCAAAACCGCGATTACAAGGCAGATCATCACGCCGGTCCCCCCCATGATTACGAACACATCCTGAAAAGACTTGCTGAATATACCAACAGATACATCTGAGAAATTCTGTTTGATCACAACATCCAATACATTGTTTCCATGCACCCCAAAAAACCAAAATATATGTGTCTCGACAATGATTAAGATTCCAGACCAGAAATTATTATCAATCGAACCAAACAGACGATTTACTCCAAGCTCAAACAATTCCTGTACTCCATTTACCCCGCTCGTCACATATAGTACCTGATGAAACAAGTTAAACACGAATAATATCCCCAAAGTACAGCCAATTCCATTGATTGCATGCATATAACCACTGTCAGTATCTATTTCCTTGTTTCTCACAGACATAAAATTTATATCCTTTAATTTGAAATACAAAAATCCTGCACCAAGGGATACAAACAGTGCAGTGAATGTATTCATATTGCTAAATGCCTTTATCGAAAAACTCCCATATTGGATTCCGGTACATCCGGCAAAACTGGCAAGCGTGACAACCGCCAGTACAATCGCATCCCCCGTCTCCACAAATCCACTTTTCTTTCTGGATTTGATCAGCGCATAGCTGACACTCGTCGTCACTGCAAGCAAAACCGCAAAAATATCATTTACACCATGATATATAAATTGCAGCATATCCATAACATGACCTGACCAGATATGTGCAATAAAATCCTGATAGCCTGCTATCGGCAGACTCATGATCATCAATGCGCCATAGCCAACAACAAGCAGGGGAATAAGCATAATCATCCCCTGGCGGATCGCACCAAAGGCACAGCTTTTTTCTATCTTATTCGTTGCTTTTAATACTCTGTTTTCTATTTTTTTCATTCGTATATTTCCTCAATTCATAATACTTTATTATAACATGGATACAGCACAAGCTCAACCACATCTGAACTTTCCTATTTACCAATTCTTTCACATTCACCCCAGAAGGAAATACATTTTCTGTAATTACATTTATAACAATACTATGCTATAATAAAGTTTACGACAGATGTATTTACAGACACCTTATAAAAACGAATGAAACTGATGAGCAACAGATTGCCACGGATATATATTCCACGAAGGAGAAAAATTATGAATTACGACGAATCTGTTTTTAAGGAAAAGGCGAACCGGAGAGCCAGACGGATCTGGATCATCTTCGCCGCATTGCTTTCTGCAAACTATGGTGCCGATGTGGCGAACCATCTACGTGGCACTACCTAATTATATTATCTTTTTAGCGCTCTGCTGGCTGCCAGTCATCACCGGGGAGATTCTGCTTCGTGTGAAGGGCTTCGATACTGACCAATACAAATTCAACCTCGTGATCGGCTATGGCATTTTCTATACATTTGTATTATGCACGACAGAATCACCGATTGCATTCACGTATATCCTGCCCGTGACCAGTCTTCTGGTCCTCTATAAGAGTATCCGATTCATGGTAAGCTGCGGAATCGCAAACTCCCTGATTATCGTCGGAGGTGCTGCCTATCGTATCTCACAGGGATTCAACTCCGCCTCCGATATGAAGAATTATCAGCTCGAGCTCGCCTGTATCATACTCTGCTATATCTGCTATGTCATGTCCATCAGGCACCTGATTGAGTCTGACGGTGCCATGACAGACAGCATCAAGGCAGACCTTCATCGTGTTGTCACGACTGTGGAACAGGTAAAGCAGGCATGTAACACGATCACAAACGGCATTACCGTTGTCCGTGAGCTTGCATCCGAGAATACACATGGTGCCACGATTGTTGTAGACAGCCTGAACCGGCTCAGCGATCATAACTCTGACTTGCAGAGCAGTACAACCTCGTCGAACGAAATGACATCCGACATACACGCACAGGTCAACCATGTGGCAGAGATGATTGAGCAGATGGTCTCACTTACGAGCACTTCGGTGCAGCACGCGAAGGTAAGCTCCGAGGATCTGGCAGATCTTGTAACTACGACGAACACGATGGCTTCGCTCTCCGGGGAGATTGAGCAGACATTGCAGAATTTCAAGTCTGAATTCGCCATGGTGAAGAACGAAACCGGTGTCATCGAGAATATCACATCCCAGACGAATCTTCTTGCATTAAATGCATCGATTGAAGCTGCCCGCGTCGGCGAATCCGGAAAAGGATTTGCAGTCGTAGCCGAGCAGATCCGTACATTAAGCGAGGAGACCAAGTCCTCTTCCAATCAGATTCGGCAGGCTCTCGAGCATCTCGAAGAGACTTCTGAGCGGATGACCGCTTCGATGGAAGAAACCCTGAAGCTGATCCAGCTCACATTGACCAAGGTCACGCAGACCGGTAAGAGTATGACGGAAATCGCTTCCGATACGAATAAGATCGGTGAGAATATTCAGGTCATCGACCACGCCATGAAGGAAGTCGAGGCTTCCAACATCCATCTTGTGGACAATCTGAATCAGGTAACGGATATCGTCGGCGACATGACAACCTGCATCAGCGACTCCAACGAGATCAACAACCGCATGCTCAGCAAATACGATGAATCAGCCAACAACATCAACTCCATTGAGACCGTCATCGAATCCCTCATGTGCGAGCTTGGAATCGGTGGTTTCATGGGAACCGAAGATGTACAGCCCGGCATGAAACTGAGTGTGGCACTGAAGGACGGAAAGAACTATTACGGCGAGGTACTGACACGTGAGAACAATACGTTATCAATCACCCTTGCAAACGCACCGAAGCTTACGGAGGTGACAGAATGTAAGCTGCAGGTAACCGTCGGCAACGTGCTTTACTGTTGGGATCCGGCTAAGATTGTGCATACCGAGCAAGAAGAGGATTCCCACTTTACAATCCAGATTGAGTCGCGTCCAAAGATCAACAACCGGCGAAAATACCCTCGTCTGGACATCTCCAATGCCTGCACGATCACACTTGCCGATGGAACGACAACCATGGAAGGCAAGCTCGATAACTTAAGTGCAAACGGCTTTGCGTTCCTGACACATGACAACTACTTTGCTACCCATAAGGGCGTCGACATCCGTGTGAAAATTCACAACTTTGACCTGCCTCAGCACGACGTATTGGAAGGACGTGTTATCCGCTGCTCTGATAACGAGGGGCTTTACATCGTCGGCTGCCAGATGCCGGGAGATGATTTCTTTATTCGGGATTATGTGAAGGGGAAGATGTAGAGAAAGTCCCAGTTAATTGAAGAATTCCTAATGCTCCACAAAGTAATTACTAAATTCTTTGAGCAATGAATCAAGAAAAGAGATTTTCAAGATTATTGAGGTGAAATACAAATCACATAACGACTCTGAACGAATGAACACGCTAAAAAAATTAAACGAACTTCAAAATACAGAATGGAGTATGCAAAATGTCTAAAATAATAACCATCCTTATAGAACTAATGAGTGCAACATTAGAATGGTTACATACCAATCTCGATGGAATAATAGTTAGCATAGTCGCTGCTGTTATTTTATCATTAATTCATTATATAAAAAATAAACCAAAAGAAATAAACGAACTCCTAAAATGCAAAAACTTTAATGATATAAATTGGATAGATGATTTGGATAAATCTCTAGAAATTAAGAATACAATGAAAAGACATTTTCCTGAGTATACCGATTATCTTTTAATTCAATATGGTTCTTCTGTTGAATCAAACAATAGATTACCTCAAGATTATGACTTCATAGTATTGATGTTAGGAATTCCCAAAAATGGGAAAAGATATCTGCACAATAAGGGAACTACTAGTTCCGATGATGTATCCTCAAAAGAAAACATTAATCAAGTAGATATTGTATATAGAGATTATTTATCTTTTCTATATGCCGCAAGTGCTGGAATGCCTTACGAAAATAGTGTCATTATAACCGGTAAGCTTTTAAAAGGGCATATAGGCTATTTTCAGTGGTTAAAAAACATTACCAAAAATCAGTTATATGATAGAGATTTTTTGATAAGAAGATTTGAAGATAAAATTTCCATTGAAAAACAAGAATTTCAGAAATGCCTTTCTGAAAGCCAAAAATTTGGGCATGAAAAATATTACGTTATTAGAGCTGGATATTATTATATAACATCTTTATTGCAACTAAACCATATTAAAAAATTTGATAAAGTTATTTTTCAAAATGATGTAGTTGCTTTATCAAAGGTTAGAATGTTTTACGACGATTTCAAAAATGATAACATCAAAAATAACTATATTCATTTAGTTGAATGCTTAAAAAGGAATAATTCGGTGGACGACATTTCCATCGAGGATATCAAAGATATATTACATGAATTAGAAAATATGGAGAATTAAAATGTTTAAAAAACTCAAAAAATTATTTAAAATAGAATCAAAACCTAATCCTGGTATTTTTTCAGAAAGTCCATTAAAAACTAGCTTTTATGAAGAACTGCAAAAAAATGGCTGGTGCGATATTATAGATGATAAACCAGATAACTTAATTGAACTTATTCAGATTAAAATTAAAAAAAGACGTGTGTAATTATTAAGTCATATTAACAAGGAGATTATTTATGGAAAAAAATAAATTCATTGTAAATTTTTTATTAAAAGAAGTCATCTTAAAATACTTATTTTGTTACATTCTTTCTGTTATTACATTATCTGTACCCTTAATTTTTAAAATTAACGATCCCTGGAACAGCTGGCTTATAAGCTTCTCAGCATCTATCTTTTCATTACCTGTTATATTTGTAATATATAATCTGTATGTCTCGGCATTAGAAAAACATACACAAGAAAAAATCTCTCAGAAAATAAATAATAATGTGATTAAAGTTTTTGCTCAATTTACATATTTTACAGAATATTTCTACTATAAACTCGAAAATGAAAAAAATGGCGATGAAGAATCTTTAAATAACATTTTAAAGTATTCAGAAAAAGAACTTTTCAAGCTGATTTCTGATAATACTCATTCTGGAATTATCCTTTTCAGCGAATTCGACTCATTTGATACATATATTGACGATATCATTAATGAACCTGTTGTATGTAAATATGCTAATCAAGAGGATCTCTCTATTCTCATTGATTTCATTAATTCGTATAACAATTTTAAAGATATATTCAGTTTTATCGTATCTGATGATTATATAGTATGTGGAAAATACGAAAATATTGACATTCGAGAAAGCACTTACGCTAAAAATAGCCAAGGTAGATTATTCTATGATGCTATGTGGCTATTAGAAGATAAAAAAGTACAATCCTTTTATACCGCGATGTATCCTATTTACGAAAAAGAATCTCTATTACTAAAATTTAAACTTTCAGGCACAAAATCGCAAGAAATTGCAGAATCTATAAAAAATGTTTATGATTGTATTAACAAATGGCTTTCTATTCATTCGGATTCAAAAATCTCTATTTCCAATTCCATTGTTACGCAGGGACGTTTATATTTAGACTACGATATAACTTATAATCAATACATGAAAAACAACAATGTGTCCATATATAGTCGTTTTTAATTTCTTGATTTTACAAGCTTAGATTAATGAATGTCTTTAAGAGCACCACCTATCCTGTTTTGTAACCAGGATAGGTATTTTTATTTTAGCTTGTTCTCTTATCGAGAAAAGCAAACAAGGCTACAATCAAGCTACCAAGGGACATCAACAATAATATGATGTCTTAATGGAAATCGAAATGATCTCATAAGTGATCATCATCGGTGTCGTAAAATTTTACTTTCAGATTATCCATTGCTGTACCTCCCATTCATTACTTATCTTCCCAAATAGAACCATTCAATGAAGTTAAATACCGGAAATCCACATAAATACAGGCTTCCAGCATTTAACTTCATTATTCAAACTCACAGAGTCTGGTTTAATTTTGATTGTTTTAATGCTGTTATCTAAACTATTTTTACGCACAATAACCCACATCTTTTCCTTTTCACATATTTTTAGTGCCAATCCAGTACCATTGCGTTTTTCATTATTGTGTGTAGTTCCGATGACTTGCAGGTTTCTTTACTATTCAAAAAATAATTTTTCGACAATTTGCTTGCTCTCCTATTAAATTTATAAGTTCCAGCCAATTTTTCTGCAAGAAAAAGTTATGTGATACACATGGTTAGTACCAGCTTCGTTTACCTTTTTAACATAATTGAAATCAGAAATAAAAGTGTACTTTCTTTTAAATTTTCAACAACACTTACGATCAATTCTTATCTTACAAACTTAGGATATCGCTCATCATATTCCCCTTACCTAATGATCTTTCTTAAAATGATTTGCTTTTTTATTATATATGCATATATATTTTTTCTCTTTTGTACCACAAATATGTAAGCGACATACACCCAAAAAAAGTCAAGACAATAACTGCAATCCATATATACCTACAAGTACAAGTACAAACTACTGTATAAAAAAATAAAGAACTTACGATTGTAAGAGATGGTGCATTATTATTAAATGCTATCAAAAAACTTTCTGCCTTTAAACCCATAAATCGTTTTGTTTTTACTATGATTATCCATAATCCTGATACGGCAAAATACATAGCTAATGAAATCCAGTCATTCGTTTTTGTTTTAACGTCTATACATCTCAATATCATAGTTGCTATTGTAATAAAATAAGCCAATAAACAATACCAGTTCTCTTGTAAGTTCCAAATCCTATTATTCTCTAAATATTCACTTGCAAGTTTATTACATTTATTTTTTACCTTTTTTACGTTTTTCGTTTTAGTATATTTTTTTATTTCTTTCTGTATCCCTTCAGATATATCTCTATTGACAGTATCTGATTCATACGCTAAAATCTTTGTTTTTATCTTGATATCAATTTCTTTTGCTACATCTGTATTTATTTGTGGAAATTCTTTCATTAATCTTATTTGTGTTTGGGGTGTCATACTATCATCCTGCATTATGTATTACTTTCCTCCTTTTATTTAGCTTTTCTACAATTCTACAAATTTACCTATCTACATATTAAGTTGATATTTTATTTTTTAAGAAGAACACATACCACTAATAATCCATTGATTTAATTCAAAACAATTATTATTTTAGTTATCTATGTTTCCTTCACCACGTTCAAATTCGATATGAATTTATTTTATTATATCATAAAGAACTTATATACTCTATTTTTTATAATTACCCGTATTGCAACCTTATTCCAATACAACTTTCTAATCGCAAGCACCCTTAACTCCAACAATCGTAATTCTTATATTTCAATTGACCAAAGAGCAGCCATGCCCTCATCTTACCTCCTGCACTACACCTATTTTCCTCTCCCCTCAGCTCGATTCCGCTTCGCTTCATCTCGCTGTATGTTGTCGCCAAGTACTTCCATTAAGAAATACAGCACCTGTGCCAATGCAAGTCCACCGGAACCGGTGATCGTAGGAGCAACCTCAACATTTCCAAGCTCCTTGCTGGCATGTTCTACAAGCTCCTTTAATGTCTCTTTGATATTCGCAAAGTGACGCTTGTATTCAGAAAATAATATGTTATGTTCTTCGTCGATCACAGCAACCTTGACTGTGGTCGAACCAATATCGATTCCTAATCTCTTCATTTAATAATTACCTCTTTTACTATTTCCCATTTCATATTTCTGTATTTTTCGACATCTGACATTATATAGGAAAGAATCATGAATTTCAACAGAAAAATTGTGAACATTTTCTTCCTATTAAGAATAAAATAATCAGAAATGAGTATGGAGATATGCGCTATGGAGCATGAATGCAAGGGAACCGTACACAAAGTCGTTGCCGGAGATACGCTGTACAAATTATCAAAAATGTATGGTGTACGCCTGATTGATATCCTGAAAGAGAATCCATATGTCAATGTCTATAATCTGCAGCCGGGAGATGAAATCTGTATTCCGACAGAGGTGTATGAGGAAGAAGAGCGGCGTTATTATACGGCGAAGGTTGGGGAGACACTTGGAAGCTTAGTCCAGGAATTTGATACGGATATTGCGGATCTGATGCAGTATAACCGGGAACTTTACGATCTGCGGGTGCCACTTGGAACAATCATCCGGATTCCACCGGAGAAAGAAAAACAGTCATAGAAACAGATTGGTGAAAATGGGATAGAAGTGTATGAGAAAAGTGATTGCCACAGACGGAGAATCCGCGCGTGGCGATTGCTTTTTTTATGTATATAGGGTATAATATCGAATTGATATGCAAAGTGAAAGTGAGGAAAATTTAATTTGAGTTTTTTTGCGAAGTTAGAGAAAAAATTTGGTAAATTTGCAATTCGAAATCTCCCGATCAAGATCGCAGTTGTGATGGCAATCTCATATATATTATGGGCGTTTGTACCGACGTTTGCTGTCAAGCTTGTTTTTTCACCGTATGCGATCATGGAGCAGCACCAGTTCTGGAGATTGTTCACATGGGTATTTTCACCACCGGGAGATTTGAATTTAGTTGGAATACTGATGATATTTATATTGATTTTGTTTGGACAACAGATCGAACAGGCCATGGGAACATTTATGTTTAACCTTTATATATTTGGTGCATGGTTCTGGAATACGGTCATCATGTTAGGCATCAGTATTTACTATTATGCAAATGGTTCCATTCTTGGCATGATGGATGTTGGAATATGGGCAATGTATTACTTTGATTATGGATTGTTCTTAGCCATCACTTCATTCTTTGCTTTTTCGATCAAAACGTGTCCATCCGTCATCCGCTGTTTTGACAGATTCATCAATGCCGTATCAATCTTCCACGGTTCCGCCTTCTGAATAAACCGAAATGGTTTGTATTTGAGCATATCATAAACCATCTCGCCCCGGTTCGTAAAAAATATAATCTGGATTGACGGATACTTTTCCGTCAGTGCACTGGCAATCGCATCACCCGATATATGTGGCATGTCGATATCCAGAAATGCGACATCCATCTCATGTTTTTCCGCCATTGCCATTATCTCCGCCGAAGATTTTGGATTCCACAGCGTATAAATACTCACATCGATCTGCTGATCTTTGCCAAACTGCTCCACATGCAGTCGGACCATCTGCAGGTCGCGTCTTTCATCATCACATATCAATACATTCATATCGTTTCTCCTGTCTCATCATTCATCCCCCTGTTTTCTAAATGCCCCGGATATGCAGCCCTGCTGCCTGATATGCGCAAAGCTTCTCCACGGTCTCTGCCGTAATGATCTCCCCGGTATTCACGATGTAACTTCCGGGCGGATATACATAGATTGGTGCTCTTGCCAGCGTTCCCGCCAGTTTTTGCAATTCCTCCTGCCCGGCACATCGCTCCTTCTCATGATCCCCTTCTTTCGTCAGAGCGACATCGCACATCTGCAGTGTCCGGTATAACTGTTCAAAATCTTCCTGCCCGTCCCGCACCGTCGAGATCAGTACCACATGTTTTCTGCCTGCCATCTCACAGACGACATCCCCCTTATCCGCAAGCATCGCAAGCAGCTCCGGTCCCGGCACAGCTGCAGAATATACAAGCCGTGTCTCGTCATATCCATATGCACCTGCTGCACATACGGCTTCTTTCTCTATCATTGTGATCTGCGGAAGCTTCGCACAATTCTTCCGGAATTCCCGCAGATTGTTTTCATATTCCGTAAAATCATGGTCTGCCATATAGCAGATTGCCGCTTCCATATTCATCATGAAAATATACGACGGCGAAGAACTTAAGAATATCTCCAATGCCTGCTCCACCGGTTTCACCAGTTCTTCTGTACAGACATGAATCACCGCTGTCTGCGTCATCGCTGGAAGTGTCTTGTGCAGACTCTGTACAACGACATCGGCACCCATGCGGATCGCAGAATATTCCGGTTTTAAAAATGGCAGATGTGCCCCATGTGCTTCGTCCACGATCACCCGAACATGATGTGCATGTGCCACACGTGCAATCTGCGCAATGTCGGATATGACGCCCTCGTATGTCGGCGATGTCACTACAACCGCCGCGATCTCCGGATGAGACTCACACAGCCTTTCAACATCATCGGCATCGACATACCCATCAATAAATGATGTAAATGCAAAGGCATCTTCTGCCTCTTTCTTCCATGTCGGCTCCACATAAATCGTCTGTCGCTGCAGCATCGCCGCCGCATTGTAGACCGATTTGTGGCAGTTTTTTGCAATCAGGATCGCATCGCCCGGCTTCGTGCATGCCGCGATTGCCGTAAAAATCCCTCCCGTCGCACCATTTACCACGTAATACGTGCCACAGGTCTGGTAGATTTCCTTCAGCATGGCAAGTGAATCCCCGATAAATCCCTCCGGCAGATACAGATCATCTGTCCCCGGCACCTCCGTCACATCCCATGCGAGAAATGCGTCCTGAAAATCTCCATAGCAGGCTTTCCGCTTATGCCCCGGCATATGCCATACCGCATGCGCATCACTCAGATATTCACTTAGCCCATCCTTGATCCATTGTTTATGCATGTTATTCCAGCGTCTCTGACTGCACATCTGCAAGCGTGAGCTTCGTCAGATCTTCCTCTTTAAAATTATTCTCCGCGATCAGGCGGTTAGCCTGATTGTGAATCACGCGATCCAGATAATTACGCACCGAACGCGCATTACCGAAATTCTCCGGCGGACATGCAAGTATCCTTGTAAATGTATCCTGCACATACTGCACCGCGTCGTCCGTCAATGTATAATCGAGTGATTTTGCCCGGTTGGTCATGATCTCCAACAGCTCTTCCGCATCATAATTCGGAAATTCAATTGTCCGGTTGAAACGGGAACGAAGTCCCGGATTTGCATCCAGGAAATCCTGCATCTCATCATGATATCCTGCCGCAATGACGATCAGATCTTCCCGGTTATCTTCCATCGCTTTATTCAGGATGTCGATTGCCTCCTGTCCGAAATCACCCTGCTGTCCATTTGCAAGGGCATACGCCTCATCAATAAATAAGATGCCACCCTTGGCTTTCTCGATTACTTCCGTAACCTTCTCACTCGTCTGTCCCATATATCCAGCGACCAGACCAGACCGGTCTACCTCCACCAGATGTCCTTTGGAAAGCACGCCCAGCCCATGATAGATCTTCGCAAGGATTCTTGCCACGGTCGTCTTACCAGTTCCGGGATTGCCAAGGAACACCATGTGATTTGTAACCGGCGGCGTCTGCAATCCATTCTCCTGACGGATCTTACAGATCTTCAACAGATTGATCATATTGTTGATCTCCGTCTTCACGCTCTGCATGCCGGTCAGCTCGTTCAACTGCTTAAGTAATGCCTGTATATCCATCTCCGTATTAAATTCTTTTTTACGCTCTTTCTGATCCGGCAGCTGCAAAGGGAAAAGTATTTACGATCATTGGTCGTGAGATCGCAGTTGCCGTAAAGGAAGGCGGACCAGATCCAGCAAACAATAGCAAGTTGCGTGATGTCATTGCAAAGGCAAAAGCAAATAACATGCCAAACGACACGATTGATCGTGGTATCAAGAAGGCAGCCGGTGATGCAAATTCCGTAAACTATGTAACAATTACATATGAAGGCTATGGCCCAAGTGGAACAGCAATTATCGTAAATGCACTTACCGATAACAAGAACCGTACAGCATCCAATGTAAGAAATGCATTCACAAAGGGTGGCGGAAATGTCGGAACGACTGGTTGTGTATCTTATATGTTTGATGAGAAGGGACAGATTATCATCGCGAAAGAGGACTGCGATATGGACGCAGATGATCTGATGATGATTGCACTTGACGCAGGTGCAGAAGACTTCAACGAGGAAGAGGACAGCTTCGAAATCTTAACTGCTCCGGATGAGTTCACAGCCGTTCGTGAGGCCCTTGAGAAAGAGAATATCCCGATGGCTGAGGCAGACGTTACAATGATTCCACAGAACTACGTAGAGCTTACATCTGAGGATGACATCAAGAAGATGAACCGCATCCTTGACATGCTCGATGAGGATGACGACGTCCAGGACGTGTATCATAACTGGGATGAGTAAAAAAATGCGGCTGGCCAGCATTTTTTTTACGAAGACCTTTCTTACCAGCGTAAGCTGGTAAGAGGGATGAGTAGGTAAAGGAGTAACATGCCACTTGTATTTATATTCTTCATTTGGTATGGAATGTATGGCAGAAACAACCCGAAGATATACAGTAAACTGCACGACAAATTTGGTTTGATCGTCTTTTTACTCTTTATATTCAGTGGCCTGTCAAGCTTTAGTTCCAGTTTTGGCGTACTGTTACTGGTATCGTTGATCATAGCTGTTGTCGGTGCTCCGTTCTGGCTTATAGCATGGCTGATATCAAAATCAGCTAAGGGAAAAGCCAGACAGAAGCAGAACGATTATGATTATTATACCCAGCATTACAGCCAGTCGGATGCAAAAGCGGGAATGACGGTGACTGGACTTACAAAGGCTGTACCAAAGCGAAGAAAGATTATTCAGAAATTTAATCAGAAATATGATCTGTATCTGACCGATGAGGAGATTAACCGGATCGTCGATGCATCGTATATGTCAAACTGTTGGGAACGGGAGATTTTAGACATGGATCAAAAGTATGATACCATCTCACAGTGGTATCGTGGGGATTCGGCATGGTTACGAGCATATCTGCATGCGTTTCCAGTGCAGAATGTCACATCGGACTTTGAGAGTCAGAGAAGCATCTGCCTCGATACGTTCTATCAGGTGTTCTCGGAGATTGATCCGGGAAAATACGAGAGTATGGAGAGTTGTGTCAGAGAGATCAACCATCGGTTTATGACGAACTTCGATGATATTACATTTTCGGTTGCACATCGTTTTTTAGCAGACAATGGATATAAGTTTGAACTGCCACATTTCGATGTGCGTGGAGTGAAGTCTGATATCGACCGGTTGAAAGATAAATACGATCAGGAGACTGCCGGCAGTGGCAGCCGGAGTGGATATGAAAAAATGCGCCAGCGTTAAGCTGACGCATTTTTTGTAATGAGTTATTTACTGAATCTGTACCAGACTTGAGCAATGTCTGTTTCCCTGCATATCTTCGAAGATGAACATACCATAATATTCTTCTCCGGCAAGCAATGCATCCCGTATCGGCGTGAAGCCTTCGGAGATTGGGAACGAGCTGTAATTGATCGTCAGGTCTGCCCAGTCTGCATCGTTGAAGTTTGTCAGGTCTTCATTTGAGGTGAAGCGGTGAGAGAAATATCCGAACGCGACATTCTGGTAGTCGTTGATATCGATCTCGTAACGCTCTGGGAAGATCTCATTTCCTTCAGTGTTGATATAATTGTCAATCGGATAAGCTCCCAGAATCTGACCTTCCGGATGTTCGTTGGATACCTCTAAGACGAAATAGGCATACATACTGTCATCGCCTTCAATATCGTCATTGTAGAGGATACTGGAGATCAGATAGCGGGTGTATGTATCTGTCTTTTCCTGTACGGTATACATCAGTTCGTAGTTCTCTTTTGTTGTATCATTTTGCATGTAGGTAATCTGTCCGTCGAAGTCAGCCGTCAGTTTTCCGGTTCCATCGTTTGAGATGGCAGAGCTTAATGCAACCAGATCGTACATGCCGTCCTTTTCCTGATCCTTCTTGGCAATTACAAAATATGCATTCTGTAAAGCAGAAGATTGTTCAGCATTTAATGTAACCGAGAATGTGGAATCATCGTTCATCGTTGGAACGAGATCTTCTGGATTCCATGTTACTGCAAATGCGTTGGTGTCGGTCAGCATACCAGCGAACCGGGAAATGTAGCTTGTATAATTTTCTGCAAAATCAAAGGTTGTGTACATCGGTATCAACGAAGAAGCATATTGCTTCGTGTAATACGGATGATAGATTGATACGCCGTTGATCTTTGACTCATTAGCATCGGAATATACGATCAGTTTGTTCAATGCGTTCGAGAGGGCGCCGGATTCTGCCGGATAGATGGATTTCATATGTAATGCATAATCGCCAAGATCGATGACATCATAGGAACCTTCTGTATAGGAGTAGGCTGCTGCAATTTCCTTTGAATTCTTACGCATAGAAGAAAACTGCGGGTAGGTGCTTTCGTTGAAATCTTTATTGACAGAAGCAAACAAATCATTTAATGCCATCTCACATGTTTCGACCTGACTCAGATCCAATACAGATAAGCAGATTGTCGCATAGGAAAATGGCATGCTGTTCATGTAATCTGTTGTATCCTGCATGTAGCTGTCCACGATTTTCTGTCCGATGTCTTTGCCGCTTTGGAGTGTCTCGATGTCGGCAAGGAAGGAGTAGGACCATCCGCTGCCCGGCTCGGATTCCTGAGAGGCAACCATGTAATTAGCATAAGGACTTAACGTATGCGCAGTCTCGATGTTCGCCATCAGACAGGCGTCAAATCCGATAAACTCCAGCTTGTTTCCATCGTGGAATGGAGAGTCTGCAAACGCCTGATCAAGCTCATCCAAGGTCAGACTGTCATTGGTTGTCTCGTCAAATCCATATCCGAAGAACGCGCCGCCACCGTGATTCCATAAGATCAGGTCGTATTGTTCTGCCG
>OGLX01001007.1_pt1 | contig 15839 bp, 18 predicted proteins | sample 1572821 | NCBI WGS metagenome assembly OGLX01 (sample SAMEA2581908, study PRJEB24529) | metagenome | biome: Human gut stool | place: China | collected 2011 | reverse complement strand
AGCCCTTTATTAATAACTCCCATCCCGTATTTCCCCAATCACTGCTATTAAATTGTAACAAAAATTAGATGAAATCCGCACTAGAATTTGTGCAATAAGACGAAATAACAAATTTAAGAAAATCAAATATGACGTAAGTAAATTACCTTTGTCTATAATATACTACACGCTCGAAAGTTTGTCAAGTATTTTTTGTAAAAAATTTTTTATTATTTTAGCACTAAAAATATATTAAAAAACTACTTGACAAAGCAGTAAAAAAAGAGTTATACTAAAGTCAGAAACAAGGAAATATAAAGGAGGATAATTAAATGAGTGAAAAAAAATTTTAACACAGGTGAATGGAATATTGGTAGATATAATACCGGCATGAGAAATACTGGTGATTGTAACACCGGAGATTGTAATACTGGTAAGTTTAACACAGGTAATTACAATGCTGGTGATTGTAACACGAGTAGTTACAATGCTGGTGATTGTAACACAGGTAATTACAATGTTGGTAATTGTAACACGGGTAATTACAATGTTGGTGATTGGAACACAGGTGATCGGAATACTGGTGATTGGAACACAGGTGATTGTAATACTGGTGATTGGAACGCAGGTGATTGGAATAAGGCATCTTTTTGCATTGGTTGCTTCAACACAGAAGAGCAGAATATCACGTTATTTAATAAGCTTTCGGATTGGAAGTACAGTGATTGGTTAAGTTCAAATGCAAGGAATATTTTGAATAAGATGCCACCCGCTGTTGAGTGGGTGTATAGAGATGAAATGGATAATAGTGAGGAACAGCATCCAGAATCTAAGGTTACTGGAGGATATTTAAAATCAATTGAAGCAAATTCCCGCCAGATGTGGTGGGATAGGCTGGCAGATTACGAAAGGAAGATCATAGAAGCACTCCCGAATTTCGACCCGTGCATTTTCTTCCAGTGCACTGGAATTAAAGTAGAGGGGGAATAAAAAGTGGGATGGTTGATAAAAAGTACTTGACAAACTAACTAAAAGAGCTATAATAAAGATGTAAACAATAAATATAATAAGGAGTGAAAAAAGAGTGATATATTCAAAATATGTACAGGAGAATTATCAATTATGTTCTCCAAATTCGGAATTTAGAAATCACATAGTTGACACAGTTACCATTCATTGCTATGTTGGCCAAGCTTCAGCGGATTCCATGGCTAACTGGCTCTGTAGTCCAGAAGCAGAAGCGTCAGCTAATTACGCGATAGCCTATGACGGCACAATCGTCGGCATCTTACCAGAGGAACGGCGTTCCTGGTGTAGCTCTAGCCCGTCTAACGATCACAGAGCAATCACGATTGAATGTGCGTCAGATGACTTTGATCCGTATAGAATAAGGCCAGCAGTATACAACGCTTTGATAAAACTACTGGTAGATATCTGTGAACGTTATCCTAAAATCGGAAAACTACGTTGGCGAGCCGATCCTACGATAACGAATAGAGATGTTCAGAACATGACAGCGCACAGATGGTTTGCTCCAAAGGCGTGCCCTGGTGACTATTTATACAGCCGTTTCGGGAACATTGCTAGTGAAGTTAATAAAATCATTGATGCCAAGAATAAACGTCCTTATAAAGACGGTGAACGACGTAAGACATTAAAGAGAATGATTATATATAAGGACTATAGAAGTCGTAAGCCAATTTCTATTGCAGATGTACCGTCATCTACATTATCTAAGTATAATATAACAAAGGACGGCTACGTACAAATTAAAGCCGGCATCAAAGTAAAAGTAAGGGAACAGGTAGTAGTAAGGCCAGGTTGTACGTATGTTAAAATCGCAAGAGGGTGGATATTGGCCGAATATAATGGAGTAAAAGGTTTGGGTTAAAAACCTATAAGGAGGTAATAAAATGAAGGTGAAGAGATTAGGCACTGAACTAGATGTGTTTTACAAGGACGGAACTAAGGCATTACATTGGTTTCCAGAGGAAATCACGCGTCCGAAGTATCTTGACTGGCTGTCAAAGAATGACCCTTGGAAGTACGAAAGAATAAAGAAAGCTAGAGTATCGGCTTATCGCTATTTTGAGTATGATATTCCGCCAGAAGCAATGATGTGTTATAAAGTTGCTGATTTGGGCTATAGTAATTGCGGAACCTATAGAAGAAAAAAGGAGAATGAAAAATGAAAAAAATCAATGTGAGATCGAAAGTAAAATATGCTGGAATTGAAGATGGAAAGGCAACGTTAACATTGTCTTTAACGCCAGAACAGGAATCTGCACTTGACCATGTGTATGAAGAAGTAGATACAGAAGGCTGTGCATCAACCCCAACGAAAGTTGATAAAGACGGTAAGCTGTATTTTAAGGCAACGAGTAGATATGCAGTTAAAGTCTATGAAAATGGAAAAGAATCTGATTCTATTTCATTCGGAGATATTGGAAAAGGTTCCGAGGTGGTGGCAAACGTGTCAATTGGTATTAGCAAGTACAGAGGAAGAGCTTTCCTGGTTGCTTATTTAAGCTCGGTTAATGTCATTGATATGGTATGGAAAAAGCCATTCAATCCATTTGACAATACAGATACAGAAATAATTTAAATATGAATAAAAAGCACCCTTGACAAGGGTGCTTTTTTATTGTATAATTGTATCATAAAGGAGGGTTTTTTATTATGAGCGAATTAAAAAGAAGTTACCAGAAAGAATATAAAAGAGTAAAAAATCTTGTGCGTTCTTTTGAAAAACGCGGGTATATCGTACCAGAGTCCATAAAGTCAATTAAACCAATGTCAGAGACAAGGGTTTCAACACGGTCGTTAACTCGGTTAAAAAATATTACGCCCGAATCATTATATCGCAGATCACGCTATATTACACCAGAAGGAAAAGAAACGTCCGGTGTGCGTGGTAGAGACCTGGAAAGAGAAGCGACAGCGCGGAAAGCTGCGGATACAAGAAAGAAATCAAAGAACAAAGATTTGTGGATCGAAATAGTATGGAAAAACGTTGTACAGCCGATGATCGAGCGTTTGAAATCTGGTGCACCTGAGACGTATTATAGCAAGCGTGGATTAGTTCCAAAGGCAGACGAAGTACTGCAGTTACAGAAAAAAGCGGCGGGTGAACTTTTATCATGGCTACAAAATCCGGATAATCGTATAAAAATAGCAACAGCTGTTTTCTATGCTTATAAAAAAGGCTCTGATTTAGCCGATGCTCTGAATACATTTTTGGAAAGTGGGTATTTGAGTGACGTGCGTGGGTCACTGGAATTTTTAGCACAAAATATTGGATACACTGGCGACATTTCTATTATCTCATTTTCGGACGGCGTGAATTATGAAGAAGAGATGTTTGGATGAATCAGACATATATGCTTGCGACTTCGAGACTACGGTATACGCTGGACAGGAAAGAACGGATGTTTGGGCGGCGGCTTGCGTTGCGTTGCATTCTGAGGATGTACGTATATTCGGAAATATTACGGATTTCTTTCAGTTCTTTGTGAATATGCGTAAAACAGTTCGCTTATATTTTCATAACCTTAAATTTGACGGAAATTTTATGCTAGATGCCCTCATGTATAAATGGGGGTATCGACCAGCATATCTGCGATTGCCAAATGGAGAAGTCAAGGAAATATCAGATAAGGATATGTTGCCGAAGACATATAAATATAGCATCTCAACAATGGGTCAATGGTACAAAATAATCATCCGTACAAATAAGTACAAAACCATTGAGATATACGATTCCTTAAAACTTCTGCCATTTTCTCTTAAAGTTCTAGGAAAAAATTTTGGTACAAAGCATCAAAAGCTGGAAATGGAATACAGTGGCTTTCGGTTTCCAGATTGTCCACGCACTCCTGAAGAAGATAAATACATCAGTAATGACGTGCTTGTGCTAAAAGAAGCTCTTGAGATTATGTTTTCGCAGGGTCATAACTCCCTTACGATTGGGTCAGAGTGTTTAAAAACTTACAAGGGAATGACAGATGACGGACTTGGAAAATGGGACTCGTATTTTCCGAATCTCTATGATATGACAGGGACAGAGGGCTTATCCGCAGGCGAATGGATTCGGAAATCCTATAAAGGCGGATGGTGTTATTTACGGAAAGGCTGTAGCGGGGTTACCGTATACAACGGTACCACTGCTGATGTGAACAGCCTGTATTCGTCTATGATGCACAGCATGAGCGGGAATTACTATCCAGTTGGAATCCCTCATTTTTGGAACGGTGACTATATCCCAGAGGATGCTTTGATCGAAAACCGGTATTATTTTCTTCATGTACGCACCGGTTTTGAACTTAAGAAGGGGAAGTTGCCGTGTATCCAAATAAAAAACAGTGCTATGTATAAGTCCACGGAATGGCTGGAAAGTTCCTTGATTGATGGAAAATACCGGGAATTACCTTGTCCTGGTGGTATCATTACTAGTACAGTTGACCTATATGTAACGATGACAGATTGGCAATTGATAAAAGAACATTATGAACTCTGGGATACAGAAATCATGAATGGCTGCTGGTTTCGGTCAAAAATTGGCATTTTTGATGATTACATCGACGAATTTGCAAAAATTAAAAAAGAAGCAAAAGACAAATGCACAAGAACCATTGCGAAATTATTTTTAAACAATTTGTACGGGAAAATGGCAATGTCTACGGACTCTTCCTTTAAGTTTGCTGAGCCGATGAATGACAGCTTTGTTTTTCACGACATTCACGCAAATGACAAACGTCCTGGTTACATTCCATGCGGTTCTGCCATCACCTCATATGCCCGTTGCTTTACAATCCGGGCGGCGCAGGCGAATTATCATGGAAACAATCGACCTGGTTTCCGTTATGCGGACACGGATTCCATTCATTGCGATTTACCACCGGAAAAAATAAAAGGAATAAGGGTACATGACAAGGACTTTTGTTGCTGGAAACTGGAGTCTTGCTGGGATAGTGCTGTATTTGTACGGCAAAAAACATACATCGAACACGTTACGCACAATGACTTGAAACCAATTGAGCCTTATTATGATATTAAGGCTTGTGGTATGCCAGTCAGATCAAAGGAGTTATTGTTATCCTCTATGCTTGGAACAGCAAAAATGTCCGAATGTAAAACGGTGGAGGAATTACAATTTTTGTTTTCTTCCGGGAAGCGCATTATACGGACTTATGATGATTTCACACCAGGGCTTAAAGTACCAGGGAAGCTAAGGCCTGTGAGAATACCAGGAGGGGTTGTATTGCAGGACACTTTTTTCACTATGCGGGATAGTTAAAAAACCACTTGACAAATTAGTAAAAAATGAGTTATAATAAAGCCATAAAGAAGGAGGATGAAGCTATGAAAGAATCTATAAAAATTCTATTGTGTTTTTTCTTTGGTGCGCTTTTTGTAACCATCGTGATGTTTGCTTGGGTCGGATTTGAAACAATTTGTATGTAAAGGAGGAATTGAAATGAAATTTGGTGAATTAATAGGAGTTACGATTGAAGAAAGGTTACTCACGTTAATTGTGAGAAATATTATTGATAGACGTGATTTGGGTAGGTTGATCGAGACTACCATAGGAACACCTAGTTATTATTTCCAGCATGCATCCGATGCGTTAATGAACAGTAACGTTAGAAGCATCCATTTAAATTCAGAACATGTAATGGAGGTATATGTGATATGAAAAACCAAATAAGCGAAGATATAAAAAGAGCTATCTGTAAACGTAATAATTACGAAACAGCAAAGAAACTGCTGGATGACTACTATTATGACCAGTGCGGGCATATAGATGCATATTCCAGAGACAGGGATTTAAAGAGACTCTTTCCAATTAAAATGGTGTATCCATTCCACGATCATTTGTGCTATGTGCTAGGATTGGAAGGCGTTAAATATGTAATTATTGGAAAGTGTAAGCATCAGTTCTTGCATGCCATGTACCATGATTTAAATGAAGTTTTTGACGAACTTGGCGTAAAAATTGACATAAAAATAGGGTGACATTTCGTCACCCTACCTTTTTAAGTCATCTTCCGAAGCGCATATAACTGTTTTACGTTATATCCGGCACTGTCAAACACAATGGTGTCTCCAGTTGTAATGCTGATCCGGTTTTCCACTACATAATACCCCTCATATTGCAATCTTGCGTTACTGGATAGGGTAGCCACGGAAGTTAACGTTCTTTTTCCACTGGCGCTCTGCTTAATATAACCGTGCATTACACCGTTTGACACGACGATATAACTTTCCGTGATTTCTGTACCAGGGAATAATTTAGCTGCGTCAACTTCAAAAGACTTCTCGTACCAGCCATCAATATTCAGAACGTTTCCGTCATCTTCTATCGTGCAATTTTCTTTGTAGCAGCTTGCATCTACGATGCGATACAAGGAGTTTTCCGCCTTGACGAACCTGTGAACAGGGTTTGTCTCATCTTCAGAATGGAACCCGCCAACGGTACAGCTCTGGCAATTAGACATTTCAAACGCTCCTGCTTTTGTAGCTGCCGTGTTATAATTATCACCACTCATGCTTACCAAAAAATTGGACGACAGGCACTCATTTGCTACAAAACAAGCCGCACTCATATGTTCTGCACCACATCCAATCACCTGGATTCCCTTGCATTTCGAAAACAGGTAACCGTTAACAGCACCGGAATAACTGTCGGCCGCGCAGGAAAGGAACGTTGAATAAAATAGGTTGTTCATGTAATAACCCAGATAAGCACTATTTACCGCCCAGCAATTGTCAAATGTTAAACTGGTTCCATTAATCCTTGTCCCGTCATGGTAAAAGCCATAGGCTCCGCCATGGGTACTGACGTCATAAAACGTAGATTTAAACAAGTTGTCCATATAGATACAACAACTGCCAGTGCTTACATTAGACATATATACGTACACGTGTTCTAAATTAACATAGCGCATTGACTTGTTCACATTCGTTGTACCCGGCTCTATGTGTATTACGTGCGCGCCAGTGGTCGGGTTCGCCCCGCAAATTGCCATGTTCTGAATCAAAACACCAGGAACACTTATTTGTATGGATGGGGATGCAGTACTGATGATGCTGTGCTCCTGAAATTGTTCCGCAGTGTACTTATCCGTTGACATATCAAATACCCAACCTGTATAATTACCCTTCAGGCAGATTGGCTTGTCCAGTACAATGGTTTCAGTCAGATTCATCGTTCTGCGTGGAAACATCACGGTTCCATGCAATGGGCAGTCTTTTACAGCTTCTTTTACCGCGTCAGTATCGGACATCCCTAAGTATGTCACATAATGCTGGACATACGTATAGTCAGGGATTTCGCTCTTTATGAATTTCTCCAGTAGATTCTGGAAATCATCGGATTCCAAATAATCTGTCAGTATCACGTTAAAATTCTGAACAATCTGATCGTACTGTAGCACCAGCTCATTCACTTTAGCAAGTACTTTGCACAGCACCTCATAATAACTCAGACTGTCATCATATGCAAGCGGTAACACTTTTTGGCAATAAAAACGTAGTTGTTCTCTTGTCACCATGTTTTTTCTCCTTCCTTACCAAAGTCTCATAAACAAATCGCCAAGCTCCTCAATCACCATCATGTCCACGTTCAGAATTTGCTCCCGGTACTCTTTTATCGCCGCGGCATAACTCTGCCCGCCGCGTTTCCCCCAAACATGGATGTCTCCCGTCCCGGTTCCGGTATTGTCCCGGTTTTCGCTTCTGCTCCCGGTTTCAGTTCCCGTTTCTTCCCGCGTTCCTTCTTCTTTTACGGTTCCGGTGTTTGCCCTTGTCCCGGTTTCCGTTGTTGTCCCGGAGCTGGAACCCTTGTCTGAGGTTGTTCCACTTGTTTCTGTTTTCCCCTCTGAAGTTCCGTTTCCGTCCTGCGTGCTGGAGTCCGTTGTTTTTTCCGCGCTGGTCAAATACTGTTCCGCATCAAAATCGGCCAAGTCATTTTGCGGGGTGTCACTGCGAATCGTTTTGCTTGTTTTGGAACTTGTGGTTTTATCGGTCGTTTTTCCGGTAGTTGAAACGGTAGTTGAAACGGTAGATGAATCGGTAGTTGAACCGGTAGTCTCACTGGAGTTGGACGTTGCTTCACTTAGGTCATCCGTGCGGGTGTCCTTGCTTTTTCCGGCTGTGGAACTTTCCCGGGACGTTGTCCCCGTTGTGGTTTCTGAGAACGTGTCGTTGTTTTCGTGATGTTCAAAATAATCAACGTCCTCAAGGGGGGAGTACTTAAAATCAAGCGTTTTATACAGCTCATTGTAAAACGGCATGATCTCCTTCATTTTCCGATTTAAGTGGAGTTTCCACAAGCCCACGGTTTCAAATCCGATTTCCCTTGTGTAGTAGTGCGCAAGGATTTTCTGGCAGAGTTCCGCCCGTTTTTCTTCTTTGTAAAACGGAATAGCCGGAGAAAAGATTTTGTCCCAGCTCTTTTCCAGGACACTTTCCACGTCTGAGAATCCAACGGATTCTGAAAGCCCTGCCGCCGTTTCGCAGATGAAGCGGACTTCCGTTGTGTATTTACTCATCCAGTTCACCTCCGTCCGAAGTTTCTGTTTCCGCATCAAACCGGAACTTGACTGACGCATTCCAGCCAAACAATTTGTTTGCCCGCTCCAGCATCTGCTTTCTTGCTTCCAGCCGGCTATAACGCCCTGCAAGCGTTCCGCCAAGGGAACGGTTGACCTCGTCTGTTACCATGCGTTCCTTTTTGGTAATGGAAACATTGCTGATGCCAAGATAGGTCATGGCTTCGTTCCAGATATTTGTTTTTAGCTCAAAAATCCGGTCTGCGATGTAAGGGGCATCCGTGGAAAGCACGGAAAAGTCATGCATATCCAGGTCTTTATCCCCAAAAATGAACGGCTGATTTCCGTCATATTCCTTGTACAGATTTAACATGGTTAAACGTTGGGATTCCGATGCACGCACCAACACGGGTGTCTTTTGCGCATTGGAATTAACGTCAATGATGCGATCTAGATTATAGAGACGCATTGCAAACATTTTCAACAGCGGCTTGATATCACGACGGGTCAAGTTGTTAAATCCGATAACAGATGTATCCAATGACAAGTCTCTTTGGTACCCGTTATACCGGGAGTAAGCGCGGAACTTCACGGGGTTCCCGTAAACATCAAAGTTGCCAGCTTGCGTACAGGACAGTGATAGATAAGAGTCAACACCCTCATCATAGAAAAGTGCAATCTGTCCGTTCTCATACAATTCCAGTTCCATGTACCGGGGGTCTACCGTATCCGGTAGACCCTCATAGGAAAAAGAAGTAATCGCAAGTTCAGAAAGGCGCTGGTAGTAGTCCTGCCAGGTACACATGTTTAAAAACAGCGACTGGCCGAACAAGGTTTTCTTTTTTGACATAGTTAGCTACCTCCAACTGTATTGTCAAGTTCGTAATGTCCGACTTGGTCACCAGACTTCCACCAGGTCATTCCAGACAAATACGCATTCCGGATTTCATCTTGGTGCGGCTCTGGGATTCCTAAGTTGCCACCTGTTGTTGGCAAGAGATTCACTTCACTGCATTTCAGATACGTATACACCTTGCGTGCATTTCTTACCGGCTCCATGAAGCGGTTGACGGCATAGCCAAAGCGGTCAAAATATGCATCAATTCTTTGGGCAAACTGCGCCCGGATTGTTTTAAAATAGAACGCAAACCCCACATTTCCAATCGCTGTATTCAGACTGTCTGTCTGTGCTGACCCATATACCGGGTCTGGATGGCTGTCTATATCGTACTGCTGTGCCATTTGCCCAGCAATGGAAGTTCCTGCCCCGACCGCCGCCCCGATTGCCGCGCCAGGTAAACCCCCAGCAATACCGCCATGGATGCCGCCGGCCACGCCACTTACTACATTTTTCAAAATAGCCGCTTTGTTCTGCGCCAAATACGCTTTATACGTATCGCCTGCCCATGCATTTACCGGAAAACTTGTTAAGGTAAGCCCGCGGTCATAATCTTTCTCGATACCTGCATGGTTGACAGGATAACAGATCATGGCCGGGGATGAAATGAAAGTGCCCTGCACCTCAAACTGCGCGCCTGCTAACCCCCATTCTTCCCAGCGATACTTATTCACTTGGCCAGACTTGTTTGTGGCAACTAATTGAGTATAAGGATACTGATACAATTTTTTATTGCGAGGTTTATACCCGTCAAAATTATCTGGCATATTCATGACAGGCAAAAGCAAGTCAAGAGTATCCGGTTCCGAACTGGCACCCAACACAGATGGGTATTCATACATGGCAACAATTGCATTTTCTTTTCCAGCTCCAACATAGGACTCTAGTAGCGCGTTTAAATGCGTTGCATCGTCCGTTACTGGCTGAGTCATAATATTGAGTGGGCTATAGATTTTGTTGTAAAATTTTCCCGATGGCTTTCCTCCGGTAGACGTTTCTCCAGTCATAATGCAAACAGACATATTGCTATAATCTGTGATATATCTGTCGATTGTCACGTAATCACCTGTTTCCAGATTTTCTGGGACTAAATTTTCAAACAGTCCATCCGTAAGAGAATGCATGCGCTCTACCCAGCAATAGCCTAAGCGGTAGTTAAAATGGTAAGTCTGTAATGAGTCTATATGGAAATACATCCAGGTGCATCCATCGTTAATGTATTCAACGCGGGTTACAAATGCATAAAACCACTTGCTGGAATAGGACGTATTTTGCCACATCAGATAGTTAATGTGGTAACAGTCGGAAACCGGACGGTTTACACGGATACGTTGTTCCTGACGCTGGAATGTACAATCCAGCATAGAAAACTTTGCTTTTCCTAAAAAATATTCTGCCTGTGCTTCCTGCGTTAAAAAATAGATACTATTTTTATAAGAGGGATCCAGTGGGATCCCTTCCAGGAAGTAAATTTTGGTTTGCTTTGTCATAGCTCATAAATTCCAGCATCAAATAACGACGCGGCAGATGTTTCCGACGGTCTCAAAATATAAACACCAGGCCCGTCTGGCTCAGAATAACTCGGAAATGAGATAGCGTATGAAATGCGAGTTGCAGAAACAGCAAAACTTGCCCCACCTGATAGAGAAATTGATCTCTCCATGTTTGTAGACAGGTTAATTGCTTTAACATTTATTTTATTTCCATCAACTGTGACACTGCCGTCTTTTGACCTAAGCAAAACAATATATGTTTTATTTTCGCTAAAAACAAACGGAATATCAAGTTTAACAAATGTTCCAACCTTCTCCTCATCACTCCAGATATGCTTTATATCTTTGAATAAACTAAATATTGGCTTGTTCTTAATATTACCAAGATTAACAACTCCCAAAAACATTCACCTCCCTTATTTTTAATACGTTACTATGATGTCACCGTTTATTAATTCTACTTTTTCAACTGGAACTACGTATTTTGTTTCTTCTTCAGTCGCTACCAGATTTCCCTCTGAGTCAACATAAAACGATGATACCACTTTTTTTGCGTTTTCATTAATGTGCACGCTCAACTCCAAACCTGAACTCAGGGCTGGACTGGAGATATCCAGCCCCCATATCAGTTTTTTCTTTCAAAAGTTAAGGTACTGCCAACCTGCGCAGCAGTTGTTAAGTTTGTGGTAGCGTTGTACTCAACACCGTTTAAGATCAACTGCGGCTTGGTCGTAGTCGCGGTAGTCGGGAAAATGAATACGCCGTATTTCTGGACAGCAATCATCTTTTCCACGGCATCCTGCGTCTGCACAAAATTCCACTGACCGATTAAACTAGGTGTATCCTCATGCGGAGACAGGGTTAAGATCGTTCCACCCTCATTGATGACTTTATCGGTTACTTCTACCGTGAGTGTCGCAGGGGTGTTCAGGGAAACATTATCTGCTTCTACAAAAACAACAGCATTTGAAAATGGGCTGTAGGATACTGTTTTCCAGACATTCAGGAAATAGTTCCAGTACATGCCAGACGCAACGTACTTTTCTGTAAAACGCAAATTGTTGTCATAGACTTGGAAGAATTCTTTGTCCACCAGAACCGCTTTTACTTTTGCTGTAATTGCAAGTTCTTCTGCCGTTACAGGTTCGAACCCGTCGGAACTTGCAACAATTTCGGAAAATGCGTCGTTATCAAACGTTGACCAGTCATCAATAATTTTCAGGCGACCCATAAAATCCGCCTTGTCCATGTGGAAAGCAGACGCCAGAACTTCTACATCATACTTAGCATTGTACATTGCATCCATAAAAATATACTGGTCTTCCTTTGGCGTATTTGTGTGAACGCCGGATGCATTGTATTTCGGGGAAAGAATCGTAATCATGTTTGATACGCCCCGGAATTTTTCTGCGTTGTCATGCATATCGGTTGGAGATACCGCCTGTGGAAACATTTTTCCGTGCGCAATCGACTTAATGAGGAGGTATTTAAACAACAGATACTCCACATACTCGTTGGAACGGTACACGGAATCAACCAGCTTTGCGATAAAATTGCTGACACCTTCTGCGGACAGAAAAGCCTGCCTTAAATCCTCATCCTGTACGGTTAATGGGAACTGATAACGCATATTCATCACGTGGAACGCACTGCGTACATCTGAAATAGTACGCTTAAATTCCCGAGATTCTGCTTTCTCAGCGGAAAATTCCCTGGCCTTGCAAATGTTTACAAAAACTTCTTCCACCGTTTCGCCGTACCCCAAATACCCCTTTTTAAGGTCAGCATATGGGTTGTTAAAAGTGGACGACTTGATCAGCACAAGCGCAATCCGGTTAATCAAAGCATTTAAAAACTGATTCTGTAAAACAGGGTCTCCATACAGAACTTCTCCCACTTTTGGAATATCCGTTGTTTTTTTAACCTCAGGCACCATGCTCTGATATTCATACGTAGCATTCTGCCGGATGACGTTCAAAATATCAATCGTACTGGCGTTAAGCCCATTCACACCTACTCTTGTTGGCATCTTTAATCCTCCTTAAATAATGACTCAAATGTCTTTTTTTCTACATCGTCATCTTTGTCATCTTCCTTGATCGTGGTTTCCTCCACAGCTGAGAAAAAACGGTCATGGTATCTTTTTCTCCATTCCGCGTCATTTTCTTCATATTTTTTCTTATAATCTCCTGCCTGCAAGACCTGAGAAGATAAATCTTCAAACGTATCAGACAAATCCTCTAAAAGAGAGATTGACTCATCTGATTCAGCATTTTCTACGCCTGTCATATCGCGTATTCGCTCTAATAGAGATTCTTTGCTAACTACTGACATAATTCACTCACCTCACTTATTGTAATACCGGATCATCATCCAGATTGGCAACCCTTTTCGTTTCTTTGGGTCGGGGGCTGGTGGAACATACCCGTTCAAAAACCAATATGCGCACATCACGTTTGCATACTGCTCGTTGCTTAAATAGCCCAAATAAAAATTACCAGAAGTCCAATTCCAGTTCGATGACGGTTCTGTTTTATGTGCATCAATGTAGCTATAAAATGCCCTGGCCGCTTCCTGCCGCTCTGCAAGCGCATTTCCAGGCACTCCCTCCCAGCAAGCGAGAAATTCTGCGGTTAATGCGTCAATATCGGTAGACGTAGAAGAAAGAAAGTCAGAAAGCGTTGCGTATCCAAGTATCGAATTGGAAGCTGACCAGTAGTTCTCATGGATCAAAAAAGCCAACTGGCCGTTTCCATCACCGTCTGAATAACCGTTTGACGTAACCCATACATGCAAATTGTAGCATCTACCGTACGGCGTTCCAACGTTAGTCCACTGCCCTAATCCGTACCCTCCAATACCGTCATAATTGTATTCATGATCCCATGTAGTTGGAATAAGACTTTCCCATATTCCAGGGTTCACACCAGACTCACGCTTAAAGCACCCACACATAGCAGCAATCACGTATGCCGATACCGTTGTGCCAACTCCACCGGGGTAACGGAACAATCGCGTGTAATAACCGGGAGTTGTTTGGAAGGTATTAATGGACACCTGTTCTGCTAATGGCACGGAATCACTATGCGCGCCCATCGTATAACCAGTCATCAGCGTTCCAGCATCGGAACGATATACCATTTCTGTATGCTGGACAGTGGCTGACTCGACCCACACAATATCCCCTGGAAGCCATTGACCGTTAATATCCTGCTCCACAAAGCCAAGAGACGAAAGAACAGGAAGCATCGTTGACGTGGTAAAAGCAGTGGCAGAACCGGCAGATGCTAAATCAAATCCTCCAGCCTGCAATGCATACCAAATAAAAGAAGAACAGTCATAACAAGTAGCTCCAGTTGATGGGTCAACTTGTTGATTTCGGTAGGTCTCAGAATAACCCACATTTTCGGCGTTACATTGTGTAACCGCCCACGAATAACTCTGTGTCAAGTTTGGCATACTGACAACCTACCTTCCTGTTTCCTATCTGTTATTCTTCCTCTTTTTCTGAAATCATCACGCACAACTTCTGCACCGCTAAGGTATTGTTTTCCAGTGCCTGCTTTAGCTCATTCATTTCAGCACGATGATTTTCTGCCAACTCTTTGATCTGAGCGGTGTGCTGGATATTCGTTTTGTAAAATGCCCATCCAAGCGCACCGCAACACACAATCGGAAACCCAACTGTGCTGACTGCCTGCATAACAAGATTGATGTCCATGTTTCAGTTTGTCGCAGAAAACCGCCTGGTAGGGGCGATCAAAAAATTTTTATAGTATGAATAAGTTTCTTTTTCTGCGACATACCCCCCCTTTCCTCCGTTATATAGATAGTATATCATTGCACTTGTAAAAAGTCAAGAAATATAGTATACTATAAGAAAAAAAGGTGATTATTATGAATGCAAAATATTATGATGGAACAAACATTCTAAATATGAAAGACATTGATAACAAAGTCCCAGAAATATATATTGTAACGACAAATAGAACAGGCGGTAAAACAACGTATTTCAATCGTTTATGCATCAATCGGTTTCTAAAACAGAATAAAAAATTTTGTCTGCTTTACCGCTATCAGTATGAGCTGGAACAAGTGGCCGAAAAGTTTTTTAAAGACATTAAAGCGCTTTTCTTCAACGACTACCTAATGGAAGAAAAGACACTTGGAAAATCAGGGTTTAAAGAATTGTTTATCGGAAAAAACGAAAATCAAATGAATAGTTGCGGATACGCAATATCACTCAATGCATCGGACAATGTGAAAAAATATTCTCATTTTTTCAATGACACGGAACTAATTTTATTCGATGAATTTCAAACAGAATCAAACAGATACATCAGCGATGAGGTTGGAAAACTCCTTTCCATCCATACTTCACTGGCAAGAGGAAATGGAAAGCAGGTGCGATATCTACCTGTATTCATGCTGGCTAATCAAGTTACGTTGCTGAATCCGTATTACTCAGCTCTTGGCATTGCGGAGCGACTCAATTCAAAAACGCATTTTCTACGTGGAAACGGGTGGGTACTAGAAACAGATTATATAGAATCGGCAGCGAATGCACAAAAAGAAAGTGCTTTTAACCGAGCATTCGCAAGTCACCGGTACACTTCTTTCGCAAGTGAGAACAATTACTTATTAGACAATTATGCGTTCATAGAAAGGCCGCATGGAAGATCGCGGTATATATGCACATTCAAAGTAGATGGTGCTTCATTCTCCATAAGAGAGTTCCCGGATTCCGGTATACTATATTGTGATGACAAATTTGACCCGGGTTTCCCGACTAGAATAGCAGTCACTCTTGATGACCATTCAATCAATTATGTGATGTTATCTTCAAACAATGTGCTAATTTCGTTCCGATTGAGATTGCAGAAACACTAGTACTCATAGACGGAGATGTATGTAATT
>OGLX01001005.1_pt1 | contig 15860 bp, 8 predicted proteins | sample 1572821 | NCBI WGS metagenome assembly OGLX01 (sample SAMEA2581908, study PRJEB24529) | metagenome | biome: Human gut stool | place: China | collected 2011 | reverse complement strand
GGAGCCGGACTTTCATTGGAGGAAATCATAGCGCAGGATTTTCACGATGCGGTACGGGCAAATCCTGCGCTATGATTTCCTCCAATGAAAGTCCGGCTCCCGTATGGCGTTCGCAAACCAATGCATGGCGGGGATAGCCTTCTCCGCGCATCAAGTCCGCTCCCAGATAGCCATGACAGATATAATCGGCCTCCCCATGGCAATCGATATCCGGTGCGTTACACAAAAAGATCCCTATGTCATGCAACATCGTCGCTTCCTCAATAAAAGTCAGATCCAGATTCATCTCCGGATGCAAACGGGCCAATGCTAATGCCTTATCCGCCACGCTACGGCTATGAGTCACCAAAATCCGGTAGGCATCCGAACTTTCCGGATAATATTTCTTTATTATATCAAGAGGTTTCATCCTATTTATTTTTTTGCGAGACAAAAATAAACAATCTCTCTCACATATACTACTTCTCATCACTGATACCCCTGAAACCAATTGCCCAGCTTCAAATCTTTTATATCCGCACCTGTTTCCCGTTCGCCTCTCAAATACTCAGAGAAGTAATCGACCATCCGCCAGTAATAATATTCATTATAGTCATCAAAATGATGACGTTTTCCCGGTACGATCAACATATCAAAGCGCTTGCCCGCCTTGATCAACTCGTCCACGACAACAATGGTATTTGCCGGATGCACATTATTATCGATATCGCCATGGATTAATAACAGATGGCCTTTCAAGTTCCTCGCCAATTCCTGATTGGTCGGGATGCGAATATCGAACGAGATATTTCCCATATCATCCGTGATCTCCTTTACTCCATGGTGTTTCTCTCCCCACCACCGGTTATAAATGTTATTGTCATGATTGCCGGCACAAGATACCGCCACCTTAAAGAAATCCGGATAAAGCAGCATAGCCGCTGTAGACATGAAACCGCCACCGGAGTGTCCGTGTATGCCGACCCGGTTGATATCCATGAATTTATAACGAGCGCACAACTGCTCGATAGCCACTTTATGATCCGCCATCGGATAATCACGCAAATTTCCATATCCATAATTATGATACCACTTGGAGCGACTGGGATGCCCTCCCCTGTGTCCCATGCAAACCACGACAAATCCGGCTTGCGCCAAACGATCCGTACGAGGATTCATCGGGATGTAGCGAAAGAAAGTTCCCTCCTGTTGCGGTCCGGGGTATACATAGTTAATGACCGGATATACTTTCGTGGAATCAAAATCAAATGGCTTCCACATTACGCCATACAAATCCGTAACACCATCTGCCGCTTTTACTTTAAAACGTTCCGGAGCTTTCCAGCCCATTTCATAGACAGGTTGCAAGTCCGGTTTCTCCAATGTCATGATTACCTTCCCATTCCGGTTGCGAACCACGTTTACCGGCTCCTGCGACACGGTAGAATATGAATCTACCAGATAGCGACAGGAGGGAGAGATACTGACTTCGTGTGACGCATTCTCCGGCGTCAACAGACGGAGTGCATTCGGACGATCCAAATGAGCTTCATAAAGAATATAGTAATAAGGGTCAATTCCTTTCTCCCGTCCATAACCATAGAAATACATCTTGCGTCCGACAGTATCAATTTGCGCAACCGGGCCGGCTACCCAAGTACCGTCTGTCAGTTGATTCTTCAGGTTTCCTGTTGCTGTATCATACAGATAATAATGTCCCCAACCGTTACGTTCGGAACGGAACAGGATTTCTTTTCCGTCATTCAGGAAAGAAACATTACGCATCTGATAATCGAGATACGGCTTGTTTTCTTCATGAATCACCACACGCACTTTTCCGGTCTCTACATCCACTTCGCAAATATCCGACTGGTTCCATGTACGGTTATAGCGTTGGAAGTACAAACGTTTTCCGTCTTTTGACGCATACAATACATCAATATACTGATCCGGCCAACGATTGATATCCACCTTCTTAACTTCCCGCTTGTCTATATCTCCCAACAGTAATTCATATTGAGTCACATTTTTATCACCGGCCAATTCAGCTTTATAAGTGATCAGTTCAGGAGAAGGCTTGGATAAAGAATTAATAACCCACAAGTCACGGACTTTCCGGTTGTCTTCACGGACAGCGTAGAAACGGTGGCTTCCCGGAATCCAGTGAGCCGATTCGGCTCCGAAACGGCCTTCCATCTTGCCTTCGTCTTCACGGTTGAATGTATAATCCGGCATACCGTCCGTCGTCAATTGAACCGGGATTGTATCCTGTCCCTTTTTCGGGTTTCCAACGAAATACAAGTTATCCTTACTGGCATAAAGAAAATACAAGCTATCCGGAGAATATTTCATCCAATACGGGTCGCCGGTTTTATACGTCGGCTTCTCATCGAGTTGCTTCAATTCTTTTGTATGGATATTGTATGTATAAAGTCCGCGGTCAAAATCAATACGAATGGTTTCGTTGTCCTTCATAAATGTGAAAGACAAATGCGGATCTGCCGAAGAATAGGCTTTCTTGGTATATACTGCAATTTTGCTCAATAACTCATCCGTATCAAACAACAATCGTTTCTCCTTCTTCTTCGGATTAACATAATAATATTTCTTTCCTTCACGTGTTGTAAAAGAGTAATAAAAGCAATCCGTATCGTTGATAAACGTCGGTCTGACTTCTGTAGAATACTTATCTATAGGATTTTGCTCCAACAAACGGAACTTTTCCGCTAACTGATAATTCGCTTTTTGTTGCGCACCGGCAAGGTTGCATGATACTAATGCAACCGCCAGGCACAAATATCTAAAGAGAGAGTTTTTCATAAAATCTTATCTATTGTCTTATTTACTACGGTTAATATCTCCCCAATAGTCTGCACGGGTATCACCTAGCAAATGTTTGGCAAAGAAACGGTACATTTTCTTCTCAAAATACTCATCGGCAGAGCCATATCCATGACCGGCTCCGGGAATGACAAGCATATCGAAATCCTTACCGGCCTCAATCAAAGCCTGAGCCATACGGTATGTATGTGCAGGATTCACGTTCTTATCTATATCTCCGGTTACAAGCATCAAGTGTCCTTTCAGATTCTTGGCTATCTCTGCATTCGACTTTACTCTAAACTTGTATTCATATTCTTTGGTCTCGTTACCCAGACTGTCTTTCACCACCTTCTCTACTTCTCTTACACCATTGTAACATTCTCCCCAACCACGGTTATAGATACTATTATCATGGTTTCCGGAACAAGAAACGGCAGCCTTATAAAAGTCCGGATAAGTGCAGATAGCAGCCGCAGCCATAAATCCGCCACCGGAATGTCCGTAGATACCAACTTTCTTACCGTCAATAAACGAGTGGCGCTGAGCCAACTGCTCAATAGCATACTTATCATCTTCCAACGGATAATCACGCATATTGCCGTAACCGTAACGGTGATATGCCTTTCCACGCATCGGAGTATCTCCCCTATGGCCTACAGTGATTACAATAAAGCCAAGCTGCGCCATACGGGTACAATAGCTATCATCCAACGTAAAGTTAGTAGGAACGAACCCGAAGTATGGTCCCGGATAAACAACCGAAATAATCGGATATTTCTTTTCCGGATCAAAATTAGACGGCTTCCACATCACTCCATACAAATCCGTAACATTATCGGCAGCTTTCACCACAAAATTTTCCGGCTTCTTCCAACCGGCGGCATATACCTGACTTAAATCAGGCTTTGCCAACTCCATAATCACCTTGCCGGTATTGTCCTTCAATAATATCTTCGGCTCCATATCGACTCTTGAGAATGTATCAATAAAGTAGCGCTTAGACTTCAAAAAGATTACCCGGTGCTGCCCGTCTTCTTTAGTGAGTAGAGTTGCTCCCTCACGATCCATATTGGACTTATACAAACGATAGTAAAACGGATTGATCTTCGGGTCATCTCCATATCCATAAAAATAAACCGTACGTTGCAGCGTATCAATAGCGGCAATATGTCCGCTTACCCACGGTCCTGAAGATATCGCATTTTTCAGGTTCCCTTGACCGTCGTAATGATAATAGTGTCCCCACCCTGTACGTTCGGAACGAAATAGAATATCTTTTCCATCATTCAGCACTTCCACACTACGCGCATGCGGATCACGATAAGGCTTATCCACTTCATGAATCAGTTCTTTGACCTCCAAGGTAGAGGTATTGACCGAACATACGTCTACCTCATCCCATGTACGTTTGGTACGTTCAAAAAAGACATACTTGCTATCCGACGTTACACTAAAAGGCATCACATACTGGTCATTCCACTTTTGTATCTTCGCTTTTCTCGCAGTCCGTTCTACAATATCAATGATTACAAGTTCATTCTGGGTTACATATTTATCTCCCGGAAATTCATACTTATATTTCTTCAACTCCGGCTTGTCCGAAATCGAATTAATCACCCAAAAGTCACGCAATTTCCGATTATCATCAAGCACAATATATGCATGCCGGCTATCAGGACACCAACGAGCATTAGAAGGAACTTCACCATTCTCCCCCGCATCCTCCTCACGAGCATACGAAAAATCAGGGACTCCGTCCGTAGTCAATTGCACTTCCGTAGTATCTACTCCCAATGCCTTGTTGCCCTTCACATACAAGTTATGGTCTTTCGCATACAGTATGTACTTCTTATCCGGAGAAAAATTCATCCATGAATATATCGGCTCGGCATCTCTGTCATCTGCCTTTTTCTCCTCCACCTCTTTCAATTTGCGGGTAATTCGATTGTAATCATACTTTTTCGACCTGTAACTGAATACAAATGACTTTTGATCTTTTGCGAACTTTAATTCTGACAAATCCAACCTTACCGGATTCACAACCTCATGAGTTAAACCGGAAAGCAGCATAGCCATTTCCTCGTTATCGAAGAGTAACTCCTTCTTTCCCTCCTTGGGGTTGACATAATAGTAGTGTTTACCTGCCGAAGTCGTAAAATCAAACCAGAAATTATCCGTATCATTGATTTCATGCGGATAAAGGGACATACTATTATTAGACAGTTTTCCCCCTAATGTAAATTTATGGAACTTCTCCGCCAACTCATAATTGGCTTGTACCGTATCATGCTCGGCAGGAACTTGTCCCCACCCTTGCAATGCAAGAGTAAAAGACAAGCTGCCGGCAATAAAAAGTTGTTTTAATACCATAATGGTTATTTATTATCAAAAAATCGCTTTTAAAGCTCTTCTAGAACGCAAATGACATATAATCCATACCGCGTCCCAGTTTATAAAGGACATCTACTATTTTACCAAACTTCTTGTTTTCTTCCGAGGTAGTTTCATTCGGGAATTGTTGTTTAAGAGAAACCTCTGTACACGTCCCATCTTCCAATCTTGTTTCTACAACACCGAATATATAGAAACTTCCGTCTTCCAGAGCAACGCCTAATTGCCCAGCGTAAGGATACTTCTGTTTATATAAGTTGGTGGTTACATCCATACCCGACAATGTCTTAACAGCCGCAGGTAAGGGTTCCCCCAATGGCATCAATTCACCTCTATATTCCACATCTCCATAAGCATCCCATCCATATTGATAATAATAAAGTTGATTTCCGCTGGCAATGACTACATAACGCTTGTTTCCAAAATTAGCCATACCACGATAATCATTGATAACACCCAAAGAGGCCTCGTAATACCAACCTTCCAGACAGCCAACATACCTTCTTTCAGCCTCCAATCCGAAATAACGTAATTCATACACCGATGTCGCTTCATCTTTCAGCAGAACAGTCCAATATGGTTCAGACTCTGTTATATCATTTCCAGAGTTATACGGAGCAGGTAATGCATCCACCACAGTCTTCTCTATATTCGAAAAATGATCTTCGCCACTCGGATCAGTGATATTATACATATTTCCACTTGTATAGCTGGAATTTTCAGTAATTACTGTACCACTAGTAGCATATCCCATATCCAAGATTCCAACCAATGAATTATCTTCTTCCGTCAGTGCAAGCATCACATCTGTAATATAATCATTAAACTTGTAAGCTTGGAATAAACGACTGAACCGGGTATTATTATTTAATCCTATGGGCATATAAGTACCTGCATGGAAATCCGTCACATCCGCCTTTTTTTCCCAATAAATCAATCCATTCTCGTCTAGTAGCGCTTTGGATGAAAAAGTCATAGCAGCTTCTACCGGAGAAAAATCAGCAGGAATATCTCCATGAAATTCTTCATCCGTATATACCTCACGTTCCAACGTATTACCATTAAGTTCGACCCAACGATCTTGCTTCACCACCAACTCGTCATACACGCTAATCCCATATTCGCTATTATAATCCATTTCACCAATATTGTTCATTAACCCTTTCGGATTTGAGCCAAGATTGGAGATAATATCACGTTTCACTATATGATAGACCAACGAATCGCGAGTGAACGTCTCTCCACCATACGTTACCTGATAACGTTGTGTTGTGGGCACAATGAAATGGAGCACAGATCGCCCGCCATCATCCGACAAAATCACCCAGCCACGCTGATAGATAGATCTCACATTAATGGTTGTGGATTTTCCGAACTGAACCCCCGTCTTATTATCTGTTACCGCAAATGTCACTTGATATGTGCCACTCTTTTCGGCTTTAAATGTATAAGTGGGACCAGTTTCGCCTGTCTGCAACTTCTTATCTACATACCATTCATAGCTAACATCCGGTGTAATACTATCTATTGTAAACTTAAATGTAGGTGCCAATACCAATTCTTCTCCTTCTATCACACTATAATCCAAATTAAAGTTCTCAAAATTGAGCGCACCACCTTGCATTTCATTTATCTGCTTGTAGTTATAGTTGTTATCATCATCCAAACAACTGGAAACAACTCCAACTAAAACTACTATCACTGCATATATTCCTAATTTTCTCATACTTTGCAATTTTATAATTTACCCTGCCACTTCCACAGTAATCACATTATCATTCTCATCTTTCACCCAATCTTCCATATCCTTTCCTGCGTTCATCTGCTTCAAGGTATTCTTCAATCTCAATGAATACTTACGCAACACTTGCTTATTCTTTCCATCAAACACTATATCATCCTTTTTCAACTCGTCCAAAAACATCTGATACTTTTTTTCTGAGTACTCACCTAAATAATACCAATCAACCGAATTTCCTGGGTTTTCCTCCGTCCCAGCATCGTTTACCGACCACCAATCGGGTTTAAACAAACGATCGGTGACAGAAATGAGAGCACGCGAATACAAATAATCACCTTGTTTCACAGTATTTGCTTCTACAACCTGTAACGCTAATATCTTCGTTTCTGCCCTCAATATCGGATCATTCTTCAATGTTACATAAATAGTATCCGTAAGCAATCCTTTTCTAATCTTACAATCTGCAGGCAATACATACAAATTAGCCGGCAAAGTAGTACGTTCGACATCTGCAATTACATTGAAATGTAAATCTTCATCCTGCATCTGCCCATAAACAGAAACCTCTATCGGTATCTCAGCATCCTCACCTTCATTATACATTTTAAAAGATACTGTAGTAGTATCCTTAGTCATATCGTTAACGAATTTTAAATAGGCTGTGTCGTTGCTGCTGACCAACAATCCCTTCTCTTCACATGAAGCGAGCATCAGACATACGCTGCAAAACAACACTCCCCATATAGCATATCTTTTCTTCATTTTCGTTTCTTTTAAGTAGTTATTCTAAAATAGTATCACACTTAAATGTTTGACTCCGAATCGGGCTTAGGTAATATCATATTTTCGTCAGTTGGTAACACGGGATTACTATAATAAGAACTGGCAGGCATCGTCCGATTCAACCGTTTATACATATAGAAAATCTGTCCTTCACCTAAGAACTCACGACGGGCATCATTTACCAGCAAGTTTATAAACTCTGACTTATTTGTGACATTATCAAACTTCTTTGATACTCCTCTTCCTTTCTTCACCAATTCCAAATACCCCTGCGCTTCTTGGGGATTAGTATCAAAAATTGCTTCAGCGGCAATGTAATACACTTCAGACATACGTATCATAGGAATTGTCTGATTATTTGTTATTCCGACAGTAGTACTCTCCGTCTGTTTGTAATATTTCAAAGTACGATAATAATATCCATAATACATTTCTTCCAGTTGATACTTAAACCGCCAATCACTGTCCTTTTCATCTCCATATAATTCTTTTGCCACCTCGCTATCAAGACACAGATAATGTTCCTCACTAGAGCCGTCGGAACCATGATTTATTTCCTGATCCCATTCCACTAATTCCTTGGGGGAATAAAGCCCAAAAATAATATCATTATACATCTTCATATTTCCATTCCTGAAACCTGATGAACTGGTTGATGCTTTAAAATAACCTGTTTCACTTTCTTCATCAATGATTTTTTTGGCTTCTGCATAAGCTTCCGCATTCTTTCCTGCATACAAATAAACACGAGCTAATTCTGCTGTTACCGCATAATAATTCAAACGATATCCTCTAGATCCTGCAAACTGGCTTTGAGAGACTTCATTGATGTTAAATCTAGAGTTTGCATTCATCTTGGATTCTTTATCAACTTCCTCCAATATACGCTGTGCTTCCTTCAAATCAGCAATAATCTGTTCCAAGCAATAATTAACCGTCTGATGATCGTTAATATAACTGTGATAAACATTGACATAAGGAATAAAAGTACGGTTATCTTCTCTAAAACCAACAGATGAAGGAGACGGAGCATAAATACGAAGCAAATCAAATTGCACAAATGCACGCAATCCAATAGCTTCTCCCAAAATCATCTGGCGTTCACTGTCAAGTCCATAAAAAAGATTAGGGTCAGCTTGAACCGCTTGCTGAGCCAATTCATTACAATTGGCAACCACATTCCAAGCGGCTTTCCACATTGCATCAGTAACAGGAACCAATTCGGTATTTTTAAAAGCAAGCTCTGCTATCTTTCTCATGGGGGTTCCACCAGCTATACTTGGAGCTTGCTCTATGTAATAAGCCTGGGCCCAAGCATCCAGAATTCCCCAAGTAAGGTTACTTCCATACAAATCGAAAGTGGCCATTTTCCGATAAATACCATTCGTCGCTGTACGAAAACCATCACCGGAAGAAAACAAGTATTCCTCCTTTATCTCGTCGGAAGGATAAAGGTCCAGCCAATCTGAACACGAAGAAAGTGTCAAGGCTGCAAACGCAAAAGAAATAAACGTAGTATATATTTTTTGTATCATAATGGTATACTTAGAATTGTGCTTTAATAGAGAAATCGACCGTCCATGACTTCGGATAGCTTAAGCCTCGCTCTTGACGGATAGAATTCCAGTTAATAAAATCGCGTGTACTTGCTTCCAATCGAAGCATATTCATCCCCAAATGTTTCTTTATCCACTCCCGATTAAAATCATAGCTCAAAGTCAATGCACTCAAGCGCAGATAAGCCTTGTCCTGAACGAAGCGTGAAGTCGGCATGGTGACATTATCAGCGTTTTTAATATCTTTAAACTGAGCAATATCTCCCGGTTGTTTCCATCTGTCGGTCAACACACGCAAGTCTACATTTTGATATTGTATTCTGGCGTTTTCTACCCGATCCACCAAAGTCTGATTATACTCCTGTCCGCCCCATTCGTATTGGAAAGCCGCAAACAAGCTCCATGCTTTATAGGCAAGATTAAACCCAACAGAACCGTTGAATTTAGGTTCTGTATTACCAACAACCACTTCCTGAGTGGCATTCCAAGTATCGGACACGCTACCATCACGATTCAGGAATATTTCCTTACCCGTAGTGGGATCAATACCCAAAGACTTCACAGCCCAAATGGAAGTAAGTGACTGTCCTTCCTCATATTGAGATATAGGTACTGCATATTGAGCATTATAGCGACCATACTCTTCATTCGCAGAATTCTGATAAAATTGTTCTACACGTAGATTATAGGCACGTTGTGAATCTGATATTTTCACAATCTTATTTTTATTGTGTGCCATATTTCCCCACAGAGCTACCAACCAGTCACGATTACGAAATACTTCACCACGCACCTGCAACTCAAATCCCTGATTCAACACTTCGCCCATATTGTCTTTATAACTAGAGAAACCTGAAGTTTGAGACAAACTGACATCGTTCACTAAATCAATGGTCTTATCATGGTAATAATCCGCATCTACTGTTAAGCGCCGATTCAGAAATTGCATTTCAATACCTACATTAAACTTATCAGTCTTTTCCCAACTCAAGTTGTTATTTCCTAAAGCTTTTAGCACTGCGCCAAAGCCTGTTGCATACCATTCATCAAAAAGCGCCTCATACATGGTTGTAGCAGCATAAGACGGGAAACTAGCCTTACCAGTCCGGCCATACGATGCGCGTACCTTCAATTTATTGACTATCTCATTACCTTTTAGGAATTCATAATTATGAATGTTCACTCCCAAACCTCCTGAGAAGAAAGGTGCCCAGCGCTGTTTGGAACCAAAATCAGATGAACCGTCAAAACGAACGGAAAAATCAGCTAAATAGATATCGTTCCATGTATAGTTTCCGGTAGCCCACGTACTAACCATACGTGAGGTTCCTTCGGTACGCGACGGCTTTTCATATATCTCGGCTGCATAATTCGGCGAATGAAATTGTCCGTTCGGGAATCCACGATAATGAGCACTTGTCGCATCTGATGAGCCGGAAGATGCTTCCCAAGCCACAGACAAATTCAAATTATGTTTATTGAAAGAGCGTGTATAATATAAAGCCGCATTTGCATTCCAACTCAAATTGTTTCCATTATCTACATAGAGGTCACCCAAATTATGACCACCGTCACGAGGGGAAGCTGTTGTTTTTGAAGATAACGGATCAATGAACCGTTCTCCGTTAGAATACTTGCGGTTCACGCTGAATTGCCCCCTGACGGTCCAATAATCAGTCAGATACCAATTTAAGCTCAAATTATTGGATACTTCATCATAAGCACTCCAAGTATAATTGCCAAGAGTCGCTTCATATAACGGGTTTTTAGCCACGCGTCCGCCACTAACTTGCGAAAATTTTAAATTTTCTTTCAATGTACCATTATCATTATAAGGTGTATCATACGGCTGCAAAATAGTATAATCACTAAAAGAACCATAAGGCGACTCTTTTGATTTGGAATGAGTAAACGATACAGTGTTCTTCACTTGCAAAGACTTCATTCGATAATCCAAAGAAAAACCAACACTGTAACGATCACGGCCAGAACCTTTCATCACACCGTTCGCTCCATTATAAGATGCATCTACACCCCAACGCAGATTTTGCGTACCTCCTTCTATGAAAAGACTGTGTTTATGATCGAATGCATTTCGCAGAGGCAATACCATCCAATCGGTATCTACACCACGTTGAATCTCAGCAAATTTCCGGTTGTAATCATAGATTTCAGTTCCAAAATCAGTATTCTCAAAAAGTCCGGCAAGACGTTCCATTTCCAGTTTCTGCGAAGCGTTTGCCAAACTATAATCGCGCAAATCGGGCATTTCCAATGTACCGGTGAAATTGTAAGAAACACGAACTTCGCCCGGTTTTGGAGCAACAGTAGTAATTACCACTACACCGTTAGCGGCACGCGAACCGTAAATAGCCGTAGCGGCAGCATCTTTAAGGATAGTCATACTCTCTATACGGCTAGGATCCAAGTCATATACCTTTTCAATGCTAACCTCAAATCCATCCATAATAAATGTAGGAAGATTCGGATTATTCTCCAGATTCGATTTAGACAGTTGATTCTTGTCCAAATCTCTGACACCTACCCCCGAACGTCCGCGAATATACATTTCAGGCAACGCATTAGGATCGGAGCCAAACTGCGTATTAGTCATCAAGCGGAAAGAAGGATCAAACGACTGCATGGCGTCAAGTACATTCGTCTGTGACACCTTGCGCAATTCATCACCTGTTATTTGCGTAGAACTACCCGTAAAGCTGGATTTACGAACATTACTGTATCCCGTAACGACTACATCCTCCAATGTTTTCACATCGTCCACCATAGTTATTTCAAGCATCTTCTTACGGGTAGCATCCACCTGAAGTGTTTGTTTTTTCATTCCGATAAAAGAGACCTCCAAAGTCACTTTGTCATTTTTCACATCCAGCGTAAACTCACCTTCAATGTTTGTTGAAGTACCTGTACGAGTACCTTTCACAATAATACTGGCTCCGGGAATCGGATCTCTATTCGAATCAACAACCATACCGCGAATACGGTTTTCCCGTTTTTCCGCCTGCATTTTGCGAATCACCACAATGCCGTCCTTCACCACATAATCAAATCCCTGAGGATTAAGAATCAACTTAAGTGCGATCTCCCATTTCTCATTTTTCGCATCAATCGACACCGGAGGCACTCCTTTAAACATTTGTGAATTATACAACATATTCACACCTGTTTGTTTCTTCACTGCATCCAAAACAGTCTCGATAGAGACATTGTGCAGTTTCAAAGTTACCGTCTTGTCTTGTGACGGTAAAGCCCATGCACTAAACGTGCAGCACATTGCCACTAGAAAACATAGCAGCCATCGTTTTTCTCTCATAAATTAATGATTAAACTTTTGTGTACCTAATATTCTAACTATTCTATATTATTCCAATTCTTCTACCTTATCATATATCAATATGTTCCTTCCACTGATTTTATAAGTCAGATCTCCTGTCAGTTCCAGTGCATCCAGGAATGAATTTATTGTTCCATAGCGTTTCAAACTACCACTATAAGTAATGTCACGCAAATGGGGAGTCTCATAATAAACCTGTATGTCGTACCAACGTTCGAATGTCTGCATTATCTCTCCTAAAGGGCGGTTATTAAAGACATACCTCCCGTCTACCCAACCGACATATTCATCCAGATCTACCATACGTTTTTCCGAACCGTTGGCAGAAACCACAGCCTGCTCCCCCGGCGAAAGAATAATAGTTCCGATGCTTGATGAAGAGAACTGTACTTTTCCGTGTACCAACGTTGTGTAAACAGACGCATCGGTATAAGCATTGATATTGAAGGCAGTACCAAGCACAGTTACCTCTCCAAGATGAGTCTGCACGATGAATGGCCGTGTTTCGTCTTTCACGACATCAAAATAGGCCTCGCCTTCCAATGCCACAACTCTCCGCTTACCTGCAAAACGTACCGGATAAGTTAACTTGGAGCCGGCATTCAAATGAACAGTAGTTCCATCCGCCAGGATTACGGTATTTTCACCCCCACGCGGTATAACCAACTCATTGGATTTAACCGGTTTTTCTTCGGTACTTTCTTCCTCATGTTGTGTTGTAACGGTTGGTTGATAAGACAGTACTCCTTTCTTATATTTTACTTGAACGCCATCTACTACCACATTCACTTCTTTTTTATCCACATCAATAATGCTACCGTCAGGTAACGTTAACTGCGCCTGTTGTGTACCCGGCTGAATAAGAACTCTCTTCTCCTCTACTGCCGAATAGAAATTCGACATATAGAATGAAAGGCCGACAGCCAGAACTATGACAGCCGCAGCAGCATACCACCAAACCCGGGAAATAAAAGGCTTACGTTCCTTCTTCTCCATTCGTCCGATTTTCTGAAGGAAAGATTGATAAGCTTTCTTTGATGAATAATCTTTATATTCTCCAAACGCAGCCTTCAATGTTTCACCATTCTGCAACTGCTCATACACTTTCTTTAAGTCCGGGCATTCCGCCAATCGTTTTTCAAGCTCTTTCCGTTCTGCTTCATTCGCTTCTCCCAAAAGAAACTTTCTCATTAAAGCAGCATCTTGATATATATTTTCGAACTTATTCATCTTATTATCTATTTTTTAATTAAATTGCAATTTCATCCTTGCTTTATTATAACTATACATAACTCATAGAAAAGGGTGACAAAAAGATGATCTTTTTTTGGAGAAGGAATATCCAACGAGGGATTTTAAAGAGAAAGATATAGCATTATGCTATCAAAATGAAGAAATACGGTTACATTTAACAAAGAAAACAAATCTTAATCAATCAATAAAAAGACAAAGAAGTATCAAATTGACTTTATTTCTTTTTAGAAAAATAAACAGAGAATTATAGAATGAATAGAGTCTCCCAGCTTTTCACGAAGAAATTTATAGCTACGGCTCTTTTGAGTTTTAACGGTATTGATACTTATTTCCAGACGTTCCGCTATTTCTTCCCAAGTATACCCTTCGATTCTCAACAGAATGATCCGGCGTTGCTCAGGCGGAAGTTCTTCAATATGGAAATACAACTGACGGATGATCTCTTCTTTCACTGTCAATGCATAAATCATATCCTCGTCTTGCCGACATTCTTCAGCAAGGGAACTTAGAATACTGTCATGAATCTGATTATTGCGTATATATAATAAGGTATTATTATAACAGGCACGATAAAGATAATTGGTAAGTTCTTTAATATCAGAGAAGGTACGCTTACCCTCCCATACGGAAATAAAGACTTCCTGTACCAAATCTTCAACTGCATCGGGAATTGGCAATATCTTGGAAACATAAACACATAGAGCAGCATAAAAACGATCGTAGAAATCGCCCCACGTCTTTTCATCCTTCCGGTTAACTCCTGCTACTATGGTGTCAATTCTATCACTCATATTGTCACTCTACTCATCAAAAAAGAATACAGAATTCGTAGAAATCGCTATAACCACTTACTATATCGATATTTACGAATGCAAATATATTGTTTTTTTCAAAAACACAGACTTTAAGTAGCCTACAAAATAGAAAATAAAAACGTTCTTTCTCTATATAAAAAACACAATATCATCTATCACCTATCACCGACATCAAGCAAACCGTTTATTCATCGTACTTTCCGACGGTGATAGGTTGTTTCCTAACCTATCACCCAACCTATCACCTATCACCAACCATTTTCAAACAAATTAGTATATAAAACCAGCCGGTATCCACCTACTAAAAAATATATCCCTTAGACAAGGCCAACAGATTATACCTTGGCAGCAGGTGTTTCACGCCGAGAAACAAATAGTTTCAAGTAATGGAAACCAAAGTTTCAAGGCTTAGAAACTCTAGTTTCGCACCGTTGGAACTAAAGTTTCAAGCCTTTGAAACTATGGTTTCTCTTCGCTGAAACTATGGTTTCAAGGCGACGAAACTAATTCAGTGCTATAACCTTATCATGACCCAGCTTAGATTACTTCTTTAGTGTCTTCTCTTTTCTATATTAAACTTTCGTTTTTTCTTGTCGGTCCCGGATATAATGAGTAATTTAGCAGTCTCAACGACACGAAGACGCTGACACAAACAACCTATTATTATATAAATGAAAATTACCCAATTCCGTAAAAATGGAGATACAACAGCGCTCAGCGTAATGGATCTTGAAAAACTGGTAAACAAAGTAAAAACAGAGATAAAATCCCGTCCGGTTTCCACTTTCAGAGAAGAATTAAGATATATGCTTCCAAATGATCGGTGTATGTTTGCCGACAAGCTTCCCGAGATAATTCCTGCCGCAGAATTTAGAAAAGTAAACGGGCAGAAGCAGATGAAAGCGTACAATGGTATTATTGAACTGACTGTCGGTCCCCTGTCCAATAAGTTGGAGATAGCTCTGGTGAAACAAAAAGCGAGTGAACAACCGCAGACCCGTTGCGCTTTTATGGGTTCGAGTGGAAAAACGGTGAAGATATGGACCACTTTTACTCGTCCGGATAACTCACTGCCCAAAACACGGGAAGAGGCGGAACTGTTTCACGCTCACGCCTATCGGCTGGCCGTGAAATGTTATCAGCCCCAAATCCCGTTCGATATACTT
>OGLX01001004.1_pt1 | contig 15892 bp, 13 predicted proteins | sample 1572821 | NCBI WGS metagenome assembly OGLX01 (sample SAMEA2581908, study PRJEB24529) | metagenome | biome: Human gut stool | place: China | collected 2011 | reverse complement strand
CGAACCGGTACGAAAGTTCCCTTTCGCAGGATTTTAAGTCCTGTGCGTCTGCCAGTTCCGCCACCCCGGCTCCTCAAGCGAACGACGGGATTCGAACCCGCGACCCCCACCTTGGCAAGGTGGTGTTCTACCACTGAACTACGTTCGCATTTTATGCCGGCTACATGACTTGAACACGCGACCCTCTGATTACAAATCAGATGCTCTACCAACTGAGCTAAGCCGGCTAACTTTTCTAATGCGGGTGAAGGGACTTGAACCCCCACGCCGTTAAGCGCCAGATCCTAAATCTGGTGCGTCTGCCAATTCCGCCACACCCGCATATATGACCCGTACTGGGCTCGAACCAGTGACCCATTGATTAAAAGTCAATTGCTCTACCAACTGAGCTAACGAGTCTCAAATATTTCTACTTGACGGTCCCGACGGGAATCGAACCCGCGATCTTCGCCGTGACAGGGCGACGTGATAACCGCTACACCACGGGACCTATGGGAGTTAACGGGATCGAACCGCTGACCCTCTGCTTGTAAGGCAGATGCTCTCCCAGCTGAGCTAAACTTCCACAATAATGGAGCGGCCGACGAGGCTCGAACTCGCTACCTCCACCTTGGCAAGGTGGCGCTCTACCAGATGAGCTACGGCCGCAGATTCCATTGTGGCGCGCCGGGTGTTCCCGGCGACGTCGATTATTATACCGCAGCTTTCGCCTCTTGTCAACTACAAATTTGCATTTTTTGAAAAAAGGGACGTTTCCGTCCCCCTACTGCGTACAAAGCTGCGGAAGCGTTCAAGTTTGTCACAGCTGACGCGAAGAAATTTTAATTGCTTTCCTTTCTTAATATCGTTATAATTAAGATTGTCAAATCGTTGCTGAACTTTCGCGCCTGCCGCTTCGGGCTGCTGCACCGAGGAACAGGCGTGTTTTCATGCAGGGGAGAATATAGGAATAAGGAGCAAACGCAATGTACAAGATCACGGAAAAGGTGGCGCTGAACCCCACCGTTACAAAGATGGTCATTGAAGCCCCGCTCATTGCCAAAAAGGCAAAGCCCGGCCAGTTTATCATTGTGCGCCCGTTTGAAGACAGCGAGCGCATCCCCCTCACCGTCGCAGGCTATGACCGCGAGAAGGGTACTGTGGACATCATCTTCCAGATCGTCGGCGGCACCACCATGGAGCTGAACAGCCTCGAAGTGGGTCAGAGCGTCCACGACTTCGTCGGCCCGCTGGGCCGCGCTACCGAGGTGGAAGGCCTGAAGAAGGTCTGTGTCGTCGGCGGCGGCGTGGGCTGCGCCATTGCGCTGCCCATTGCCCAGGCACTGCACGAGCAGGGCACCAAGGTCACCGGCATCGTCGGTTTCCGCAACAAGGATCTGGTCATTCTGGAGGACGAGTTCCGCGCCTGCTGCGATGAGTTTATCATCATGACCGACGACGGCTCCTACGGCGAGAAGGGCGTTGTCACCGCGCCGCTGGAGAAGAAGATCGTCGAGGGCGCAAACTTTGACGAGGTCATCACCATCGGACCCCTGATCATGATGAAATTTGTCGTCAAGACGACCAAGCCCCACAACGTCAAGACCGTTGTGTCGATGAACCCCATCATGGTCGACGGCACCGGTATGTGCGGCGGCTGCCGCCTGACCGTGGGCGGGCAGACCAAGTTTGCCTGCGTAGACGGTCCCGACTTTGACGGCTTTGAGGTCGATTTTGACGAGGCTATGCACCGCGGCACGATGTACAAGCCCTTTGAGGCACACGCCCGCGAGGCCGAGTGCAATTTGCTGAAGCAGGAGGTGCAGTAATTATGCCGAACATGGACCCGAAAAAGTGCCCCATGCCCAGCCAGGAGCCGAACGTCCGCAACAAAAACTTTAAAGAGGTCGCCCTTGGCTACACCGAGGAGATGGCCGTGAACGAGGCCAAGCGCTGCCTGCAGTGCAAGAATCACCCCTGCCGCAGCGGCTGCCCCGTTGAAATTGATATTCCAGGCTTCATCAAGCATGTGGCCGAGGGCGACTTTGAGGCCGCCTACAACGTGATTGCCCAGTCCAGCGCGCTGCCCGCCGTCTGCGGCCGTGTCTGCCCGCAGGAGCATCAGTGCGAGGGCAAGTGTGTCCGTGGCATCAAGGGCGAGGCCGTCGGCATCGGCCGTCTGGAGCGCTTTGTTGCCGACTGGTACCGCAACAACGTACATACCAAGCCCACCGCCCCCGCGCCCAACGGCCACAAGGTCGCTGTTATCGGCGCAGGCCCGTCCGGCCTGACCGTGGCCGGCGATCTGGCCAAGCTGGGCTATAAAGTGACCGTGTACGAGGCCCTGCACGTTGCGGGCGGCGTGTTGATGTACGGCATCCCCGAGTTCCGTCTGCCCAAGGACATCGTCCAGCACGAGGTCGAGGGCCTGAAGGAGCTGGGTGTGGACATCGAGACGAACATGGTCATCGGTAAAGTCCTGACCATCGACGAGCTGATGAACGACTACGGCTTCGAGGCTGTCTATGTGGCTTCCGGCGCCGGTCTGCCCCGCTTTATGGGCATCCCCGGCGAGAGCCTGAACGGCGTCTACTCCGCCAACGAGTACCTGACCCGCGTCAACCTGATGAAGGCTTACAAAGAGGATTCCCGTACCCCCATCATGAAGTCGAAGTCCGTGGCCGTTGTCGGCGGCGGCAACGTGGCTATGGACGCGGCCCGCTGCGCCAAGCGTCTGGGTGCCGAGAATGTCTACATCGTCTACCGCCGCGGCATGGCCGAGCTGCCTGCCCGTAAGGAGGAGGTCGAGCACGCCGAGGAAGAGGGCATCATCTTTAAGACGCTGACGAACCCCACCGAGGTGCTGGGCGACGAGAACGGCTGGGTCAAGGGTATGACCTGCGTGGAGATGGAGCTGGGTGAGCCGGATGCTTCCGGCCGCCGCCGTCCCATCGTGAAGGAGGGCAGCGAGTTCGAGCTGGAGGTTGATACGATGATCATGGCGCTGGGCACCAGCCCCAACCCGCTGATCCGCTCCACCACGCCGGGTCTGGACGCCGACAAGCACGGCTGCCTGATCACCAACGGTCCTGACGGCCTGACCACCCGCCCGATGGTCTACGCCGGCGGCGATGCTGTCACCGGTGCCGCCACGGTCATTCTGGCCATGGGTGCCGGTAAAGAGGCTGCCCGCGCGATTGACGCGGCCATCAAGGCGAAGGAGCAGTAAAAATTAAATTTCAGCCCCCGTGCCGCGAGGTGCGGGGTTGTTTTTGTTAAAAAGGCTTCCCCTGAGGGGGAAGCTGGCCGCGAAGCGGACTGATGAGGGGCGAACTTTGCCAGACTATCCCCTGTATGGGTAATCACGGTATCTCCGCCCCTCATCCGTCTGCGGACGGGGCCGCAGACACCTTCCCCCAAGGGGGGGAGGGCACTCTTACCGAACAAAGGCGTCAACCATGTATCATCCTTTCTTCCAATTCGTTCTTCCGCGCCTCGGGCAGGTGGCGCTGGATGCTTTGCTGTACCTGAACTTTTTGCAGCTGCCGCCCTTACAGCTGGTGGCCCGGTGGCCGGTGCTGTATTACGGACTGCCGCTTGTGCTGATGGGCGTGCTGGCATATATCAGCCGCGACCCGCTCGGGCTGGGCATCGTGTTTGCCGGACATCTTGTGACATTCTACTGCATCGGTACCGCCATCGGGCTGGCGCTGCGGCGCATCGGCGGCACACCGCTGACCGTTTGGCGTATTATCTGGCTGGACGGCATAACGCCGTGGCTGTTGACGGGCCTTATCATGTGGTGGGGGCGGCGGCGTGCGCTGCGGCTCTGTACGACAAAATACAGCCTGACAACGCGGAAAAACCTGCCGAACGGCAGGCTGACCATCGTGCAGGTCAGTGATGTCCACCCGCGCGCCTGTGCGGCGATGGATCACACCCGTATCCCTGAACTGAAAGCAAAAATCGAGGCGTGCCGTCCCGACCTGCTTGTGCTGACCGGCGATATTTTCGACGAGTTCACCGAGCCGGAGGAGCTGGACGCCTTCTGCAAGCTGTTTGGCGAGCTGGACGCGCCGCTGGGCAAGTATTACGTCCTCGGCAACCACGACCTGTTCCACCACTGGCGGGAGCCGAGCTTTGGCCGCGCGGATCTGGAGCGCGGGTTCGCCGCCGCGGGCGTGCGCATCCTGGAGGACACGTCCGTCCTGCTGCCCTGCGGTGTGCGCGTCGTGGGCCGCAAGGATTATCTGTACACGAACGGCAGCCGCTTCACGGCGGCGCAGCTTATGCCCGGCGGCCCCGACGACCACTACACGGTCTGGCTCGACCATGAGCCGCGGGACTTTAAGAACGCCGCCGCGGCGGGGGCGGACCTGATTTTGAGCGGCCACACCCATGGCGGGCAGGTCTGGCCTGCGGGTGCGGTGGGCATGGTTGCCAAAAATGAGCGCAACTACGGCGGAAAGCACATTGCAGACCATTGCGATGCCATCGTCAGCGGCGGCACGGGCACCTGGGGCTACAAGTTCCGCACCCAGGGCCGCACGGAAATTGTCTGCGCGGAAATCACTACCGAAAGGAAAAACTGATTTATGAACGAACGCGAGCGCCTGAGCAGCCGCCTGGGCTTTATCATGCTGTCGGCGGGGTGCGCTATCGGCTGCGGCAACGTCTGGAAATTCCCCTGGATGTGCGGCCAGAACGGCGGCGGCAGCTTTATGCTGCTCTACATCCTCTGCCTGCTGGTGCTGGGCCTGCCCGTCATGGTCATGGAGTTTGCCGTGGGCCGCGCTGCCCAGGCCAGCCCCGTTACCATGTACCAGCGCCTGGAAAAGCCCGGCCACAGGTGGGGCGTATTCGGCGTCGTCAGCCTCATCGGCAACATTGCCATCATGGCGTTCTACACGGTGGTCACGGGCTGGATCTTGTACTATTTTGTTAAGTTCCTGACCGGGCAGAATGCGGATTTCGGCTTTGCGCAGATGATCGCCGACCCCGTGCTGAACGTGACCTACCTGCTTGTGGTCCTTATAGCGGCGTTTGTGCTGCTGAGCTTTAATTTGCAGGGCGGGCTGGAGCGCGTGACCAAATACATGATGAGCGCGCTGCTGGTGCTGATGCTGGTGCTGGCCGTGCACAGCCTGACGTTTGCCGGTGCGGCGGAGGGGCTGCGGTTCTACCTTGTGCCGGATTTCTCGGCCATTGACGGCGGGGTCATCGTGGCGGCCATGAACCAGGCGTTTTTCTCGCTGTCCGTCGGCATGGGCGGCATGGCGATCTTCGGCAGCTACATCGGCAAGGATCACGCGCTCATGGGCGAGTCGCTGCGGGTCATTTTTCTGGACACGTTCGTGGCCGTGCTGGCGGGCATCATCATCTTCCCGGCGTGCTTCACCTACGGGCTGGAGGTCACGGCAGGCCCCAGTCTGCTGTTTGACACGATGGCGGGGGTGTTCGGCAATATGGCCGGGGGCCGCTGGTGGGGCGCGCTGTTCTTCCTGTTCATGGTGTTTGCGGCGCTGTCCACCGTGCTGGGCGTCTGCGAGAATATCCTTGCCATGGTGCGTGAGCTGACCGGGTGGAGCCGCCCGAAGGGCTGCGTGGTCTGCGGCGTCGGCATCTTTCTGCTGGCGCTGACGACGGCGCTGGGCTACAGCGTGCTGCACTTCCAGCCGTTTGCGCCGGGCAGCGCGTGGCTGGACTTCTGGGACTTCATCGTCAGCAACAATGTGCTGCCGCTGGGGTCGCTGGTGCTGGCGCTGTTCTGCTGCAACCGCTTTGGCTGGGGCTGGGACAATTTTGTGGCCGAAGCCAACACCGGCAGGGGCCTGAAGATCCACGCCTGCAGATCGGGCACTGGATGAAGCCGATTTTTAAGTATTTTGTGCCGGGTGCGATTTTGTTTATTTATATTTACGGCATGGTTACGTTTCACTGGCGGTAAAAAGGAAAAAGTCCTGTCTCCGGGAAAGGGAGGCAGGACTTTTCGGTTTTACTCTGGGATGAGAGGGCAGAGCCCGTTTGCGGGTGCTACGACACCTTGCGGAAGTAATTGATCAAAATACTCTTGATATAATTATACCGCCGCGCGTAGCTGTTCTCGACGCGGATCAGCTCAAAGCCGTGCTCGCGGCAGATCTGGTCCTTCTTGCGGTCACGGCGCCGGACAGCGGGGTCGTCGCGGTGCTCGCGGCCATCCAGCTCGATGGCTAAAATCGGCATCAGGCGGCGGCCCTCCCGCTGGTAGACGACGAAGTCGAACCGCCCGGTGTAGAACAGGTCGGCGCAGCCGGGGTTATCCTCAAACACCTGGGCGATGGGTACCTCCTTGCGGACCGTGCAGCGGCTGCCGTCGAGGAAGGCGTTGTCCAGCGCGTGGTTCAGATTTTCCAAAAAGGCATCCTCGGTCTTGGTGCTGTAGGGCTTGATGCCCAGAGCACGGCTGGCGGCGGGCTTCTCGGTCACCTCGGACTGGCCGTTTTTGCGCACGTACTGCACCAGCTCGTAAATATCGTCGTCGGTGCTGTCGGCGTGCAGGCGGTCCAGCGCGGCCTGATTCGAGAGGATGACCAGCTGCTCCCGCGCACGGGAGGTCGCCACGTTGATGAGCTCCTTGTTCGTTTTCAGCCAGTCGTAGGTGCGCGGGCGGGTCTGGTCGGTCAGCGCCAGGGAGAAGATGACCACGTCTTTCTCGTCGCCCTGAAAGGCGTGCACCGTGCCGCAGGCGGTGTTCTCAAAGTGCTTCGCGCGCAGCATGGCCTCGATGGCGGCGCGCTGCTTCGCAAACGGCGTGATGATGCCCACCTGCTTGTCCGGGTGCGCGGTCAGGTATGCCTCGATGCGGCGCACCTCCTGCGGGGCGGTGTTTTTCTCGTCGGTGGTGTCGTTGGGCACGTCCACATAGACGAGCGGCGTGGGGTCGGTCTCGCGGCTGGCAATATGCAGCTTGTGGTTGTAGTATTTGCGATTGTTGAACTCGATGATCTTGGGGCTGCACCGGTAGTGGTAGCTCAACAGCGTCTCGTCGCTGACGGCGTCGCAGGCCAGAAAGCATTTGTAGATCGAGTTTTCGATGTAATCGTACTCCTGCGTGACACCGTAGCGGCGGCGCAGCGTGCGGTTGTCGGCGGGGTCCAGCAGAATGACAGGCGAGAGCTGCTGCGGGTCGCCCACAAGCATCAGCGACGCCCCGCGCAGGATGGGCACAAGAGACATGGCCGTGCTGCACTGGCTGGCCTCGTCCATGATGACCATGTCAAAGCTCGGCTCCGGGTCGCCCAGGCGGTGGGCGGAGATGCAGGTCGTGGCCACAATGGGAAAGACGCGCAGCAGCTTTTTCAGGTTCTCCGGCTCCGAGAGGTACTTGTTGAACTGCGTGACCCGCTCCTTGTCGGTGTCGGGGCTGTGGACGATGCTCATTAAATCGTTATATTTCGGCTCCTCCAACCGGCGGATGCAGCGGGCCGAGGTGTAGTAGAGGTAGCGCAGCAGCTCGTCCTCGTTGCGGTCCAGCAGAGCCAGCGCGTCGGCAGAGTCGATGCTGCCGTAGGCGGCCAGCTCACGGTCCACCTGCGGCAGCTGCCCGGCCTGCAGCTCGTACTGGAAGTTCATCTGGCCGCGGGCGTCCAGCAGGCGCCGGATGGTCTCCCGCCGCTCCCGCAAATCCAGGATGCGCTCATACCGTTCCAGCAGGGCGGTCAGCTGTTTGGCGCGGGCTGTGCGGTCCGCGTGGTTTTTGTCCAGCAGCCGCTCCGGCACGGGGATTTTTTTGCACTGCTCAAACAGCTGGTCGATGGTGCGCAGGGCCTCGGCGGTTTTCTCGTTGTTGCCAAGGCGCAGGATCGGGAACGGCACGGTCTGGCCGTGGTAGGTGACGGCCTGCAGCTTTTCCACAACGCCGTCAATGGGATGGTTGTTGTAGCTGGAAAAAAGCACCGTGCGCTCGTTGAAAAACGCCGTCGTCAGCGTGTTTACGATGGTGTTGGTCTTGCCGGTGCCCGGCGGGCCCTGCACGTAGGCCAGCGGGTAGCGCATGGCGTTGTTGATGGCCAGCAGCTGGTCCAGATTGACCTTGTTGTTCAGCAGCGCCAGCGGGTAGGACTTGCGGCGGCGCGGCTTGGCGGTCATCTCGCCGAAGAAGGCCCGCAGCGGGGCGGTGGCCGTCTCGCCGGAGGGGTCCTCGAACATAGTAAGGATGCCGCGGTACTCATGCTCCAAGTCCACGGGGCAGTCGCGGCTGATGGCGACGAGGTAGGGCAGGTCATCGACCCGCACCCGCGGATTGCTGCGGGTGATGCGGTCCTTGATGGTCTCGGCGTGCTTCGTGAACTCGTCCAGCAGCGTATAGTCGTCGGCATCCAGAAATTGATGGATGCTCAGCTTGCTGCCGTTGACGGTGAACTCCCGGCAGATGACCGGCTCCGCCTCGGCCCGCAGGGCACGCTTTTTCACGTCGAGCCGCAGCGGGCGGTAGGCCAGCACGTACAGCCCCTGCCGGGTGTCAATACTGATAAGGTTCAGCCCCAGCGTGGGCAGGCTGGGGCGGGCGGCGTTCCGGCGGCGGTCCTCGACCCGGCGCTGGAACCGGCCCACCAGCTCACGGAACTGGTCGTCGGTCAGCTCCAGCGTGTCCTCCTTATAATCGGCAAAGCAGTCGGCGTCAATTTGATGGATCAGGCTGTAGTTGGACTGGTAGGGCGTGGCGTCCAGCCGGTTGCAGGCGGCCAGATAGTCCAGCACCCGCAGGTTGGCGGCGTTGTCAAACAGCGCCGCGTACCGCCCGGGATTGTCGCGGATGTCGTCGATGAGCGTCTGGGTGACGGGGCACCACGAGCCGTCGACGACCTCGGCGGTCTGGATGCGGTCAATGCTGATATGGTCGAGCGCCTGCACGCTTAATTTGCCCAGATGCAGCCCGTCAACGTTCAGGGTGCGGGTCCTGGGGTTCAGCCCGCGGATAGCGACCCAGTATTTGGTCTGCTGGGTCTGTTGGTTTTTGTATTCAATGCTCAACCACCGCCCCTCATGAATGGCACGGAAAATCGAGCGCGTGATGTTGTTCAATTTTCCGCTCCTTTCGGGTTACTTCGACAAGCGCCGGTATTCCAGCGGGGTCAGGCGGAACTGGTCGTAGAACGCCTGGGCAAAGCGGCCCTGGCTCTCGTAGCCGACCCGGGCGGCGATGTCCTGCACCCGCTGGGGGGTCGTGCGCAGCAGCTCGGCGGCTCTTTCGAGCCGGCGGCGGCGGAAGTAGGCGAGATACCCCTCGCCCAGCACGTTCTGGCAGTACAGCTTGAAGCCGCTCTCGCTCAAACCAAAATGGTCGGCCAGCTCCCGGGCCGGGCGGCGGACCGAGAGGTCCTGCAGGACCAGCGTCTCGGCCTCGCGCACGCATTCGACCTGCCGCGCGGGGCAGCGGGCCGTGTCGGCCTCGTCGGGCAGGCGCAGCAGCTCATACAGCAGCCGCACGGCGGCATAGCGCAGCTCGCCGGGAGCGGCGTAGGCGGCGTCGTCCCAGACCTCGTCCACAATGGCCGTGATGGCGTCGCTCATCGGGCAGCAGTGGACGCCGCCGCGGCAGAAATAATCCGCGATGCCGCCTATTTCCAGCCCCATCAGCGTCAAAAAGCTGTCTGCCTGCACGGCGTCGGGGTCAATGAAAAGCTGCAGCGCCTCGTACTGGCTGCCGGGCAGGTAGAAGTCCGCACCGGGCACAGCAAAGCTGACGGCGGCATGACCCTCCGTCACGATGGCATATTGTGCGCCGTCCGGGATGGCGCGTCGTCCGCTGCGGCAGAAATCAAAGACGAGCAGCCGCGGCCAGTCCAGCGGGGGCGGGCAGAGCGGCGCGTCCAGCCGGGTGAAGCAGAGCTGCACGCCGGGTGCAAGCTCCCGCCGGTCAAGCGGGGCTGCGGGGATGAGGTTGTCTGTTTTCATATTTTGTTATACAGTAACTAGATGTTTTAAATTTTTGAAAAACTGTGCGCAAAATTACGATACTGAAATGCACTGAAACGGCCATACTTGCCGAAAATGTGCGGATAGAAAACTGCTAAAAAGGCAAAATGTGCGAAATCGGGAAAATGGCAAAATAAGGGAATGCGTGCCAAAAAACCAAAAAAATCAGTCTGTGACCGGCACATCCAGCCCGAACTCCTGCGGGCGGAACCGCGGGCAGACATTCTCCGAGATGCAGATGACCGATGCGGCCAGGCGGCTGCCGATCTCGCAGGCCTCGGCCAGCGTCTTGCCGTAGGTCAGGCCGATGACCGTCCCGGCGAAGAAAGCATCCCCCGCGCCGGTGGTGTCGATGACATCGACCTTCTTGGCGGGCACCATGCCGCTCTCGCCGTCGGTGCGGGCGTAGACGGCGCCCTGCTCGCCCATCGTCACGACCATGCAGGGAATGTTGGCGCTGCGCACATTGGCGGCCAGCGTGGCGCGCATCTCGTCCGGCGTCAGGTGGTCGTAATCGTCGGAGAACATCAGCCCGGCCTCCTGCTGGTTGCAGACAAAGCAGTCGATCTCCTGCAGGAGGCTGCGGCGCTCCATGGCAATGCTCATGTTGGAGACCGCGGCGTAGACCTTTTTGCGGTACTTTTTGGCGAAGTGCAAAATCTGCTTGACGGTGTCCTTCTCCAGATCAAACTCGATGGCGATGCCGTCGCAGTCGGAAAAGATCTCGTCGCCCTTTTCCTTTAATAATGCGGTCAGCGGCGTCGTGTCGGGCCGCTTCGAGATGGCGGCGCAGACATCGCCGTCGTTGTTGAACACGGCCAGCCAGGTGCCCATGCCGTCCGGCATGCGCTGGATGTAGCGGGTGTTGACCTTGTGCCGGGCCAGCTTGTCAATGACGTCCTGACCGGAGCCGGTGTCGTCCACCAGACTGACGAAGGTGGGGCGCAACTCGACATTGGCAATGTCCTCCGCCACGTTGCGGCAGACGCCGCCGTGTACCTGCTCGACCCGGCCTGCGTTGCGCCCGCCCGGGATATAGGTGGACAGCGGATACCCCTTGATGTCCACAAAAACCGCACCGATGACTACAATGCCCATAAGATGCCCCCCAAAAAGCTGATTTTACCTGTATTTTACCATACATTCGACATTTGCGCAAACCCCGCCCGATGTTGCTTTGCAAAAAAATTGAAAAGACTTTGATTTTAAAATGAAAAAGAAATAGCGGGATTTCCGCTCAAATTTGAGAAACAAAAAAGGCGTTTTAGAAGTGTTTAAATACCTCTAAAACGCCTTTTTCGTTTCCCGCTTATTGTTTAGTTTTTCGGTTTCCGTGCTGTTCTAAGATTAGGTCTTTGCCCGTTTTACGCTGCCGAGAAGGCACTCGTTCCAGAAGATCACTTACATCACAGTCGAGAGCTTCGCAAATGCGATCCATGTGCTCGTAACTGATGCGCTCCGCCAGTTCGTTATAGTAGGCGGAAATGGTCGACGGACGGATGCCTGTTTCTCGTGCAAGTCGCGCCTGTGTCCAGCGTCTTTCACCTAACAAGCGGGAGAGATGATTTTTTATCACCTTATCGCCCCTGCGACCATTCTAAAATAATCTTTAGTGGGGCGTCTTCATTTTGGTAAGATATAACGCTTTCCGTTACAATTCATAGTTGCGAACAAGGACTTCTTTGTAGCCGTCCACACTTTGCGCAGACAGCGTATTACGCCGCGAAACAGGCTCAATAATGCAGTCAGCATACAACTCCCGCACCTGTGGGCAATCATTGTAGGACAGCAGGAAACGGCCCTTGATGCTGTGAAGCGCGTCGGCCAGCCGTTTGTGGTCGCTTTCTTGAAAGCGGGCGCGGTAGTATTTTTCGGTTTCAAAATATGGCGGATCGCAATAAAACAGCGCGTTTTCCCGGTCATAGGTTTTAATCAGATGCTCGAAGTCAAGGTTTTCAATTATGACCCGGCGAAGCCGTTCCTGCACTGCAGGGAACGATGCAGAAATGTTGCAGACGCCTTTCGGTGCAGTTGCAAATGTGTGTCGGTTTGTACCGAAACTGGCCTTAATAAGATATAGGCTGCGGGCTGCCCGCTGTATATCGGTCAGTCCGCGTACCTGTTCCTGTGCCAGACAGTCAAAGAACACTTCCCGCGCATCCGGGAGCAGATCGAGTTCATGCTGCAGGGCGTCCGAGTGGTACTTGATGCAGCGGTAGATGTTGACAAGTTCTGCGTCATAGTCATTGAACACTTCCATAACCTTGCTGCTCGGCTCTCGCCCAAACAGCACCCAGCCTGCGCCGCCGAACACCTCAATATAGCGTCCGATGTCCGCAGGCATACGCTGCAGAATCTCATTGCGCAGGGCACGCTTGCCGCCAATCCATCCGATAAAACTATTCATGCAAATCATCCTTTCTGGGGCGAAAAGGTGATTTTATGGGGGGAAACTACGACTTTTTTTCATTCTGCGTTCCAAAATAGAACGCAACGACCATTGTTGCGATGGTGAGAAACTTGTCCGGCTCGACGCTTCCGTTGAGAGACAGCACGGCCAGCACAACGATAATAACCAGCGTGACGATGGTTTTCACCTTCAACAGCGCAGTGAGGGCTTCCAAAAGTTGCTTCATAAAAGGCCTCCTTTATGCCCAGTGACTCGTGTAGAGTTTCGCGTCAGTCAGCTTGCGCTCCTTGCAAACCGCCAGCACAGCGTCTGCAACAGCCTGCACCACGCTGCGGATGCAGATGATCTGCAAGTGATTCTCAGCATTAGTGTAGCTGTCTGCAGTCGTGCCGTGTTCCTTGCAGACCGCAACAACTGCGGCGGCATCGCCACTGCTGACAGGGCCAACAGTGATGTTCTGCAAAAGAGAAGTGGCAGCTTTTTCGCTGTTGGCAGGGATTTCGGCAGGCTTGTCCGCTGCCGGAGCAGCGCCATAGATGCCTGCCTTGTTGGGGATAGCTGCATAGGCCGTAGGGTCAAGCCCCTTGCCGCTGGCCGTGGCTCGTACTTCAAAATGACAGTGCGGGTGCGTGCCCTCTGCATTGCCTGTCTCGCCCATGATGGCAAGCTGCTGGCCGCTGATGACGCGATCACCGACATCGACAAGCAAGCGGGAGCAATGGCAGAAGTACATGAAATTGACCGCATCGGGGGTCTGGTCGGCATCAAGCTGGACACAAACATAATACCCCCACTCCCACGTTCTGTCGGAATGGTCGGTCACGATACGCGCCCGCGTCACACGGCCTTTGATGGGCTTCTGCGTGCCGTCGGGCATCTCATAGTACGGCATGAGGATAATGTCGTTGTCGACGCCCACGATGTCCATGCCGCCGTGCCATGTCTTTCCGCCGCCGCGTGTCATGCCGTAGCAGCCATAGCTGTACTTGATCTGCACGCGGCCATCAAAAATGCTTTTTCCCATAGAGTGTACCTCATTTTTGTGCAAAGAAAAGAGCACCCCTTGCAGGGTGCTCGCGGATACATGATTTACAGCAAAGCCGCCGTTTTTTCCCGCCAGACGGCAGGAACTTGTTCCAGCGTCGTGCGGCCCATGCGGATTTGTGTCGCGTAAAATTTAGCCATTGTATACCACCTCCGCCAAATCATAAACGGCTGCCTCAAGGGCATCCAGACGGTCAGAGGCAGTCACAGGCTCAGCCTCGCGCGGCGGCTGATAGTCCCACCACGAATCGAAGTCCGCCGTGACTTCTTCCTCGGTGACTGCGGACGCAACGCGAATCTGGCGCTCATCGCAGTTCCAGACCGTCTGCTTGTTGCCCTCTTCGTCGGTGATTTTCTCGGACGCAATATCCTTACGCAGGATAATGTCCGTCGCGCCATTCAGTGCGAACACCTGCACGGCAGCGGGCTTTTTAACATACTGCTCCATGCGTTTGCTCCTTTAACAGTAACTGTTTACTATGCCACGATACAGAACGTTTCGCGGCGCGGATAATTTTATAGACGTTGTACTTCTGGCAAAAGCCACGGCTGTCGCTGTGCTTGATTTCGCCCCACTGACTCATAATGCGCTGTGCTCTCCACCACGGCACATGCCCCAAAGCATCCAGATCGCGCTGGGCACGCAGGATTGCCCGCCGCAGTTTGACAAAGTTGCGGCCTCGGATGATGGTATAAGTGCGGCGTACCACATAGCCCATCATATCAAGACCCGGCGTGCGCTGATGGCTGCCAGCCTTGCGGCGCTTGTTCTGTTGGCGCTCGGCATCAAAGGACGCAAAGTGGATAATATCCCACGCACTCTTGATTGTCAGCCCCAGCGTCTCCTTTGCCCATCTGGTGGTGTCCTTCATCACTTTTGTAAGGTTGGATATGCGCCCATACACAGTGATGTCGTCGGCATAGCAGCAGATGGCAAGGATCATCTTGAACGACTTTCCACGCCGCACCTTGCGATGGGAGAGGATGTACCGCAGCACATAACTCATAACATAATTGAACAGCCAGCAAGGCAGATACCCGCCAATTAGCAGAACGCCGTCCGGGTAGTTTGCCATGACGGCCTCCACAAGCCACAGCAAGGGCTTATTCTTTCCGATGTCGCGGCGCAGAAGATTCATAACGCATTCGACTGTCGTGGAAGGATAAGCCTTTTTAACGTCGCATTTTGCGGCATCGGTCTTGTTATGGAGCATCCGGCGAAGGATGCGTTCGTTCTGCCGCTTCCCGGCAATCTGTCCTTTTCCGGGCAGACTTCCATACTGGATCGGCAGCAGCTTTGCGCGGAAGAACGGGTCGAGCGCTCCCTTTGCAATGTATTCAAAAATCTGCTGCCACGGACTTTCCTCGCAGATGTTGCGCAGCTTCCCGTTTTCCCGCAGTTGGAACTGACGCACAGGCTCAAACGAAACGCTGCGCGCCAGAATGTCGGCATGAGCCTGCTCGGCCACGGCGTCAATGGCCGTTAGGCTTTTGTTGCAAGTACAATTTCGGATTTCTTCACGCAGTTCAGCTCGCGTGATTTTCCCGGTAGACACTAATAAATTTTGAAATCTTCTCTTTGACCGCTTGCCAGTAAAGCACAGATGCACCTGCTCCTTGATAAAATCAAGGCTCTCGATGTTGATCTCCGCTGGCTTGCAGTACGTTTTCACCAGTAAATCCTCCTTTGATTTGTGTCGTCGTCGGCGTCCGCTCTCGCTACTAGCCCCCGCTGGTTTCAAACACAATTTTCCCGATATGGGCGGATTATACGGTGCAGTATATAATGTATGGTGTAATCGACAAATCAGCCACGCCAGCCGAGCCATTCCAATTCCTATTGCCCGTTGTATTGTTAGAATTAGCCGCCGCGAGCGAGGCATTGCCATTGTTATTAAGGTTGCAGCAACGCCACGAGGCCCGCACGCCGCGCCACCCACTACAAAGGGGCGCGAGGAACTCAGAACGAAAAAGCTAACGGAAACACCGCATAACCCAAAAGCATTATAACAAGAAAACCAGAAAATCAAAAGAGGAAATGCAAAAAAACACAAGAAAAAATATGGCATTTTCTGTGATTAGAAAAGCAAACGCAGAAAATACCATGATTATCAACAATTTATCTGATGAAAAATTGGATATTATCATGGTTTTTGTTGTGGACAGTTGGTTTTACTTGCAAACGCAACAAAAAGCAATTATACTAAACGTGCGAACACCGCTGAGCTAAAATGTCCTTGAGAGGAAAGCGTGGCAGGGTGAAAGGAGAATGAATAATGAGTAATGAAACAAAAAAGCAAATCGCAAAAGCAGCGCCTAATCGTTGGTTAGTATTTTGCATTCTCACTTTTTCTGGTGGTATTGCGTTTAAGCTCTCCAGCATGAAGGATATGTTCTATGTTCCTATGCAGGAATTCATGGGACTGTCGAACACTCAGATCGGCGCGGCCCTGAGCGTATATGGCATCGTTCAGACCATCGGCCTGATTGCAGGTATTT
>OGLX01001002.1_pt1 | contig 15929 bp, 23 predicted proteins | sample 1572821 | NCBI WGS metagenome assembly OGLX01 (sample SAMEA2581908, study PRJEB24529) | metagenome | biome: Human gut stool | place: China | collected 2011 | reverse complement strand
GGGTCGTTTCGAAAGTCGAGATTTTTGGTACATCCCATGCACTTCACAGTGGTACAGTGTTAGCACGTCAGCGTAGTACCGTAAGTGCGCGAAGTTAGTTGTATCTAACTTAGTACCATAGGGGGTCGTTTCAAACGTCGAGAAAATCGGTACAGTGTTAGCACGTCAGCGTGGTACTGTGAGTGCGCGAAGTTAGTTGTGTCTAACTTAGTACCATAGTACCATAGGGGGGTCGTTTCGAAAGTCGAGATTTTTGGTACATCCCATGCACTTCACAGTGGTACCATGAGCATAAAAATGGAGTGATATGTGTTTTAACTTATCACTCCATTTGTAAATTATAAATAGAATATATCTAATTTATTTAAATCATTTGCTTTTTGAATTATACTTATTTTATTATCATTAATTTTTACTTTTGTAGTACCAACCATAGTTAGATACGTAGTATGTAAAGGTACAGTTTCAAAGTAGTATAACACAGCATTATCTGTTTGTAATTCTGTACTTCTTAATACAATTTTTTTTAAAGAATATGGTAATGTAAGTTCATTTTTTATTTCTATAATTGTACCTAATAATTTATTAAAATTAACATTATTAAAATTGTATATAATTGTGTTATTGTACTCCCAGTTTAAAGTATTGGAAGTATAAATATTAGTTGCATGAGTATCGTTAATTGAACCATTAATATAGTTATGCAACCCACTACCTCTTATTAGTGTATCAATATAATAATTATCCGTGCTATCATATAAGTAGTTAATAATGTTATATGCTCCGTCAATTGTCATTAGTAAGCCACTATGGTCAGTAACTGGTTTACTTGTATCAAAATTATAGTAAGTACCTGCGTGACTGTATGAAAGATTATTAATGCTATTGTTATTACCAACAATATATAACCCAACATAAAACTCTTGTAAATCAAAGTTACTTATCATATTTCTACTGCCAGTTAAAGATAACGCAGTTAATGATATTTCAAAACACTTACTATTTGTGAGCAAATTATTATTATATAATGTAATACCACTTTTGCAAAATGATACTAATATGTCATTAAAATTATTGTCAGTACCAACACAATTTAATGCTTTATCGCACCAACTAATTTTACATTCATTTAATACACAGCTTCTACTTGAATTGGACATATTAATACCAGTTTGAAAATAATATATTTCAACATTTATTATTGTATTTCTACTATCAGCGCCGTCATCCTTATCATAGTTTAAATTTATTCCATAACTAGGTTTAGTGAGAATACTGGTATTAATTCTACCTTTTATTCCTATATTTTTAATTTCATTATTTTTACCAGTAACGTTAAAAATACTTGCATTACCATTTGACGTTATAGTAGTGTTTGTTATGCCACATCCTATAATAGTTTTATCATCTGTTATTTCTATTGTCTCTGAAATTAAATAAATGCCACTAGGAAAAATAACAGCTTTTCCCGAAGATAAAGCATTTTTAATAAATACTGTATCATCATTTATGCCGTCTCCTTTAGCACCATACATTTGTGGTGTAACATAAAAGTTAAAATATCTTTGAAATATTAATGTTAATTCACCACTTTTTGCCATTTCGTCAAGCTTCTTATTAATTTCTTCCTGCACATCAAGATTTTTAAAATAGTTGTCAACATAAGTTTTAAGTGTATTAAATGCACTTTGTAGTTCATCAAAGTTCTCACTTAATTCATTAACATTTTCCATTGTTTTATTCAAGTAATCGACAACTTTACACAATAACTCATAATAACTTAAGCTATCATCATATACCAATGGTAATACCTTTTGGCACCAAAATCTAAATGGCCTTAAATCGTTCATATATTTACCTCACTTTTCCCTTTACCATAAAGTAAAGAAACAATCACTACAATCCTCAATAATCATCATATCAATATTGAGAAAAGTCTCTCTAAATTTCTTTAATAAACTGCTATAATTTTCCGTTCCTTGTTTGCCTTTTACTGTCTCAATATATTTATCAGTATTATTAATATTTTCTGTACCATTTCCAGTTTTACTATCATTCCTTGTCAACGTATCTGTACTTTCATTAGTAGTCGTATTATCTTCATTCACCTTAGTAACTGTAGTCAATGGTACACTATCAGCAATTCCTTGTGTATCCATACTATTCTGTGGTGTATCACTAAATCTATTCAAAGTATTAGTATTACTTGTACCACTACCACTACTAACATTTTTACTTGTACCACTATTAGTTTCTGTATTATTACTTGTCTTATTACTTGTACCGCTACCCTCTCTACTTCTAGTCAAATCAACATCATAAAAAGGATTGAACTCTAGCAACTCGCTCTTATACAACTGATTATAATAAGGCATAATCTCATTGAGCTTAGCATTTAACGCAAGCTTCCACCTGCCTACAGTCTCATGTGCAATCTCCCTTGTATAATAATGTTTCAATATCTTCCTGCACAAAACTTGTCTATAGTTTTCATCAAAGATAGGAAAGTCAAAATTAAAAACCTTATTCCAACACTTATCTAAAATACTATCAACATTATCTGTGCCCTCACTTTCACTCAAGCCTGCACTATTTTCACAAATAAATCGCACCTCTGTTGTATACTTACTCACTATTCTCACCACCTTTGCCTACGTCAGTTTCATTACTCAAATCTGCTTTATCAACATCATAAGTATCAAGTACCTGCATGTCCTCTCTATAATCAACACTAATGTTTAATCCAAACATTCTGTTAATCTGTTCGCAGGCCTGCTGTCTCATAAACAATCTTGAATACCTACTAGCAATAGTGCCACCTAAGTTTCTTTGTACTTCATCAGTTATCATTCTTTCTTTCTTTATAGTATTAACATTACTAATACCTAAGTAAGTTAGCGCTTCATTCCAGTATTGAGTCTTTAACTCATACAGCTTATCGGCAACGTATGGACTTGTTGTATCAAGCGTTTTAATACCGCTTAAGTCTAAGTTCTTATCACCGAAAATGAATGGTTCATTACCCATATACTGTGCATACAGATTTTTCATCACCAATCTCTGATTTTCAGTACAAGTAATAATTTTAGGTGTTTTTTGCTGTATCACATTCACATCAATAGTCCTTTGTATTTCATACAGCCTTTTACTCATTTCCTGCACATCAAGTATGCTGTTAGTGTGTAACATGTTATTAAAAATAATAACACTGTTACTAGGGTCAAGTTTCATTTGATAACCATTTTGTGCAAAGGCTGTTCTTGTAATAGGTATTCTGTAAACATCAAGAGTGCCGCCAATCATAACTTGTAAACCTAAATAACCCATGACTTCATCTTTAAAAAATACTGCCATTCCGTCATTGAAAAGTGCTAGTTCTAAAAACCTTGCATCAATTGTATCCGGCAAGTTTTTCCAGTCAAACATTGAAATACTCAACTCTGTGAGCCTATTGACATACTGTAAATATGTTCTCTGATTTTGCAAGAACGCTTCACTTTGTGCTTTTCTTCCTTTTCTCATTGTCTCACCTCTTTTCTAACTAGGACTGTTATCTAATGAATAGTTACCTATTTCACTAGCATTTTTCCAAAATGTAATACCATTGTTAAATATATTTTTTATTTCAGTTATATCATTATTGTTACATTCATTTCCTATTATACAGCAATTCTGTGTTTTTGTGTAGTTCCAATGTGGTCTACTCTTTATGTCCGGTACTTTTACTCTTTTAGTGGCATAGCCGTATTTGTCAAAATATTCATCAATAATATGAGCATATTGCGGTGTTACCTGCATCTGTTTAAAATAAAAATCCTTATTCCGTGTAGCAACATCAATCGAACCACTGTTATTCCCTCTTGTTTGTGGCGGTTTACTATATGCTAACATAGCATCTATTCCATTATCAACTAGTCCTGTCGCACCACTTAATGATAACTCTGGATTAAAGCTACTCATTCCTGCAACAACTGTACCAGTATTTAATAAAGCTGACATAGTTAATTTACTAGCAGATTGTGCTAGCCATGCCTTATAAGCGTCAACAGTCCATGCTACTTGTGGGAAATCACTCATAACTAATTTCTCAGAATAATTACCTTCATCAACATTAGTACCATTATAGCCCATAGGAACTAACGCTATTTGTGGATTACCTACAACACTTCCATATAAAGCAAAATCACAAGTATTTTTTATAAACCATTCATACCTATAAATTGCAGAATTATCACAACAATCTACTGCTAAATAGTTAAAAGGATATGTTAATAACTTTTTATTTTTTGGTGTATATCCGCCAATTGTTGTGTTTTTTGCTACTGCATTTACTTGTACACTTGGCTGTGTAGTTGTTGTATAAAAATCACTTGGCATTAAAAAAATATTAACAATGCTATCTTGTTTGTTAGCTTGCGTTGCTGTATCTAAATAGGTTAATAGTGCTTGTACTTGTTTATCATTGTCTACTCTGCCTGCTATATAATCTACTCCACTAAATAACCCGCCTTGATAGCCACCAGTTTTTGTGCCCTCTTTTGCAAAAGTTGTTGCTATTACTGCGCTATAGCTTGCAAAATGTCCACTTTTACTTATAGCATTACAAACAATCGGCCCAGTATCAATATTTTCTGTTACGATATTACTACCTGCATAATCTATACTGCTATGTTCTCTTTCAACAAAACACTCTTTAAGAGTACAGTCAAAAAGAAACCATGTTTGAATAACATCTATTGTAAAATATACATTACTTACCTTGTCATTAACATACTCAATATTAGTAATAAAAGCATAAAACCATTTGTTAGCATAGTTAGTATTTTGAAACATCATATAGTTACAATTATAAATACTTTCTGCATTTGCACTCATTCTCACAATGCCCTGTTGACCGTTAATTCTCTGAAAACTAGCTTTATCCATTGTCTTGCTAACTTTACTTTCAAAATAAGTTTTCTGCGCACCCCTGCTTGCAAAGTAAATAGTATCTTTATAACTGCTATCTATTGGTACACCACTGCATAATTTGATAATACTATTAGGTTGTATCTGCATATCTTCACCACCTTTTCAATAGCAGGAAAGCAATTATGCTCTCCTGCTATATTCAATCTACGCAACTGTAATAGTTGCTTCGCCAACCTTAGTACTATCAAACGTGCTAGTAGCTTTAACTGTAATAGTTCCTGCTATAGCATCACTATTAACTTTAAGCATACCTGTACTTGAAATACTAGCCTTAGCATCCTCTTCTGCAATACTCCAAATAACACTCTGTGGTGCATAGTTATCAGTATCAACAGTAACACTTAACTGCAACTGACCGCCTGCACTAACTGTAGCTTCACTAGGTGTAACTGTAACTGTCTTGACTGCAGGATCACCTGCAACAAATAGCGCATTGTTTGAGAACGGAGACACGGAAAATGTTTTCCATACATGATACCAGTAGTTCCAATACAGTCCCTCACCATTGTACTGTTCTGTAAAGTTCTGATAGTTGTCGAATATCATGAACCAGTCACTATCAACCATTACACAAGGTATAGCGTCAAGTGCTTCAAGTTCTGCCTTGCTTATCTCTGTATAAGTTGGGTCATCAGCAAAGAGAATATTTAATCTCTCGATATCTAAATCTCCGAAACTATCTACAAGTACATGATGTCCGTCAAACTCTGCTCTATCCATATTAAAAGCACTAGCAAGTACTTCAACATTCATAGTAGCATCAAACTGTGAATTGACTAACAAATACTGTTCCTGCTTAGGTGTATGGTTCATAACTCCTGCAAGGTTATTCTTTGAGTTAAGGAAAGTAAACTTGTTTGATACTCCCTTGATAGTACTAACAATGCTATTCATGTTTGCTGTGTTAATAGCAGGAATAGTAACTGGGTTCATCAGGCCATTTAAAATATGCTTTGCAAGCATATACTTCATAGTCTGAAACTCGTCATAGTTAGCACCAGTATACATAGCATCTACAATCTTAGCAATCAAATCTGTAATACCGTCAATAGACAAAAAAGCCTGCCTTAACTGGTCATTCGAGATTGTAGCTTTGTAGAATTTCTGATAGTTCATAACGTGAAAAGCACTACGTACATCAGGATTTTCACGTTTGAATACATTGGACTCTGCAACCTGTGGGTCAAACTGGAACGGTTTTGCGATATTAACAAATACTTCCTCGATAGACTCACCAAACTCGAGCATACCTTTTTTAAACATAGCCCATGGATTGTCGTATGATTTGCTTGTTAAAATTACTCTGCCTATTCTGTTTACAAGAGCAGACAAAAACTCATTCTGTAAAGCAGGGTAGTCCATAATTACTGCACCTATTTCTCTGATTGAGTCAGAGTCTGCTGTAGCCTGTGGTACATAATCTTTGTAATTTGTGCTTGCGTTATTTCTTATTGCATTTAAGATGTCAACGCTTGAATTAGTAAGTGTTTTAATTTTTGGTTTTGTAGCCATAATTCCTAGTCCTCTCTTTCTTTAAATAAATCATCAAAGGAAATGTCTTTACCATCATCAGTAATATCTTCCTTTTGGTCTTTCATTACTGTTGTAGGGTCTGTACCCTCTTTGCCCTCAAAAAATCGTGCTTTATATTTCTCTCTCCACTCATTGTCATTCTGTTCATATTTTGCTTTCCAATCAGTAGTATCACTTGCACGTGTTTCAAGGTCATTAAATGTATCAGTAAAATTCTCAATCATAGTAAGTGTGTTATCATCAGCGTTATCACCTGCTAAACCTTTTACTGCACTCATAAAATCATCATGTGAAAGTACTGCCATTTTTCTCACCTCTTTTCTTTTAAAATAATGGTCTGCACATCATCCAAACTGGCATACGTTTTCGCTTAGTTGGTGTGGGTGGTGTTGGTGGTGTAACTCCAGTTAGGTATTCATACCAGTTGCTTGCATAAGTTAAACGTTTATCAAGTGCTGCTACTCCTGCACGTTCTCTTTCATATAAATATGCTTTGCAAGCTTCAGCAACATCTGTTAATTTTGAAAACTCTGCACCAGTATATCCATAGCCGAGTGACGGCTTAGGTATCCATTGTCCACCATATCCGTTTATTATTTCATCCCACATTAACTGTGTTTGTATTTCACCAGTTGCCCAGTCAGTGCCATGCGCTGTTGCATAATCTGTTAGGTTACTGCTAGGTGTCCATTGTATCAAACCCCAACCACTACTTGCACTTGCTGTTTGTTTCATACCCGGATTAATGTTTGACTCCTGTTGAAGATTACCTAGCATACCTGCCACACTTTCAATGGTAAAACCTTTACTGTTAAAATATCCATAAAACTCTGTAGCGTTGTTTTCCATTTCAGATTGTGTTAAATATGCACTTACTCCAACTTTAACTATCCATGCCATTATCTTATACCTAAACTAAAAAGTTTATTCCATGTGTTTTTACCACACTCACCGTCAACAGTTAAATCATATTCTGTCTGAAATTTCTCACATGCATTTACACAACCTTTGCCATACTTTGTATCAATGCTACCAGTATAAAATCCTAACTTTGTCATAAGAATTTCAAATACTGTTACGTCATTATTTGATGAACCTTTTTTTAATAAATTCATATTATAGCCTACACTTCCTTTGTCTTCGTTATAACGTAAATGATAACTCCAACCATAACTAGGTGTGTAATATTTGCGTATGCAAATTTCTTTACCTGTTTGGTCTCCTGCTTTACGTCCTTTTGTAGTTCCATTTTCATCAATGCTTGCATGAACTATATGCTCACTATCTGTTGAAACACAAACATGATGTCCTACAGCTAAGTGAATATCACCTTTTTGAAAAGGTCTGTTGCAAGAAGTAAAGCCACAACGTTTTAACTGTTCATACAGATTTCTTGTTGTACTGTTTACATTTACATTAAAACCTGCTGTAGCAAGTGCGTGTCCAACTAATGAACTGCAATCAAAGTCTGGATTTCCACCTCTGTTAATCTGTGAATAACCATGTGAATTGTCATTTGCTATTGCAATCATATAATCTGTGTAAGTGTCAACTTTACTCATTCTTATCACTTCTTTCTACGTTCAGAATGTCGCATAATTTCTGCAATATTAATGTGTTATCATTTAATGCAGTTGTAAACTTGTCTGTTTCTGCCTTGTGACTATCATTAAGTTTCATACAATACCATGCTAAACATAAGCACATTACTATAGGAAATCCCACTGTTGTAATAGCCTGCAAAATAGCCTGTATTGTTTCCATACACTCACCGCCTTTCTTTTTATTCTCTTTTTAATTATATCATATTACTTGAAATTTTGCAATATATATGTTATAATAAATTGAGATAAATATAGGCAATTTTAAGAAAAGAGTACAACAATATGAGTGAAAATAAATACTATGACGGCACTAAATTACTTTCAATGAAAGACATAAATGGGTTAACGCCTGAGTTATTTATGTGTACTACTAATAGAAGCGGTGGTAAAACAACATACTTTGGCAGATTATTAATAAATAGATTTTTGAAATATGGTAAAAAATTCTGTTTAATCTATAGGTATAATTACGAACTGGATGACGTAGCTAATAAATTCTTCAAGGATTTACAGACATTGTTCTTTAGAAATTATACTATGGAAAGTGAAAGATGCGCGAGTGGTATCTATCATAGTTTGTTTTTAAATGAACAACATTGTGGTTATGCTATTAGTTTAAATAGTGCAGACCAGTTGAAAAAATATAGTCACCTGCTTAGTGATACTGATAGTATGTTATTTGATGAATTTCAGAGCGAAACTAATCACTACTGTAGTGATGAAATAAGAAAATTTATTAGCGTACATACCAGTATAGCAAGAGGCCATGGAGAGCAAGCGAGGTATCTTCCGGTATATATGTTAAGTAATGCGGTTAGTATTATTAACCCTTATTATACAGAGCTGGGAATATCTGAAAGATTAAACAGTGAAACTAATTTCTTAAAGGGTGACGGGTTCGTACTGGAAAGTGGCTTCATAGAAACTGCAAGCAAAGCGCAAAAAGAAAGTGGTTTTAATAGAGCATTTAAGAATAATCAGTATGTTGCATATTCAAGTGAGAATGTGTACTTAAATGATAACACTGCTTTCATTGATACACCAGTAGGAAAAGGAAAATATGTTGCAACACTAAGATATATGGGTCATGATTATGCTGTGAAACAATACAGTGAGCAGGGTTTTTTATATATTGATGATAAAGCAGATAGTACCTTTAGAAGTAAAATAAGTGTTACTGTTAATGACCATGATATTAATTATGTTATGCTAAAACAGAATGATTTGTTTATTAGTCAGTTGAGATACTATTTTGAAAAAGGTTGTTTTAGATTTAAGAACCTTAAATGTAAAGAAGTCTTATTTAAGACTATTAGTTATTAGGTATCTGCTATTGTATGTTCACTTGATACTGCTAGGTAGCACGTTTGGAAGATAACGCTAGTATGTATTGTCGTAAATGCTGTGCGCTCGTGTTCTGCAATAGTTATAGATATAGAAAAGGCAAGAGTTTTTACTCCTGCCTTTTTGTTTTTTATTTATAACAATTTCTCCTTTACTTATAAAAATGATTGTGGATATCTGTTGCAATTAATATGTTTAATGATAATACAATTTCTCTTGTATCTTTTTTCTTTATAAAATCATATGATAATAACTTCGATATGTATAAACCATTTAAACAATATTCTATTTTATACTGCTCTGTGTATGGCACATCATAAAACTCGATTGAACCTCTAAATCTTTTACGTAGTTCCTGCACTACTTTTTCCATTTTATCATTCATAATTTTATCTCTCCCTTGTAAAATAATCACAATCATATCTGTACTTGCAAAAACAGCAAATATGATTACAAGTTTTTTCATGTTTCTTTGCTTTGTGCCTGTAATATAAATCAACTAACCATGTTATCATATTGTTTCACCTCATTTCATATGTCGTGTCCACCAATAATACACCACCTTTTATTCTTTTTGGTAGTAATTTTCCGGGAACACATAAACCAACTTTAAAATCACTATAGTCTCTTTTTGTTTCTAAAAATTTTAATTCACTTTGCGTATAATTATCACTCTCCTTTGCTTCATAACCCTGCATTGATTTGTCAAATAAATCTTTGCATTTCTGTGGCATTCCTGCGCATTTAATATCGTTGTATGGTTCATCAATAGGAACTAAATCATTGTGAGTTATGTGTTCTATGTATGTTTTCTGTCTTGTAAAAATAGCTGTGTCCCAACTGCTTTCAAGTTTCCAACAGCAAAATTTCACAGGGTCTACTGTTATACCTTTTATCTTATCAGCAGGCAAGTCACAATGTATACTGTCAGTGTCAGCGTAAATAAATCCTGCTTTATCTACACCATAGTAATTTTTTTGAGCGGCTGTTATCGTAAAGTTTCGTGCATATGATGTTATTGCACTGCCAGTTGCTATATGCCCAACTTTTTTATTATTGGCAGGCACTATGTAAAAACCTATACTTTCATCCTCTTTAACATATGCAACCTTAAAACTACTATTGGAACTACTAGCAAGTTTACCATAAAGATTATTGAGAAACAGTTTTGCTTCCGTGCGTTTTGCACCTTTACTGTTCATTTTAATTTCTGCGTAATGATTGATGTAATTATCAAATATTCCTATGTCAGAATAAAACCAACACCCGTCTAAGATTTCAAAGTCAACGAGTTCATAGTGCTTTAACATTAACTTGTAATCTGTCATAGTTACTGTCATTATTTGTGCAGTATCTTTTATATTACCATTGATATCTTTATAGTATCTATTATAGTTTCCGTTTTTGTCTAATACATCGCTAGTTGTTAATGACTCTGTACCTTTATATAAATGGTTGCCTTTTATCTGAATAAATGGTAACATATTTTCTTTAATATAAAAGCGTGTTTTTATACGTAAAAAGTAATATTTATTTTCTCCTATAGCTTCATTGGGTATTATATTACCACTCCAAAAATATGGTTTTCCTATTGGAAAATAATTCCCACTTTGTGAATGCATCATACTAGGATATAATGAGTTCACATCAGCTGTCACACCATTGTGTCTAACTATATTTTCTTTTCCTTTTACTAAATAACACCAACCCCCTCTATAACTATGTCGTATATATTCATCAGCATTCGATGAACCATAAATATTTTTATCAAGTGTAAATTCATCAAGGGCAGGAAATAAATCGTTGTAGTCATAAGCACCTAATGAGTTTTTGTATTCTGCTACACAACACGAACCTATTGTTAATTTATCGTGTCCATCATTAAATAACTGTTCAAGTGCTTCTTTAACTACTAATACGTCATTTGCTATATAACGTTTTTCGTCATCAGTTATATTACATCCTGCATATCTATAGCCACTATATTCCATGTCTAATTTTTGATGTTTTGTTTTAAAAGATTTTCCTATTTGATATACTGAAAATGGTAATAACTTTAAACTATCTCTCAATTCAATAAAATGATTATTAACTTTAATAGTAAGCATATACCATTGACCCATTGAAGATATAGTATATCTAAATGTATTATTTTTCATGTATCTTTCTTTTATAAACTCGCCTTGTGTTCCATCTTCATTAAATGACTCATACGCTTGTTCATATTTTAAATTCGTTAATAAATATGACAGCCAAAAATTGCCGTCAAATTTAAGATTGTGATAGTATGCTATTATGTCACAATCTAATGACTTAAAATAATTAAACTGTTCATTTATAGAATGAAAAATCTGAACGTTTTCAGTGTATAATTCTACGCTTGCACTAGCCCACACTTCAGTAGATTTCTGACCCTCATATACTGTAGTCTCAAAATCACACATAAATTTTCTATAGTTTCTCATATATTATCTAAATCAGTAAAACCAAAATATTCGTTAATATCATTAGATTGTATTGCTGATATTCGTGACATATCGTGATTTGATAATAAAGGTATTAAATCTTCTGTTTTTGCCTGCACTACTTCTGAATATACACTCTCATTTATACTATCTATGGCAGATATAATTTCTTCTTCATTTTGTTGTAAATAATACTCGTACTGTTCACTTCCAAAATCTTCTTGCATTTGTTTTATAATTCCTAAAACAGTATAGTAAAAATTTTCGAGATTATAGTCTATAGCTTCACCGCCATGTGTGTATGCTTGTTTTTTACTAGGTAAAGCCTGCAATCTTGAAATAATACTATCTGTCACTGTATAAGTTTCTGCGCTTTGTCTTTGTGCTATTTCTGATTGTAAATCTTGCAAAGTATCTTGTGATATTCTTTTTGGAAAAGCTTTTAACCCTTGTGTATTAATACCTTGTTGCTCTGCTTTGTCTAATATAGCTTGATATGCTTTTTGATTTTTTGATAGTCGTTTCTTTGCCATACTCATTTTTCTCCTCTCTGAATTAATAAGACCCCTGCTAACTTAATAGCAAGGGCCAACAGAAAAAATAAAATTTATTTTACTGATTTTACATCAAGAGCACAGTCGATATAAGGCCTGCCTGCCTTTGTTGTACCGCTAACTTTAATAATACTGAATGATTTACCATGCATAATGTTAGCAATATTATCAAAACTACGCTTGAAAGTAGCTGACTGACAAGAGAATACCTCATTGTCTGGTGTAATGATTGATAATATATCAACGCTATCTCCGTTTTCTTTTTCGTCTGTAAATGTAAGATATCCTGCTACTGAAATACTTGTGTTGTCCGTTACATTCTTTAATGACTGAATACCTCTATCTAATGTCATTAAATACTGCTCTACCTCTGTAAAATCCTTTGACTGTGAATTAATTGTAATTGCCATGTTTGTTTATCTCCTTTTCTTTTTTATTCTGCGTCTGACTGCTCTGTCTCAATCGCTTTACGTGTAGCAGGGTCAAGTATCTTTGCGCCCTTGATGAAGTCTGCTTCATCCATGCCATAAAGTTCATTAACTTCCTTGAGTGAACGAATTGCAACAAGTGTGCAAGCATCTGTGTTGTAAAGTTTTGATGATATTTTTAATGCTTTGTCCTTGTCAGCAATCTTGCCAGTAAGTGTAAACTCCTGCTCGAATGTCTCAGCAGTCTGTGGATTTACGCATAAAGCTGTGACTGTTGTTGAAATAATTGTACGTGTAACCATTGGTTTTCTCATAGTCTTTTTTCTCCTTTTCTTTGTGCTATGATTTGTAAAATTAAATGTAATAAAGTTGTAACACCATAAGGTGTAGTAGTCAAGTTGATTTTTTGCAATCTATTTGATGATAGCTTTACTATCTCTTGACTATTATGCAGGAAAAAAAATCATCTGCTATATGATGAATTGCAATTTTACAATCCTCACGATATATAGTTTCTATAGTAGCGCCTAGTTTATCAGTTTCAACCTCAATCTTTTGTGTATTGGGGTCTGTAATAAGCTGTGCATATAATGTTTCTATCAATGTTAATCACTTCCTTTTTCTTTGAGGAGTCCGCACTATTGAGTGTCGTATTGCCTAGCAATAGTGCGGTATCATAGTATTAAAGTAAACGTTTTGTAAAAGATGTATTACCTCTTTACATATTATATAGTACAGTAGTAATGTAAATGCAGTATGGCTAATTTATGAACATTCTATGAACTTTTTCGTATTTGATTTTCTGTAATTTACGAAAATTTACGAAAACTTATGCAAATTATCCATAAATTTTATTCATCATTTTATGATAATAATACATGTAATTTATATTACATTGTTTCATAAATACCTTTTCATCATAATCTATTCTATTTGCAAAATATAAATATTCTATTTTATACAATAATAAATTAAATAATTGTGATATTATTCTAATACTATTATCTTTACCAATTAACATTGTTTCAAATTGGTTATATTCTTTGCGAATTAATCGCTCTAAAAAATGTTTTCTTTTCTGCGTCATATTATAAAAAATCTCCTTTTTATTTTATGATAAAGTTTATTAATATATTCTATCAATATAATTGTGATAATATAAATAATAAACATTATTACAATTTATCATAAAATTCTTTTCACCGTCAGATATATTACCAATATCGTATAAATACCATACTTTAAAGTATAATAAATTTGCAATATGCTGTAATATTATTAAACTTTTTCCTTTAGGATAACATAAAGTATTAAAAAGTGTATATTCAAAACGTATAATTCTCTCTAATTTATGCTTTCTCTTATTCATATTATAAAAAACCTCTTTTCAATTATTCTATGATAAAGCTTGACTATGTTATCTGCAATTTCCTTTGATGATACACCACACATCATGTCATATGTAAGTGTATCAAGGAAAAATCTTTTTTCACCTAACTCACGTGTTTTAACTATGATATACCACATATTTTCTATATTAGCATACCCATAAAATATTTTACCCTTTACTTTTGTAGCAACTTTGGTTGCTATTTCTATAACAAAATCTTCGTAAACTTCATCAATATCAGATTGTGACATTTTTCTATTTTTGAATAACATGTTTTTTGTACCTCTTTTCTATTCTTCTATATCCACTTGTATCATATTCTCATTTTCTACAACCTTAAAGCTCACTACTTTCATTTTCTTTAATTGCTTATCTGACATAATTTGTGACTTTCTGTATAGTTCGTATATGTCGTACTGTACATCATGCAAGCGAAAATTTGTGGTTTTGCTAAATTTAATAAGTGTACCTAGTTTTATATTGTTTGTCATTGTTTCACCTCTTTTCATTCTTTACTATATTCAGTTGTAAAGCCTGCGCAGGGACTTGCACCCTGCTGTGCACTTTATGCTTAGGCTATTAATATTAAAATTTCTGAAGAAATTCTAGTAGTTACACAAGACATAACAACTTTTACAGAATAATCTAAATATTCTGTTGGAATATTACAAGCCATACCACTCCATAATATTTTTTGCGTTGTTTCATATTGCAATTCTACAAATTGTCCATCTAAAAATACTCGGTATAAATCTTCTAATATCATATTATTTCAGCTCTTTTCTATTTTCGTCAAGTTCAACTGCATATTCTAAAAAATCTTTTTCAGTAATACCATATAACTTTGAAGATTTCTCTGCATTTACAAGTTTTAAGAATTTTGCACTATTGCTATAATCTATTGCAAACTGTTTTTCAATATCCTTATCGCTTAAATCTCCGATATAAGACTCATTTAAGGTTATAACTTCGTTTGTGTCAAGATTAAAAGCCATAATCTCTGCATTAGTTGTTACGATTGTCCTTGTTATCATTTTTTCTTTTCTCATAGTTTTTTGTCTCCGTTTCTTTTTTGTGCTTGTTTATTTTGTTACTTGCTGATATTGCTATCAGTGATACAAGGGAGTCGGAGTTGCACCGACTCGACTATTTTAAATAGTCCAAAACTCTTGTCTTGTTTTTGTGATATATAACTGGCCTATAAATTTATCAGTTGAAGAATCATATACATCTATTGATAATGTAAACATCATACAATTATAACTGTTTATTGTAAAATGCCTAAACGTATAGTTTAGTTCGTTCGTGTTATACCATTTCAACCATGAATTATAAATATTGTATTTTGCTTCACTAGGTTTATTATAACAATCACCTAAACCGCGCACTTCTCGAATAGGGTACAATTCACCCTTTACTTTTTTGACCTCAAAAATCTCATTATTTAAATTTATATATTGCTTCATACTATATACCTTTGATACCCTCGTTGAGTACCCCTTTCCTTTATCTTTAAGTACATTATATAGGCCAGTTGTGAACAGCGTATGACCAAAATGTAAACAAATTGTGAACATTTTATATAGTACTATGGTACTAAGTTAGACACAACTAACTTCGCGCACTCACAGTACCACGCT
>OGLX01000999.1_pt1 | contig 15961 bp, 11 predicted proteins | sample 1572821 | NCBI WGS metagenome assembly OGLX01 (sample SAMEA2581908, study PRJEB24529) | metagenome | biome: Human gut stool | place: China | collected 2011 | reverse complement strand
TCGAAACCGTAAGCAATCGGAGAAGGGGGAATACCGTAGCTGAATTCGGGCCTCAACTTGACCGTATCGACCAGGTTCGGCTTCACATTGAGTTTGTTCGCCTCGCTCACGGTCGGTTCGTACGCACGGGTCACCTCCATCTCTCGGTTCAGGTCGCCTTCGGGTTTCTGGGCGCGGGCCGGCAGGAAAGCCAGCGCAACAGCCGCGCACAGGATCGCTTTGTTCGTTTTCATCTCACTTATTTCGGTTGAGTGTCATTATTTCAGCGCATCGATTTTTTGCCGGGCCTCCTCGACTATGCCGTCCGTCCGATCGGCATAGCCGTCGACTATGCTCTGGTAGGTCGCCCTCGCCTGAAACGCATCGTTCTTCTTGACATAGATATCCCCCAGCAACAGGAATGCCTTACCCGTCCAGTATTGGAACGGCAACTTCTTGTCGGAAAGAGCGTAAACTTCCTTCTCGGCCCCGGCCAGATCGCCTTGTCCGAACAGAATCGACGCGATGCGGTAGTGAGCCTCGGCCGCCTCACGGGTGCGGGCTTCCGTCGCCTTACGGTAATGACCGAGCGCATCGCCCGACTGCCCGGCCGCATCGAGCGAACGAGCCTTCGCGAAATGGGCGGCGGCAGCCAGATCGTCTGCCGCATAGGGCGAAGCGAGCACCTCGTCGGCTGCCCGGCCGAGCGCCTCCATATCGGAAGTCAGCGTCACGGCCTTCAGATAGCCGTCCAGTCCCTCGACGGCCACGTTGCGCTGAATAGCCGTCGAAGCGAGCTTTCTGTAAAGCTCGGCGGCCCCGGCGTAGTCCTTGTCCTCCATTCGCATCGAGGCGGCCTTACGCAGCGCGACGGACTGATACCGGTTGCTCGGCATGGCCGCCACCTCCTCGAAAGCGGCCAGCGCGCCCGCACGGTTTCCTTCCCGCAGCGAGCAGTCGCCCAGCGCATACAGCGCATCGGCCCGATAAGCTCCCTTGGGATACTGCCGCAGATAACCGTCCATCAGCGGCAGCGCCTTGGCATACTGCCCGCTCTGGTAAACGCGGTCGGCAGCCGCGAACGACAGCGAGTCGCGCTCGACGACCGTCACGTTCGTCTCGACGCCGCTCTGCTTCGCGAAAGCGAAATAGGAATCGACGTCGTTGTTGTCCACGTATATGTTCTTGATGCCGAGCATCGCGTCCTTGGCCCGGGGCGACGACGGATACTGCGTGACGACCTGCTTATAGTAACGCAACGCCTCGGCATCGTTGCCCAGATTCCGGTAGATCAGCCCCAACTCGGACAGCGCGCTGACGCAGTAAGGCGACTGCGGATAGCCGGCGACCAGCCTCTTGAGCACGTTCGCGCCTTCGTTGAACCGCTCGTGGCGTACATAGGTGCGTCCCAGCTCGTACATTGCGTCGTCGACGTACTCGCTGTCGCCGCCCCCGATGATATCGATCAGCGACTCGACCTTGCGGTCGTACTTGTCGACCAGCCCGAGCATCACGGCGCGCTGGAAGCGCGCATAGTCCTTGCCCGAAGCGCCGATCGAGATCGCCTTGTCGTAGTTCTCGATCGCCTTGTAATACTCTCTTTGCGCGAACGCAATGTCGCCCAAGCGGTTGAACGCATCGGCCCTCAGGGCATCCTTGGTCGTATAAGCCGAGACGAAACGATTGAACCACGAGGCGGCCTCGCCCCAATCCTTCGCATTGAAGCGGCAATAGCCCACGTTGTACTGAGCCATCAGATTCTCGCGCTCGCCGCGGGGCGACAGCGACACGTAAGAACGGTACAGCGGCTCGGCCTGCCGGTAATTGCCCTTCTTGACGAGCGTTTCGGCACGCCAGAATTTCGTCAGCGCGGTATACTTGGCCGTGTACCGGTTCGCATCGGCCACGTCGAACAGCTCGAGCGCCCGGTCGTAGTCGCCCGCCTCGAAATACTCCAGCGCGCGGAAATAGGCGATTTTCTGCAAGGCCATTTTCACGTTGTTGTCGGGGTCGGGGACCAGCTTGATCGCCTCGTAAGCCGCGTCGTAGTTACGGGAGTTGAAATAGGCGGCCAGCAGCAGTTCGCGCGCCTCCCCCACGCGGGGCGACGAAGGGAACGACTCGATGTAGTTGTTGAGCACGGCGATCGCACCGTCGAAAACCCCGCCGCCCTGCTCGTACTGCAGCTTGCCATAGTTGAACATCGCTTCCTCCTTGATTTCGGGATCGTAATCGGCGGCCGAAGCGAGACCGAAAGCGCTCATCGCCTTCGCGCGGTCACCCGTCTGCAAATAGCAGTCGGCCAGATGAAAGCTGGCATTCTGGGCCAGCGCGTCGCTCCCCGAGGCGACCTGCGACAAACGCTCGACCGCCCGGTCGTACTCCCGGTCCGCATAATAGCAATAACCGGCCAGATAGAGCTCCTCGCGGCCCATCGGGCCGCCCAGCTTTTCGTAGTTATCCATATAAGCGAGCGCGTGCGGATAATCGCCCTGATGGAAGTACGCCTCGCTCACGATACGCGAAATCTCGCGCTGCCGGCTCTCGGTCGACTTGGCGAGCAGCGGAATCCCGTGTTCGATGACATAGGGGTAGTTGCCCTGCTGAAACTCGATCTGCAACAGATAGAAGGGAACGACCGGCTCATAGGAAGGATCGGCGGCCAGGGCCGAGAACCCCCGCTTGGCCGCGTCCAAATCGCCCCTCGCATAATCGATATAGGCTATATAGTAAGTCGCGTGAGGCAGATATCGGGGATCGGACGAGCAATTCTTGAAATAGCCGTAGGCGGCCTCCGTGTCGCCGCACATATAGGCGGCATAGCCCGTCCGGAAATTATATTGGTCGTAATCGGAAAAGTCGAGCTCGTAGGGATCGACCGTCCGATACTCGTCGTATGCCCTGCCGTAATCCCCCTGCTCGTGATAGAGCGTGCCCAGCGCAAAGCGGACGTCGTTGGCACGGATCGAATACGGATAGTCGTCCAGAAAACGCCCGAGCAGCTCCTCGGCATTGGTCTGCCGCATCTGCGAAGCACACAAGGCCCGGTAGCAAGACGTCTTCTCGAGGAGGGCGGCATCGCCCTGCCCTGCTTCCCGGGCCGCTTTCTCGAACTCGGCCTGAGCCGCCGCATACCGCTGCTTCTCGTACAGGGACACGCCCCGGTCGTAATGGGACTCAGGGTTTCCGGAGGACGCGGCGGCCTGACGGACAGCGCACAGGCAAAAGCACAGGCAAACTGCGACCCACAAGGATTTCTTTCTCATAACGATTCAGATTATCGAACGAGCAAAGTTAGTAAAATTTATCGATCCGCTCCGCGCCGTACCCAAATAGTTCGGCCGCTATTTCTCATCGAGCCGGACGGCAGCGCGCAGCTTGGCGCTGCGGGAACGCGGATTGCGCTCCACCTCGCCGGCGGAGGGCGTAAGGGCCTTGCGCGTCAGCACCTGCCAGCACGAGCGGACCCGGCCATAGAAATCCTTCTCGGGAAGCCCGTCGAAACGGCCGCTGCGCATGAAATTCTTCACCGTCCGGTCTTCCAGCGAATGATAGGCGACCACGACCAGACGCCCGCCCGGACGAAGTACGCGCTCCGACTGCTCGAGCATCATCCGCAAAGCCTCCATCTCGCCGTTCACCTCGATACGCAGCGCCTGAAACAGCTTCGAGAGGAACTTGCTCTCGGCCCCCCGGGGAGTGACCGGCGCGACGCAGGCGACCAGTCCGTCTCCCGCGCCTCCACGATCTTGCCCGCAATCTGCCAGGCAAAGGGCTCCTCGCCGTAATCGCGCAGGATGCGCGTCAGCGCCGCATGATCGTACTTGTTCACGACGTCGGCCGCCGTCAGGGCAGCCCGCTGATTCATCCGCATGTCGAGCGGAGCGTCGAAACGGAACGAGAACCCCCGCTCCCGCGTATCGAAATGGTGAGACGACACGCCCAGATCGGCCAAAATACCGTCCACCCGCTCGACGCCGTGACAACGCAGCCATCCTCGCATGAAGCGGAAATTGGACTCGACGAAAACGAGTCTCGGATCGTCGGGCAGGTTCCGCCGCGCATCGCGGTCCTGATCGAAGGCAAACAGGCGCCCGCCGTCGGAAAGCCGCTCGAGAATGCCCCGCGAATGGCCTCCGCCGCCGAAAGTCACGTCGACATAAGTCCCGCCGGGACGGATATCGAGCAATTCGATGCTCTCATCGAGCATTACCGGTACATGATAGGTTTCCATAAGCGAACAAGTGGCGACACGGCCCAAATGTACGAACTTTTAGGGCAAATGCACGGGAAAACGCGCGAATTGCTACCTTTGCCGTACAAACCGTCCTCGATATGACCGAAGAAAATTGCCTGCAGGTCGATCTGGAACGGGTCATTCGCGACAAGAATCCGTCGCTGGCCCGCTGGCTGCCGCGACCGCTGCTTTCGTACCTGAAACGGACGATCCACCAAGACGAGATCAACCGCATCCTGAAAAGCTATTCGCACCTCGACCCGATCGGCTTCTTCCGGGCCACGCTCGCGGACATGCGGATCGGTTACCGTTCGCAGGGGCTCGACCGCCTGCCCGCCGACGGCCGCTACCTGTTCGTGTCGAACCACCCGTTCGGCGGCATGGACGGCATGATGCTGTGCGCCGAGCTGAGCACTCGTTTCAGCGAGGTGCGGATCATCGTCAACGATCTGCTGATGAACCTCCGGCCCCTCGCGCCGCTGTTCGTCCCGGTCAACAAGCACGGCCGGCAGAACGCCCGCTACGCGCAGACGCTGCGCGACACCTTGGAGAGCAATGCCCAAATCGCCACGTTTCCGGCCGGTCTCTGCTCGAGAAGACATCACGGACGGGTAGCCGATCCGCGCTGGAAGCACAGTTTCGTCAAAAACGCCCTCGAGAGCCGCCGCGACATCGTGCCGGTCCGCTTCGACGGCGAGCTGTCGTCGTTTTTCTACAACCTGTCGAACCTGCGCTCGGCCCTCGGTATCCGGGCCAATATCGAGATGCTCTACCTGCCCGACGAAATGTTCCGCCAGAAAGGCCGGCACTTCGATATCCGGTTCGGCGAGCCCGTCCGGTGGCAGAGCCTTCGCGACGCGCCGGCCAAAGTCTGGGCCGGACGGATACGCGACATGGTATACGGACTGGGGAGCGAATAGTCAAAAATCCATGGCGTCCGGCGGATTTTGGAATTGTTTTTATAAATTTGCCCCAAATTGAGACACTGGGGGATGAAGCCTGTAATCGATCCGGTAGCTGCCGATCTGATAGAAAACGAACTGACGCCCGAACGCCTTCTGCGGCGTACTAACAACGGAGGCAACGAGATTTACGTCATGCGCGCGCAAGAGTGTCCGAACCTGATGAGGGAGATCGGACGGCTGCGCGAGCTTTCTTTCCGCGACGGCGGCGGCGGCACCGGCGCCGACGTCGACATCGACGAGCTGGACCTGGACCCGGAAGGATACGAGCAGCTTTTCGTCTGGGACCCCAAGGCGAAAGAGATCGTCGGAGGCTACCGCTACATCATCTCGCGGAGCACGCATCCGAAATGCCTCTCGACCGAGCATTACTTCCGCTTCACCGAACGGTTCCGCAACGAGTACCTTCCCTACACGATCGAGCTCGGACGTTCGTTCGTGCAGCCCCACTATCAGGGATCGCGAGCCAATCCGAAAGGACTTTTCTCGCTCGACAACCTGTGGGACGGACTCGGCGCGCTGGTGGTGAACAACCCCGACATGCGCTACTTTTTCGGCAAGGTCACGATGTACGGCAGCTACGACAAGGAGGCGCGCAACATCCTGCTGTACTTCCTCCGCAAATATTTCCCCGACCGCGAGCATCTGGTCGAGTCGATTCATCCGATCGAACTGCACTTCGACGAGGAGCGCTTCGAGCGGATGTTCTGCGGCGGCAGCTACGCGGAGGACTACAAGATCCTGATCCGGGAAATCCGCAAGTACCGCGAGAACATTCCGCCTCTGATCAACTCCTATATGAGCCTTTCCCCGTCGATGAAGGTATTCGGAACGGTTGTCAACCCCGATTTCGGCTATGTCGAGGAAACAGGCATCCTGATCACGATCAGCGACATATATCCGAAGAAATCGCAGCGGCATTTCCGATTCGACCGTTGATTTCCGGCCGGACGTCCCGGAACTGCGGCGAGTCCGGCGGCACCGCGCCGAAAACCGGTCTCCCGAGAACGCCGAAGGGCCGGATCGTTTTCGTCCCGATCCGGCCCTTCGGCTATCCTTTTTCTCCGAAGCAAACGGCAACTTCTCACTTCGTCAGTCCCTGCGCCATGACGGCGGACGCTCCCTCCGCCGCGAGAACCGCCATCGTTACCGTCAGGTTTTTCTGTCCGCTACCGTCGCTGCTCACTTGCGGGATAATCACCCGTTCGTCCGAAACTCTGAAAATCGGCATGACACTTTCCACGCCGGCGAAGTCGTCGTCGCGGATCCACTCGACGGTTTCCGCGATCGAACGCAGAATCATCGGTTCCCGCGCACTGTCGGAATAAAAAACGATCGTCTGCTCGAAAACGCCCATCTCCGTTTCCGCATCCGGAGATTCCAACATGGCGATCCAATACGCTTTCATCTGCGCCTCGTCCAGCGTATAGGCCGCCTCGATCTTTTCGACCGGCGTATCGGGTTGGGCGAACAACACCAGATTGAACGGAATATCGTTCCGATCAGCGCCGGCGAAAATCATCAACTGATAAATAGGAGGTATCATCCCCGCGGATTTGACCGAGAAATAGTATTCCGTCAGCAACTCGTCGAAATCCCGACCGATGAAGTTTTCGGCATACCACATCCAATTATCCCCGAAAGAAAGCGGACGGACGATCAGCGCCGCCTCACCGTACGAAATCGAAATTTCCACGGCCACCGCATCGGTTCCAAAACCTACGCGCAACGCTTCTTTACTGAAATCCGCACGCTCCAAGACACTCTGCAACTCGTCGAGCGAAACGCTCTGCGGCCGTCCGTGTTCGGCCAAAATTTCTTCGTTTCTGTATTGCCCGACGCTGAAAGTGTATTCGTCGTCGTTCAGATAGGCCGTCAACGCTTCTTCGAACATCGTCGCATCGTCTGCCGATTCGGTCGCAGTCACCGAAAAAATCCAGTTTTTCTCATTCAGCGACGTCGCTTCCAACTGCGCAGCCACCTCTGCGAACCCTACGCGATAAAAGCCGGTTCTCTCGATTCCTTCGACCATATCCGCTTTCCATCGGGCGAACCCGGCCCCCTCGGGCTGCTCGCCGGCGAACCACTGCGCCACGTCCGTATAGGACAGTGCCAACGGCACCGGAGACACGGGCACGTCGACCGACACCGACTGTCCGGTCCGGGTATCCTCCACGGCAAAGGAGGTACTCCCCGAGGCAAGTCCCCGGACTGAGATCGTCTGCTCCGCAAGCTGCACGTCTGCGATCTGCGGGTCGTTTCCCGTACAGGCATATTCTCCGCTTCCGGCGAGAATGCGAACCAGACCGGTCTGTCCGGCCTGAATCTCGAGCGACGGAGAATCGACGGCCAGATCGGCGAAACCCTCGTCGTCGTCGGAGCAGGCGAACATCGCCGAAGCCGCAAGCGCGATCAGCGCGGCACGCACGGACGGGAAGAAGATACGATTTTTCGATTTCATGGCAATGAAGTTTACAATTAACAATATGATTGCAGGCAAAGATACTCGCCGCCATCAGAATGTACCCTTCGGCCGATGTGTCATTTCGCATATTTTTTAAATCCGTACATTCTTTCGCTCGGCACGGATTTTCCGTATCTCCTGACGATACTTCGAAGGAGCGCACCCCACCTCCTTCCGGAAAATCCGAAGATAAGTGGAACGGGACGTATATCCGACTCTCTCGAAAACGGCATGGATCGGTTCGTCGTCGGACGGATCGGAAAGAGCGTCCAGCACTTCCTCGATGCGATAAGCGTTCAGATAATTAGGGAAGGACTTACCCGAGAAACTGTTGACGATATGGGACATGTACGTCGTATTGGTACCCAGCGTTTCCGCCAGCATCTGGAGCGTCAGGTCCTTTCTGCGGTAAATCTTCTCGTTCCGCATCAACGCCTCCAACCGTTCGTAAATTTTCAACTGCGCCTGCTGCGCGTTCGCTTTCCGAACACCCTCGAGCCGTTCGCATTCGTTCAGACGTTCCCGATAATTGAGATTCTGCCGCACGAGTTCCCGGTACATCGCGTTCTTCCGCCGATAAAGCAAACAGGCATAAAGGAAAAAACCGATTACGAGCAGCATCGCGAAAACGGCGGCCATGATATTGCGGTCTTTCCGGAGCAGTTCCATCTCTTTGAGTCCCATGGCTCGCTGATGTTCCGACTGTTCGTACCTCATCAGCAGCTCGTTGAAAGCATGTTCCTTGGCGGAGCTGACCGTCGTCGAACAGGTTCCGAAGTACTTCCGGTAATACTCCAGCGCTTTCGCCCCGTCGCCCGAGGCATCGTAGGCACGCGCGAGTCCCGAATAAACCGGAGCTCTGCACTCCACGTTACCGCTGCCGAGCAATTCCTCGGCCCGGCGGTACATCTCGACCGCTCCCCGGTATTTTTTCCGTTTCAGACAGAAGTTTCCGAAAGACACATAGGCCCGGATACCGATCGCGGTACCGGCCGACGGTACATATTCCAATGCCTTGCGATAAGAAGCTTCGGCCCGGGCATCGTCGCCCGCAGAAGCGCATACGTCGCCGTAGTTATACCATACGTAGGCTTTATTGGCATCCCAATAGCTGCTGTCGTCGATCCGGGCGACGGATATATCCGCATAGCGGAGGGCCTGCGCATAATCCCCTTTCAGCACATACATCGACGAAAGCACCACTGCGGCCGTGCTCCGCGCATTGACTCCTCCCCTGGCGGCAACCAATTCGTAGGAACGCAGAGCGTAATCGAATCCCGACACGTCTTCCCGCACCTGATAGATATGCGCGATATTCTGCAATATAGCTCCCTGATTGAGCGTATCGCCCGCTTTTTCGACGGCCGACAGAGCCGCTTTGAAATAGCGCAGGGCCGAAGAATAGTCGGATTCGGACTTCATGGCCCGGATTCCGGCGATATTATTCACCGTACCGACGATGAAAAGGTCTTCTCTCGGCAGTTTCCCGATCCTCTCGAAAGACTCGGCCAGCCAATAACAAGTGCTATCGTCGTCGTCTTTCAACATGTAAGATTGGGCCAGATAGGCCGTCGCATAGACCGACAGCGAACGGTTGCCATCGCTTTCTCCTTTCTCGAATGCAAATCGCGCGCTACGGATGACCTCGTCATACGCTTTTTCCCGCGTCTGCCGCTCCCAAAGATTGCGATACTTCTCGATACCCGTACTGTCCTGCGTCGATCCGTCTCCGACCGTCCCGGTCCTCCCCGAGGAATCACCGCGCTCCGCGCCGGCAATCGTCCTATCCGTCCCCGTACAAGAAAAAAGAATGAAGACGAACAGCAGCATCCCGCAACGACAACTGAGACGGTATCCGAAACGGTTCATCGAAACGCTTTCCGAAAACGGACCGCCCGCCCTCCGCATGTCGGACGATAAGAGAATCGCCCGTCTTCGCCTGCGGTTCCGACCATCATATCCGGGAATATCAGCGTGCATTCGCATAAGCAAACATGTTCCGATTCTTTCATCCATCGGCCGAGGGAAACGTCGTCTACAACGGGAACAAACTCGAACCGCGAATGCTCCGCAACCGCCTGAACAGCCGGGAACCCGAAACGTCCGTTGCAATCCGACCCGTCCGGACGCCAATCCCTATGCTTCGGCCTCCTCCCGGGCTTTCGCGCGCTCGACGCGGGCTGCCAGCAGGATGCTCACTTCGTACAGCGAATAGAGCGGTACGATGACCAGAAACAGGCTGAACACGTCGGGAGGCGTAATCACGGCGGAGATAATAGTCAGAATGACGATCGCATATCGGCGGTTCTTACGCAGAAACGCGGCCGTTACGAGTCCCATGCGGGCAAGGAAATAGATCAGCAGCGGAAGCTGAAATACGATCGCGCAGGAGACCGACACGGTCAGCACCGTCGAAAGATAGGACTTGACGTCGATCATGTTCGCAATGTCGGGACTGGCCTGATAGCCGGCCAGAAAGTTGATCGACAGCGGGACGATCAGAAAATAGCCGAACAGCAGGCCGGTAAAAAAGCAGAGCGAAACGTAAAACACGAACATCCGGCTCTTGTAGCGCTCGTAGTCGGTCAGCGCAGGCGCGACGAAACGCCACAACTCCCACAGCAGATAGGGAACCGCCAGCACGACGCCGGTCACCATCGATATCTGCATATGCAGATTGAACTGCCCGCCCAGCGCCGTGTTGATCATGTTCAGCTTGATCGAATTGATGCAGAGCGTCGCGTCGCCCAGCAGCCGGTGCGAGATATGGCACAGGATGCGGTTGGTCGGGAAATCGGGCGACTGCGGTCCCATCAGCAGCACGTCGATAATGAACCGCTTGCTCAAAAAAGCCGCGATCATAATGACGAACAGAGCCAGCCCTCCGCGCAGCAGATGAGGCCGCAACGCCGCGACGTGCTCAAAAAAAGTCATCTCGTTATCGGATGACTTTTCCAGTTTATCGGTCATAGATTCGGGCAATTAAACGAACGCGCCCCATACCGGACGGGACGCCGCTCGGGAAACGAGCGAGGGAAACTATTTGGTCGTCTCGTCGGTCGGTTTGGTCGTCTCGTTCGACTTGGCCGGCGTTTCGGCCGTGTAATCCTTGCTCACGGCGTCCTTGAACTCCTTGATACCCCGGCCCATGCCGCGCATCAGCTCGGGAATCTTCTTGCCGCCGAAAAGCACCAGAATCAATGCGATAATGATAACCCACTGCCATCCGCCTATCATTCCCAACAAAATCAACAAAGGTAAGCTCGACATAATTTATGATCGTTTAAGTTTTCTACAACAATTCCGCACGAAGAGAGGAAATTCTCACCGCCTTATATCAAGGGACAATCTCCGTACTTTGCAAATATAACACAAAAAACGGGGTTTTGTTGTACGGCCGGCCGAAATTTTACCCTCGACGGACGCAATCGCCTTGTCCACAAGCGAACGGTCCTGCCCTGAGAGCAACGAGAGCGAGCCTCGCCCCCGGTACGGAGGTTCCGTCCTTTCCCCGACCGCCTCGGCAATCTGAGAGCAGGACATCGACCGAACGCGTTTCATCCGTGCCGACCTCGCGCCGGCGCTCCGGAACCGGGATGCGACCGGACGGTCGAAGCGACGAGCGGTCTCCGACAGACCCGGACACGATAACCCGGTATGCGTACTCGCCGGAACCGGCCGGCCGCTCCCGACTCCGCTATGAAAAGTACCGCTCCGACCGAATAGCCGAATGCCCTGACCGAGCGCCGGCCTATCGCGACGGGCGTCCCGAGAAAACATAAGGAATCCGACGGCCGTTTCAACCGCGAGAGCCCCTGCTCCATGCAGGATTCGTTGCCGACACGGGATCGCCCGAATCCGCACCCGAAAGGATAAAGGTTCACCGGGGCCGCCGCCGGAAAACGAAGAGGCCCCCGGCCGAACGGCCGGGGTCCTCCGTATCCGATGCGCCGCTCTACTCCGCAGCGAAGAAATCGTACTTGCCCGAACCGATCTCGACGGTCACGAAGCCGTCGGCTTCCGTCACCGACTTGACGGCCGGATTCTCGGAGAGCGGCTTGCCGCCCTCGGTCACCTGCCCGGCCGACGAAGCCGGAATCCGGACGCTGGCCGTCGAGTTGGCGGGTATCTCCACTTTCCACGACAAGCCCTGCCCGTCGCGGCTCCAGCGGCTTGCGATCGGGCCGTAGGGAGACTCGGTCGCGGCATCCGCCCAGTCGAGCCCGTCGGGGAAATAAGGCGCCATGACGACATGCTTGAATCCCGGAGCCGCCGGATCGGACTTGATGCCGGCCAGATTCTCGTAGTACCAAGTGAGCAGATCGCCCAACAGCATCACATGGTTGCCGGAGTTCATCGCCGGATCGGCCGTGTCTCCGTTCCACAGCTCCCAGATCGTCGTCGCGCCCTTGTCGATCATGTAGCCCCAACTCGGATAGGTGCGGTTCGTCGCGATCGTATAGGCCAGATCGCCCGCTCCGTGCTGCGTCAGGCCGCGCATCAGGAACTGGATGCCGATCAGCCCCGTGCTGACATGGCTGTCGAATTCCCCTTTCGTCTTTTCGACGACGTTGGCGAACACTTTCTGCTCGAGCGAGTCGGGCACGAGGCCCTGCATCAGCGAAATGATATTGGCCGTTACGGTATTGTTGGCATACTGGCCTGTCTCCGCGTTCAGGAACTGCTTGTTATAGGCGTCCTTGACCCGGGCGGCCAGGTCGAGATACTCGGCCGTATCGGCCTCGTGACCGCTTACGGCGGCGAAGCGGGCCATCATGTTCAGCAGGCGGTAATAGAAACTGGTGCCCAGCAGACGGCCGTCCGTCTTGCGGGCGGGATCCTGAGAGTGGATCAGTTCCTGACTTTCGGGCGGCATGCACCAGTCGCCGTAGACGTCGTTGATGACCAGCCCGTCCTTCATTTGTCGGTCGCGGATGTATTCGATCCACTTCTTCATCGAGGCGTAGTGGCGCTCGACGGGCCGCACGTCGCCGCGCTGGTTATAGAGCATGTCGGCCACGCAGAGATAGGCCGCCGGCCAAGTCACGTTGCCCGAATGCTGGTCGAAGGTCCAATGGGCCGGAGCCACATCGGGCACGCAGCCCGCGCTGTCCTGCATCGCTTCGATGTCGCGCAGCCACTTCTCGTAGAGCAGCGTATTGCCGAACACGAAGCTCTCGCCGATACAGCCCGTAGCACGGTCGCCGAGCCAGCCCATGCGCTCGTCGCGCTGAGGACAGTCGGTCGGCATGCTGCGGTAATTGCCGCGAATGCCCCAATAGGCATTCTTGAACACCTGATTGATCGTCGGATCGGAAGTCTCGAAACGGCCGATCGTCTTCATATCGTCGTAGACTACCTTGCCGACGAAGCTTTTCAGCTCGGGATTGTAGTTCAGGCCCGTGATCTCGACGAAGCGGAAGCCGTGGTAGGTGAAGCGAGGCTCCCACGAGAAGACGTCGTCTCCGGCCGGAATATAGACGTCGGTCACTTTCGCTCCCCTCAGATTGTCCATATAGAGACTGCCGTCGGGCTTCAGCGTCTCGGCGAAGCGCAGACGGACCGGCTCGCCTTTCTCGCCCTTGAGCGTCACGTTCAGCCAACCCACCATATTCTGTCCCATATCGAGAATATAGGTCGAGTCGTTCAGCTGGCTGATCGCCACCGGATCGATCTCCTCCATCACCCGGATGTTCGGATTGCGCTGCGCATGCAGCGCTCCCTCGGGAGCTCCGACGGAACGGGCGTTCATCCAGGCCGAGTCGTCGTAACCGGCCTCGGACCATTTGCCGAGCTCCTTGCTCGCGTCGTACTCTTCGCCGTCGAACTCGTTGTTGGCAACGATCGGGCCGTCGGTCGTCAGGCGCCAGGTCGTGTCGGTCACCACCACCTGCCGCTCGCCGTTCTCGTACTCGATCTCGAGCTGAGCCAGCAACTTCGGAAAACCGAACTGCCTCAGCGAGCCGAGCAGTCCGGCCGACGGATCGCCCAGACGCATCGCGAAAAAGCGGCCGTTGCCGAGCGTCACGCCGATCGCGTTCTGCTTGTCCTTGATAAATTCTCTCACATCGAACGTATTATACGGAACGTTCGTGCTATAATCGGTAGCCGTCGGAGCCAGCACGCTCTCGCCTACCCGCTTTCCGTTGATGTAGCACTCGTACAGACCGAGCCCCGAAATATAGAGCCGTGCGTTCTTGACCTTGCCCTCGACGTCGAAAGGTTTGCGCAGATAGCGAGCCGCCAGCCGGCTGTCGCCCTCCATACGGTCGGTCGCATTGAGCGCGCTGTCGATGCCGATCCAGCCGGCCTGCCAGTCCGAATCGTCGAGCAGGGCCATCGACCAGCGGGCCGGCTCGCTCCACGTTTCGTCGCCCGTATTGGTCGTCACGTGCACTTTCCAGAAATAATCCTTGCGGGACTCGAGCTGCGGACCTCCGTACTCGACCCATACCGACTCCCCGGAAGGAACCTCGCCGCTATCCCAGATCAGATTCTGTTCCTTTTTCAGATCGTTCTCGCTACCGGCCACGACGATCCGGTAGGAAGTCTGCGCTACGTCGCGCAGATCGCTGCGAAGCTGCCACCCGAAACGGGGAGTCCGCTCGTCCAGTCCCACCGGGTTTTCGAGCATCTCGACCGTCAGGTCGTCGACGGTCACCCGCTTGTCGTCGCAACGGCAGAAAGCGAGCGCGGCGAGACACAGCATCAGCAAATGTAGTTTTTTCATAAGTGTAATAATTTGAAGGTTAGTTGGTACTTGGTCTGTTGGTTTCCGGGGCGGGCGAGCCGGAGGAGGCTCCGGCCGACTCCGAGAGGAAGCGCTCGGCTACGACGACGCGCACGGCCCGGTCGATGATTTCGAACTCGAACGGAGAATAGCCCAGCGCCTCGCCGTCGACCTCGACGGCGATCTCGGGCGAGGACTCGATGCGAATGCGGCGTCCGCGATTGAGACTGGTTTTGCGCAGTTTGTATATGCGCCCGTTGAACAGCACTTTGAAATGAAGGAGCACCGCCAGCCGGCTCATCTTACGGATCACCGTCAGGTCGAACAGACCGTCGTCGGCTACCGCCTCGGGCGTCTGAAGCATGCCGCCTCCGTTGTAGCGACCGATTCCGATCGTCGCGCTGTATACCAGATCGTTGACGACCAGCTCGTCGTCGACGTACACCTTGACGCCCGTCGACGAATAGCGCAGCACGGCTTTCAGCGTGCTCCACAGATAGAGCCACTTGCCTTTCTTGCCCTCCTCCTTGAGGTGATTGTACTTCCGGTTCACGAAAGCGTCGAAGCCGACGCCCGCCACATTGGCCATGTAGCGGCTCTGCTTGTAGCTGGCCTTGTAGTACGATATGACGCCCACGTCCTGAAGGAACGAGTGTCCGTCGGCGATCGCGCGGATCGCCTCCGAATACTTGCGCGGGATGCCGAACATCCGGATCCAGTCGTTGCCCGTTCCGACGGCGATCACGCTCAGCAACACATCGGTCGTCGGAACGGTCTTCTGAATGAACAGCCCGTTGACGACTTCGTGGATCGTACCGTCGCCGCCGACTACGATAATCTTGCGGAAACCGTTGTTGACGGCCTCGACGGCCAGTTCGATCGCATGGTACTTCCGCTCGGTAAATACATACTCGGGCACGATATGACGCTCGCGCAGCAGCCGGCTGATCAGCGGCCAGTCGGTCAGTCCCCGGCCGCTGCCGGCCACCGGGTTGACGATCGCGAACCATTTGTCGGCAATCTCCATGAGTCTCTATTTTTCGGGCGCGCTGCGCAGCGTTTCGAGCAGATAGTTCCAAAAGCGCTCGACCGACGGAATGCTGACCTTCTCGTCGGGCGAGTGCGGATAACAGATCGTCGGGCCGAACGAGATCATGTCCAGATGCGGATAGTTCGTACGGATGATGCCGCACTCGAGCCCGGCGTGAATGGCCGTCACGGCCGGCCGGCGACAGAAAAGGCGTTCGTAGGCCCCGCTCAGGACGACTTCGGCCCCGGCGAGCTCGAACACCGAGGCGATGCGCTCGCCCAAATCGCGCTTCTCGCTGCCGACCGAGCTGCGCAACAGGCACTGTACCGTGATCCGGCCGCCGGACCAGACGACGCGGGCCAGGTTCGTGGACGTCTGCACGAGCCCCTTCATCGACGGGCTCATTCGCACGACGCCGTTCGGACATCCGTGCACGGCACGGATCAGCCGTCGCTGCGTATCCGTATCGATCAGCGAAGCGGGAAGGGCCGTTTCTTCGGCCGTCACGCTCACGCCTTCGTCGACGCCCCGGAGCTCCTCGCGCACGGTCCGTTCGAAA